>Ga0116171_10002421_pt1 | contig 17678 bp, 16 predicted proteins | sample AD_JPNHW2_MetaG_FD_89798 | JGI IMG/M metagenome (GOLD analysis project Ga0116171, IMG submission 89798) | Active sludge microbial communities of municipal wastewater-treating anaerobic digesters from Japan - AD_JPNHW2_MetaG | ecosystem: Engineered > Bioreactor > Anaerobic > Digestate | place... | reverse complement strand
GCAGGTACTGAGGCAGAAGTTCTCGAGTTCAATGTTCCTGAAAATGCAAAAATAACTAAGGGAACTCTCAGAAGCCTTGATTTTCCAAAAGATGCTATTGTTGGAGGTGGAACAAGGGACGGAGTTCCATTTATAGCAACAGGCGACACAATTATCAGATATAACGACAAAGTGGTAGTTTTTACATTGCCGTCAGCATACGAGAAAATCTCTAATTTTTTCATCTAACTGTTTATGATAAACTTCAGGATAATAGCCAGGATTTTCGGCCTGCTGCTCATCGTTGAAGGTTTTTTCATGCTTGTGTGTGCTGGTATCTCCTTTATATACCGGGAAAGTACTGTTGCTTCGTTTTTATTTTCGGCCCTTGCTACCATAGTCACCGGGATCATTGTATTCAACCCCCTGAAGAATGAAGAAAAGATAAGCGGGAACAAAGAAGGATACATAATTATTTCCGCAATATGGCTGGTCTATGGCATCTTCGGAGCATTGCCTTTTCTCTTAAGCGGTTCTGTTGATAATTTCGGGGATGCTTTTTTTGAATCAATGTCAGGTTTCACGACTACCGGCGCGACTATTTTTACCAACATAGAAGCTTTGCCTCATGGCATTCTTTTCTGGAGAAGTCTTACTCAATGGATTGGAGGGATTGGTATAATACTCATCTCTCTGTCTGTTTTTCCTGTAGTAAAATCAATAAACATCCAGGTTGCAGTAACTGATTTTTACGGTCAGTCTACCGACAAAATTCAACCCAGGATAATTGATTCAGTAAAAAGACTTGTATTAATATATTTCTTTTTAACCCTATCTGAAGTCATATTGCTTGTAATTGGGGGTATGCCGGTTTTTGATGCAGTCTGCCATTCATTTACCACCTTATCAACAGGAGGGTTTTCGACACGCAATAATAATATAGCTGCCTTTGACTCTCCTTTCATTAAGGTAGTTCTGACTATATTCATGTTTATTGCCGGGACTAACATGACTTTGATATATTTCGGATTGAAGAGAAATTTCAGGAAGATTTCAGGCAATAATGAGTTTATCTTCTACACCCTTACCTCCCTTGTTTTTATAGTACTGGGATCTTTTGTTCTTTTCTTTATTAAGGGGTTTCACCAGGGAGATGCGTTTACAGACAGTGCATTTCAGGTTGTTTCAATAATTACAACCACCGGGTACTGCGTACAGAACTATAATTTGTGGGGTAACCTGATGATATTTATTCTTTTCCTTCTGATGTTCTCCGGCGGTACTATAGGTTCTACCAGCGGCAGCACAAAAATCATAAGGTTCCTTCTGATAGCCAGGAACAACCGTCAGGAATTAAAAAGACTTATCCACCCTAACGCCGTCATCCCGGTCAGGCTTGACAAACATACAATACCGCAAAGCATTATTCACAATTTGCTTATTTTCATCACATTATATTTCATGATTGTCTGCTCAGGCGCAATGATCATTTCAATGATGGGGTATGACATAACAACCTCTTTCAGCACTTCCGCCTCCATGCTGGGAAATATTGGTCCCGGCATAGGGACATTCGGTCCATTCACAAACTATTCCTCGTTGCCGACAGGAGGCAAGTATTTTTTATCGGGACTGATGCTATTAGGAAGGCTGGGACTGTTTCCCGTTATGATTCTGTTCGGCAGGAGTTTCTATAAGAACTGAAATTTACCAGTCAACAATGCCCAGTCCCTGTCGTACAATTTCCACATCCTCTCCTGTACAATCGACAATCGTGGAAGCCTCGTTCTTCCCTGCACCTCCATCAACAACGGCATCAGCAAAATCACGGTACTTCTCATAGATAAGTTCAGGATCAGTTGTATATTCAATAACCTCATCCTCATCATGTATGGATGTTGTGACTATTGGTCTTCCCAGTTCTCTGACAAGTTCCAGTACAATGTTATTATCAGGTATTCTAATGCCTACTGTTTTCTTCTTATTCTTAAAGATCTTTGGGATCTGGTTATTTGCATGGACTATGAATGTGAAAGGACCTGGCAGATTTCTTTTCAGCAGTTTGAAGATCGAATTATCCCTGATTATCGTGTATTCAGATAACTGGCTCATATCATGAAAAATAAGAGATAAATCCGGATTCTTCGGGTTTAAATTCTTGAAACGTGCAATCCGGTCAATTGATCGCGTCGCCAGTATATCACAACCCATTGCGTATACCGTATCAGTTGGGTAGATAATGATACCTCCTTCTTCAAGCAGATCTACAACCTGCCTGATATATTTAGGATTCGGATTTTCGTTATATATACGTATAAGCATGAACAGTAAAAAAAACCGGTGCAAAGATAGAAAAAGTTTAAAGTAACGTGGTGCAGAGTTATATCCTTTAGTTTGAAATTGTTCCGGATACTATTCTTCTTCATTACTCTGGTTATAGAAATGAAGGTTAAACTCAGGTATTCCGGCGTTTCTTCCTGCTTCAAGATCACTTTCTTTGTCACCAATAAGAACGCACTCAGAAATATCAAGAGAAAATTCTTTTGTTGCCTGAAGAATCATTCCGGGTTCAGGTTTGCGGCAGGTGCATTTCCCCGTAAAGTCAGGATGATGAGGACAATAATAAACTTTTGTAATAAGAATCCCCTTCTTCAGAAACTGATTATTCATCCATTCAGTAAGCTTAAGAAAGTCACTTTCAGTGTAAAAGCCTTTTGCAATTCCTGCCTGATTGGTGATTACAATTATGAGGTATCCGTTTTCAGAATATTTTTTACACAGGTCAAAGATCCCTTCCGTGAATTCAAAATCTTCAATGCGATAGACCCAGTTTTTTTCAACGTTTATAACACCGTCGCGGTCGAGGAATAGTGCCTTTTTCATCTTGACCTAAAATTTTTCAACATTCGAAAGGATAAGTTTAGCCCTATTATAATCTTCAGGTATACCTATGTCAATAAAGGAATTGCGGAATATCACTCCCTTGAGCCCGGAGGAGCCGGCCTCTTTCTCAAGAATTTCTTTTTCAAATGAAAATATTTCAGGAAGTTTTTTCGAATCCAACATATCCCTGTTTATCAGATATATACCTCCATTAATCAATCCGTCATCACAATATTTTTTTTCATTGAACCTGATAATCGAATTTTCGCGACACTCAACCGTTCCGTAACGATCAAAACTTTTCATGCGCTTAAGGGCAATAGTGAGCATATTATTGTTCCTGATGTGCGTAGCATAAAGCTTATTCAGGTTGACCGGGAAATATGTATCACCGTTAATAATCAGAATATTATCTTCAGTCGTTTTTGGCAAAGCAAATACTATTGCGCCACCTGTACCTAAAGGATGTTCTTCATTTACATATTCAATCTGAATATTATTCCATGATATTCCGAAGTAGCCGGAAATGGTTTCTGATTTATAGCCTGTTGAAAGTACCACTTTGGTTACCTTATATTTTTGCAGCCATTGGAAAATATAATAGAGAAATGGTTTTCCATTAACAGGAGCCATTGGTTTCGGAACGTCCCTGACTACTTCACGCAACCTGGTTCCCAGTCCTCCTGCCAGAATTATCGCCTGCATGGTTTCAAATGGCCAAATATCTCTTCTTCTACCAGGCAACAGATTATATGTCCCATCAGAATATGTGATTCCTGTATCCTGGGTGTCTCATCTGAAGGAACCATGATGCATATATCGGAGATTTCTTTCATCTTACCTCCTGCAGAGCCTGTCAGAACTATTGATAAAAGCTTCTTCTCCCTGCATTTTTTCAAAGCTTCAATAAGATTCAGAGAATTACCGGATGTTGATATTCCAATAAAAATATCTCCTTCATTTCCAAGAGCTTCAATCTGCCGTGTAAATATTTTTTCATAGCCGTAATCATTCCCGATTGCCGTAAGTATTGATGTGTCGGTAGTCAAAGCAACACATGGTAATCCCGGACGATCGAAGTAGAACCTGCTGACAAATTCACCAGCTATATGCTGGGCATCTGCTGCGCTTCCCCCATTGCCTGCGACCAAAACTTTCCTATTGTTTCTCATGGCAGCAATTATGGACGATGCGGCTGATTCAATTCCAAGTAAGATGTCAGGCGACTCCAGCAATTTTTGTTTTACGCTAATTGAATCCGTGATCTGTTTTTCAATATTGAATCTCATTGTTACTATGTTTTATTTCCCGTTTATTCTCCATCCATAACAACCACCTTCACTGAAATGGAAATTCAGGACATTCCCGTCAAATTTATTCAATGTATTAATTAATGAAGACCTGTCAACCGGATTGACAGCGAAAAACATAAAGCCGCCACCTCCTGCTCCTGAGACCTTTCCCGAGTAGGCGCCTGCTGATAATGCTGCATTATATACCTGATCAATATGATCATTGGTAATCCCTTTTGCCATTTTTTTCTTGTTTTCCCACTCCGTTCCCAATTCCCTGGCAAACCTTACTATATCCCCTTTAAGAAGGGCCTCTTTCATTACATAAGAATTCTGTTTGATTTTATGGGTAGCCTCAACAGATGTCACCATCCCTGACTTTGTATTCTGTTGCTGTTCCTCAATAATCGTTGATGAAGAACGTGATACACCTGTATAATACAGTACAAGAGAAGCTTCCAGTTCATCTACTATCCATCGTTTTATTCTCAGCGGATTGACGATCACCCTGTCATTTTCATGAAACTCAATGAAATTAAACCCTCCGAAAGTTGCTGCATACTGATCCTGCTTTCCCCCGTTTAAACCCAGATCGATCCGCTCTATCTGATATGCCAGATGTGCCATATCATAATCACCTAGCGGAAGATTAAGCCATTCAGTAAAGGCTCTTAGTATTGCCACTACCAATGTTGATGAGGATCCCAATCCACTTCCCGGAGGAGCATCACAATATGATGTTAATTTAAATGACAATGGCCTGGTAATCCCAAAATCATTAATGATTCTGTTATATACACCTTTATGCAAGTCGAGATGCCCGTCGATCGGCAACTTAAAATCTGAAGGATAGACTTTCTCTTCTTCCAGATCTGATGCACAAATAGTAATTGTTTCCGAGAATGTCTCTTCTATGGTGCAATGTGCAAACTGATCAATAGTAGCGTTCAATATTGCACCTCCAAAAATGTCTGAATAAGGAGAAACATCGCTGCCTCCTCCTGCAAGACCAAGACGTAAAGGGGCCTTACTTCTGTATATCATACATTTATTTAATTAAATACTCTGCCACTAACCAATGTTAACTGACAGGGCCGGTTCATTCAGGAGTTGAATTTAACACATTAAAGTAAATAAACATAAATACTTACTTCGTTTGCTTCAGTCTCTTAAAAATTTACTACAATAAATAACAAAAAAAAGGGTAAGCTACTTATATCGCACCGCTACAACTGCCTACCCTTGCTACCTTCCGGTCCTGGGGGAGTTCAGCAGGAGCTGGTCGTATAAGACTTACCCGGCACAAAAGTACTAACTTTTCGGCATCATACAAAATAATTATTCTATTTTGACTGAATATATTGTTCCCATTTTTTTGCATTATATTTGTTATAGAATTCATATTTTTTTGTTAAACCCAAAGAATTAATGCTATGGAGGAGAATAAAGTTAATGTCTGGAAAGCCAATCTGACTAATGGCCTGATATTTGGACTGATAGGTATTGTATATTCAATAGTTATTTATTTTCTGGATCTCAGCTTTAATAAAGCTCAGGGATATATTTTCATCCTGCTGGAAGCTGTAATCCTGTTTTTCCTTCTCAAATCCTATCGTGATAATTACATGAACCACTATATAACGTTTGGTCAATCGTTCGGTGCAGGAATAATAATTTGCCTGTACTACTCGGTAATAATTGCCGTATTTACCTATATTCTTTATACAGTGATTGATTCAGGCCTGGTTGCCAAACAACTTGCATTTACCGAAGAATTAATGCAAAAGAAAGGTTTACCACAAGCTTCGATCGATGCAGGAATGTCTGTCCAGGAAAAGTTAATGAAACCGGCAATAATGGCTCCTCTAAGTATTTTTGGAAATATGCTCTGGGGTGCAATCCTTTCATTACTTGTCAGTATATTTGTCCGAAGAGAAGGTAACCCTCTTACAGATGGTTCGGTAAATTAACCTTGTATTTTCTATGGATGTTTCAATAGTAATTCCTGTCTACAATGAAGAAGAATCCATTTTTGAGCTTTCTGAATGGATTGAGAGAGTGTGCACAGATTCCGGCTTTAAATTTGAAGTCATATTAGTAGATGACGGGAGTTCTGATTCGTCATGGAAAAAAATTGCTGAATTATCAGGCAGAAAGGATTTCATAAAAGGCGTAAGGTTTAGAAGAAATTACGGGAAGGCAGCTGCTCTTTACACAGGATTTGCAAAGGCTTCCGGCGAAGTAGTAATCACAATGGATTCTGATCTTCAGGACAGTCCGGATGAGATACCTGAACTTGTAAGGATGATAAGAGAAGACGGATTTGATCTTGTTTCAGGATGGAAAAAGAAAAGATATGATCCGTTCATCAAGAGATTTACAAGTAAAATTTACAACGGAACAGCAAGAGTTTTCTCGGGGATAAAGCTTCATGACTTTAACTGCGGACTAAAAGCATACAGAAGTGATGTTGTCAAGAGCATTGAAGTCTTTGGCGAGATGCACAGATATATTCCAATACTTGCCAAAGAAGCCGGCTTCCGGAAAATAGGAGAGAAAGTTGTTGAACACAGGGCAAGAAAATACGGGACTACAAAATACGGACTCGACAGGTTTATGAAAGGTTATCTCGACCTTCTTACCATTGTATTTATAACCCGTTTTGGAAAAAGTCCGATGCATCTTTTCGGAGCTCTCGGAACCATTATGTTCCTTATCGGTTTCATTAGCGCAGGATACCTTGGAATAAGAAAACTTGTCTATGTTCATCAGCAACTAAGGGCTCCACTGATTACTGAAAGTCCATATTTCTATATCGCACTGACTGTGATGATAATAGGGACAGTACTCTTTATGACCGGGTTCCTTGCTGAGTTATTGAACAGAAACTCAACTACCAGGAACAATTACCTTATTAAGGATAAAGTGAATATCTAAAGAGATTTTTTATATACTTCCATTATTGATTTTGTCATTTTATCCCAGGAGAACTTTTCTTTTTCCTGCTTTACTCCTTCTGTAAATGCTTCGTTCTTTTTATTGTCATAGAAATCAACTATCGCTTCTGCAATGCTTTCAGGTTCTGGCTTGACAACATAACCGCATTTTCCGTCAGCCACAATCTCTTTTAACCCACCTACTTCAGTTACAAGCATTGGTTTTTCAAAATGATATGCTATTTGGGTTACCCCGCTTTGTGTTGCTGCCCTGTAAGGCAGCGCAACAAGGTCGGCTATACTGAAGAATAAGGCAACCTCGTCATCGTTAATGAAGCGGTCGTAGATAACCACTTCATTTTCAAGGTTATTCTTCTTTATTAGTTCTTTGAATGGCGAGTCATCTTCATAAAACTCTCCGGCTATAACAAGCTTCAGTTTTCTGCTTCTCAATCTTTTATCTGAAAAAGCTTCAATAAGCAGATCAAGTCCTTTGTAGGCTCTGACAAAGCCGAAGAAAAGCAGGTATGAGTTATCATCATCAAGATTAAGTTTTGACAGAGCTTCATTTCTGGGGACAGCCGCGCCAAAGTTGTCAAACAGAGGGTGAGGGTTAAATTTTACTGGGATATCCTTTCTGAACGACTTCAGATCCTCAAGAACAGTATTCGACATTACAACAGCCCCATCGATGCAGTTTACAAAGTATTTTGTAAGCAACCTGTCGCCCACTCTTTTTTCGTGGGGAATAACATTGTCAAAGATGCATATAACCTTAGTGTGCCCGTTTGACTTTGCGATGCGTGCTAAAGTACCAAGGCATGGAGCCATAAGGGGAATCCAGTACTTTATCAGTATAAAATCAGGTGATTTTTTTTTTAATTTTAGCCCGTTTCGTATCCAGTTGAATGGATTAATGGAATTGATCAGACGGGTTATTTTAATACCATCAGGAGCCGGACCTTTCGCATATTGAGTTTTTCCGGGAAATAAGAATCCCGGGTATTGCATACTGAATGTCACTATTCTTATATCATGCCCTTCAAGAGAGAATTGTTTTGCAAGCCTTTCATTGAATGAAGCAAGCCCTCCCCGGTAGGGATATGCAGTTCCAAGCGAGATAATCTTCATTTTATTAATTTAAATATTCTTTCCTGCCCATTCACGCAACATCTCAATTGCTTTGTACAATACTCCTGCTTCACCGCGAAAATCGGCTGATCCCCGGGGAGCTCCTGTTATATCATACCATTCATAAAACTTGTCATTGGCAATCACCCTGTTGATCATAGGCCTTATCTCGGTATAGGCTTCTTCAACAAAACCATTGGCAATAAGCTGTTGTATCATGCGGGCGCCAAACCATGTCCAGTCTCCTCCGTTTTGATAAATATATGGTTTAGAAACATTTGAATCACCAATAATCCCTTCAGGATATGGCGGATAAATTGTCAGTCCAATGGAAGGTGCCCCGGAGAGCTTTACATTTTCCATCATCTGCCAGTTAACAGCGGCAATCTCATTTTTTGATAATAACCCTGATTCTATAGCTGTGGCCGTTCCCCCATGAAAATGAACTGTGTTCTCATTAAAATCAGGAGGAAAAGGAGAACCATTAATATAGAGATGCGGGATGAATTTTTGGTGTTTAGTATCCCAAAGGTATTTTCTGGTATTTGTAATAATCTGCTTTCTAAGGCTTTCCCATTTTTGTTTTTCTTCATTTGTCCTTGAAAAATCAATCATATCCTTCAAAGCAATCACAAACATTGCATTATCGTAAATATCTATAGACCAATGTGTTTTTGCATCGACATCCACAACAGCACCACCTTCAACCTGTACATCACCCCAGTCCTGTGTTGTTGCTCCTGTCAATAATCCGAATCTTTCAGAATATCTGTTTTTAAGAAGAAAATCAATAGCCAGCGATAGCCGTTCCCTTACAGTCAGTCCGTTAATTTCTTCATCAAGTATTGACCGGTCACCTGTTTTTCTTATGTATTTTCCAATTGCCTGAATCAAAGATGCCTCCTGATCTGTTTCGACAGTGTTTTTAAATCCAACATGGTCGGCATCCCATAATGAAGTATAAATGTTGGGGTCGTCCCATGTTACATGGCCTGTCAGTACATAACCATCAACAATTTCATTATTCGGTTGCTGGAGATTAAAAAAGGTAAGAAGATTGTTTCGGATTATTTTATTGTCGTATACATCGCAGGAAGCTTCAATAAATGAATTAAGATCGCGTATCCAGACCTGGGGATAACCATCTCCGGCTGCAAATCCTTTTTTAAGAAGATCCGCAGCTTTTTCTTGTACAAGGTCAAGAGTTTTATCGGCCATTATTTTTTCAGCCAGTTCCCTCTTGGTTTGCCCGATGACAAAACAGGAATAAAAGATAAATACAAAAAGCAAAAAGATATTTTTCCTCTTATCAGTCATATAAAATTATTATTAGAACTTGTAAAAAAAGAATAACTGAGACACTCAGAAATCCTGCTTAAAGATTCATAACAAAAGATTGCCCGGCCTCCAGACTTACTTTCTTTTCTTTTCCGTCATACAAAGTGGTAAATGTACCTCCTTTTGGAGAATATATTTTAGCCTGTTCCAGTTTTCCTTTACTCCATTTCATATCTACAACAAAACCTCCTCTTGCGCAAAGTCCTTTTACTTCACCATCCGGCCATTCTTTTGGAAGAGCAGGAAGCAATCTTATAATTCCATTGTGCGATTGAATAAGCATCTCTGCAATCCCTGCAGTACCGCCAAAGTTACCGTCTATCTGGAACGGAGGATGAGTGTCAAAAAGATTTGTCAGGGTTGATTTTCCAAGCAGAGCCATAAGGTTCTCATACGCTTTTTCCCCATTCTGAAGACGTGCAAACATATTGACTATCCATGCCCTGCTCCACCCCGTATGGCCCCCGCCAAAAGAGAGCCGTCTGGTAATAGTAGCTTCGGCTGCTTTATATAACTCAGGGGTTTCCGGTGTAAACTGTGCCAGCGGATAAAGACCAAGCAGGTGGGACATATGGCGATGACCCGGTTCTGGTTCATCGTAATCCTTAATCCATTCCTGAATCACTCCTTTTGAATTAATGGTAACCGGGGGAAAACGCTTTTTAGCAGCTTCGAGCTTTGAAGCAAACTCTCTGTCAATACCAAGAACAGACGAAGCTTTAATACAATTATCAAACAGATCTGTAATTATTTCAATATCGGTTGTCGCTGCATAAGTAAGGGCGGATGTTTCTCCGGTCAAAGTATCCCTGAAATTATTTTCAGGAGAATGTGAAGGATTTGTAACCAGGTATCCTTCAGGCGATTCAACCAGATATCCCAGAACAAATTCGGCAGAACCTCTCATCAAAGGATATGCAGTATTTCTCAGAAAAGCCGTATCGTTTGTAAATAGAAAATGTTCATAGACGGGGAATGTCATCCACGGCCCGTTCATAGGGGTTATTCCCCAAACACCATCAGCAACACCTGTCCGGCCAAAAGGATCGGTCAGATGATGAAGTGTCCATCCGTCTGTTCCATACATCACTTTTGCTGTCACTGACCCCGGTACCGATATCTTTTTCATGAAAGCAGCTAGTATCTCCGATGTCTCAGACAGGTTACAGACCTCTGCAGGCCAATAATTCATCTGAAGGTTAATGTTTGTATGAAAGTCGGAGTTCCATGGAGCTTTCATATCCTTGTTCCAGATACCCTGGAGGTTGGCCGGTAAAACGCCAGGGGTTCGTGATGAACACATCAAAAGGTAACGTCCATATTGAAAATATAAAGCTATCAAACCGTTATCAGCCCCTCCTTTTCTGACCTCAGCAAGTCTTTCATCAGTGGGCTTTATTGCCAGGGAATCATCTCCAAATGATAAGCTGACACGTTCAAAAATCTTCTGATATTCATCGAGATGATTATTTTTCATCTTTTTGAACGATACTGTTTCAGTCTTATCCAGTATCATTTTGCATGATACAGCAGGATCAACCGACCTGTCAAAATCCAGCAGGTTAATATTATAATCAGTGGCTGCAGTTAATCGTACTGTTACCTCTTTTGAATTATTAACAGTAAGAACATCATTTTCATTTCCGGCAGTTCCATCAGTCGTCAGTCTCAGCTCTCCTGAAAACCTCATGTGAGCTCCGCCAGGACCGGTCAGGGAATCGTCGCTGTCAATAATCTGACCGGTAAGAAGCAATGTTTTGTTATCGGTGGCTTTAATCACTGCATCTTTTTCTCTGTTCATCTTAAAAGAAGCATTAATCAATCCTCCGTTGGTTGATTTTATGTGAACCACAATAATATTATCAGGAGCAGAAGCAAAAACCTCCTCAGTATATTGTTTCCCGTTTATTGTAAAGTTAGTTGTTACAACCCCTGTGCCGAGGTTCAGTTCCCTGCAGTAGTTTTCAGGTTTACCATCCCATTTGTAATCAATTATCAGATCGCAAAGTGGCTCATATGAACGTATTCTTGGAGGTGTTCCAAGAAAATTATCATCAGCAAGCTTCAGCGCTTTCTTATAATGGCCAGCGAACAATTCTTTCTGCAGCTCAGGTAGAATCTTCAAGGCATTGGGGTTATTATTATTTATCTTACTACCGGCCCAGATGCTCTCTTCATTCAGTTGAAGCCGTTCGTGCAAAGGATCGCCAAACACCATGGCCCCAAGCCGACCGTTTCCCACCGGCAAAGCTTCTTCCCAGGTAATAGCAGGTTGTTTATACCATAGTCTCAAAGCATCGCGATCGTTTACGGATTTTGTGCCACAACCCGTCAGGGCTAAACACAGATATATTGCCGGCAGCAATAAATATGATTTCTTCATAACCTTATAATTAAAAATAGAAATGAAACCCGCATGATTTAACGCAATCACAAACACGTATAATTATGATTTTCAATCATTTGCGGTTCTCCCGCCAAAGCGGGACAAGCTATCATACCATTAAAATCAAAATTATATTATGATGAAACAAGATAAGAAATTTCCTCCTTTAAAAAAACAATGGCGGATCTGTTAATTTAGCGGATGTTGCTTTGAGTGTAATCTGAAAGGTATTCAAATTCAGTTGTAAGTTTTCCGTCCGAAATGATTGTAGCTCTTTTTATCAGACTACTGTCGTTCGCAGTGAAGAGGTCATGTAAAACATTTTGTATCAACTGCATACCAAAATCATGTGAAGTGTCGCGCGGAAGTTCTCCCGGCAAATTATCAATTGACATCACTGTTACATTGGAAGGCCGGCGGAATGCGGGTTCTTCTATCCCAAGCAGAGGATTGTAACCATAGAAAGGATCCTCGATGGTGGTAGCCCTCAGGGTAGATGGGACAGGACCGTTCACATCGCAGCTGATATCAGCAATGACCGATATTCTGAACTCATGGTTTTTCATATCCTCCCTTGTAAAAAACTTAGGGGAGCGCGGATCCCAGTAATGACCTGTAATTAAAATATCGGTCACTTTAGTAAAAGGAAGGAAGGCCGATTCATATTCCCCTGGGTACTTTGTAAAATGGGCATAATCGAATTCCCGGCCGTTTTTGTGACGGGTATAATGTTCCGGACCGATCATACAAAAAACAGGTACTTCAAAATTTTTTGTAAGAAAATCTTCAGGCTTCACCTCTGCAATGCTTCCGACAAGCAATGTTTCTGCTGCTCCATGTGCCACCCTTCCTTCTCCTGTGATAAGAATTTTCAGTCCCGGATTCAGGTCAATAAGCCTCAAACCTGCCCACATCTCATTAAGATCGCGGCATTCATGGGCAGGCTTAAGTTCAAAGTGATTTGTTCTGATTCCCCTTGCTCTTAGTCCGTTATATGCCCCGACAATTCCGGCATAACGTCCAAATGCCACTACCCTTTGCCCGTTTTCTGTTGTAAGATATTCATAATCAATAAGTGTGATTTTTTTATAAAGCATCTCCCTGAACATTTCTCTGTTATGCGGCTGTTTCTTGCCAACATGGGCAAAAAAGAGGTATTTCTTCCCTGGGATGAAAGATCTTTTATCGACCTCCTTTATACCCATAAGTATATCACAACCACTAAGGTCCTCTGTAAGAGGAATATTCAAATACTCATACTCCTCATTGGAATAACATCGTATATCACTGGGTTGGACAAAAAACTCTGCAAAAGGATATAAATCCTGAAGTGCAACGATTTGGGGAGGTGTCAGAGGAACTCTTCGGTCAGGTGGTATCTTTGTTTCACGCAGGATACCGACTTTTAATGTCTTTTCCATGATTGTTGTACCTTCATTACTACTGTGAATGTACAAAAATCTATCTGATATTCAACTCTTTACTTTGAAATATTTTTGATCTGACTGAGATTTATTTCAACCTTTGACCCATTTAAAACCCGGACATTTTTGATCTGTTTTCCATCAGAAATCACTATTACCTTAATTTTATTAATTTCTCTGGTAATATTGATATCTATTTTTCTACCATCAAAGGCATTTATGTTTAAGAGTGACATTTCATTCCAAACAGCAGGTAACTGAGGTGTAATGGTAAAAGAATTCAGCCCGGTTGGTCTGAATCCGAAAATTCCTTCAGTAATTACCCGGCAATAAAGTGCACTTTCTGCCGAAAGATGGCGCTGACTTCCTTCCGGCCATGCTTCAACAGCATAAGGTACATGTTCTCCCAGCAATCTCCTGTTCGAATAACCGGCAAGGTACTTTAAAGCCCTGTCAACCTCCCCTGCAGCTATTACACCTCTCAGAGCATATAAGGTAGAACGGTCCCAGAAGGTAGAAGTCCCTGCCTGTGTCAACAATCCCTGGTCGGTCCAGAGCTCCGGGGAGAAAAGTGCATCGGCAGTTCCTTTTGCCCGTTCAAAAATACCGACAGTGAGAGGGATACATATCCATGACCGGAGAACATCATTCCCATCATAATACCTGTAGGTTTTAAACCCATCAATATCAGCGCCGAAATACTTTTCTATATTTGTTCTAAGCTCATGAGCCATATTCATATATTGCCTGGTCTGTTTTTCAGGCTTGCCAAGATCTTTGCCAAGACAGGCAGCTGACTGGAGGGCATCGTAGAGTAATGAAGAAGTGCAAAGGTTAGCATCGCCAGCCGGAAAACGTCCTTCCAATTCATCGCTGTCGGACATTACCACTCCGTTTGAGTTGATTTTACGTTTTGAATACTCAATACACCACTCAATAAGTGGCCAAAGCTCTTCAGCAGTTTTTCTGTCGCCAAGAGCCAATGCAAAGCGGGAAGCTCCATAAGCAATCATTGCCTGATCGCCCCTGTCCCCCGCCCCATCCCAGAAATCAGTGCCTTCTGCAATAATTGAACTGGGTATTGGTTTGTATTCCTTATTCATGTATCCGGCAAACCAGTTCCACGATACCTTACCTGCTTCAACAGCTGTCGGGTAACCGGTATAGGCGAAGAAAGGATTAGCATATTCAGCCTGGTCGTTTGCCCATATAGCTGCATAATAACTGGCGCCCCCCGGGCTGTGGACCAATCCTCTTTTAGTTTCAAAGATGCTTTCCATTGCTCTTATCTTTGCAAAGTCGAACATCCTGTTAAGAACAGGATCAGGAGATCGGAACGTCAGATTAGCGAACATCTGGCCGATAAATTCTGTCCTGTTTTTAAGTTCATCTTCTGCGTCTGCTTCTAAAGGATTATCAGAGATCTTCCTTCCTGAGAATTGTACCGAAAAGAACAGGTTTTCACCATTTTTCAGAGTGAAGAGCCCAGCCCCTGCCGACTTTGCAACTATTTCGTAAACCCCATAAACACTCTTTTCCGGCTGAGTCCTTGTGATCTTTTCGAAATCTTCAATTTCTATGGTTATGTCATTACCAGAGTTGTTGGTGACAGTGTATTTTTCAACCACCAATGGCTTGTTCACTGAGGGAAACAACTCCCTTTTAAAGTCAATGCCGTCAGCTTTACTTTCAGTTGTTAGAATTCCCCGGAGTGAAAAACGTGTTATTGTTTCTTTTACCTGTTGATTATTTATTTTTATTATCGGACTTACTTCAGTTCCAAAAGTATAGATAAGGCTGGCATGCGTGTTGTTAGGTATAGTTCTGAGCATTGGAAAAACCAGCTTTTTCTCTGAGACCAGCCTGTTCTTTTCATCGACACCATAAGTTGCAATAAGTGAAACGAACCGACCACTCATTTCTATATTGTCGGTATGAACGTCCCCGTTCTTTACCGTCCAGGAAATGCTCCCGTCGGGTTCTATGTTCCACCGGTTCTGGGCCTGAGCACCTGCAGTTGAAATAATCATCAGAAAAACAAACAGATATAATGTTCTCATAGCATAAGTAGTTGACAGGTGAATATAATGGATATTTTACAAACCGGGTCCAAAGATTTCCCTGTTTCTGAAATATTTAGTATCTTTGCAACGCATAACATCAGGGGCTGACCTGGTTTTGACAGCATGAGTGGTGGTATGTAAGCATGCAGTGTGTGGTGGCGCGTCACTTGAACAGTGTCACAAAACAACAAAAGGCGAATCTAATTACGCTCTCGCTGCTTAAGCGAATAACAGTAACTTAAGCTTTCCTGCTCAGGCAGGATTTTCCAGGCACATGTGCCTGGACGAGACGCTTCCCGGGCGGTCAAGCCCTGATCCAACCCGACAAGGAAGCGCACGCAATCCGGGGCTAGTCTGAAGATTGTTCCGATCGGAGGGCGAAACAAACAGGAACTAAGGACAGGTTAGGTCGTTCTGCAGCTGACAGGTCCCTACAATCAAGCAGAAATAAGCATGTAGAAAGCATATGGCTTCCGTGTATGGACCGGGGTTCGACTCCCCGCAGCTCCACAAAAGACTCTAAACCAATCAGTTAGAGTCTTTTTTTATGTCCTCTCGCAATGCAGATAAATCAATTGTTGCTTCCAGAATAACGGGTTCAAGTTGAAATTTTTCTCCTTTTTATCTCAATCCCACAGGGTAAAAGAAGAAAAATCAGGAGAAAAATCAATTTACCAAGCAGGTTTAATATAAAATTATTTACATTTGTTTCGTGAAATTCCGAAATGAATTCAGAATGGCTAAGAAGGAGAAACCAATAACGGATAATCAGAAAAAGATAGCACGGTACGGAAAAGCATTGTCCAATCCGACACGTGTATTCATCCTTGAATATCTGGCTGAGAATCTTAATAAATGCTGCTATAGCGGTGATATGGCTGAGATATTGCCTATTGCCCGTTCCACCTTATCAGAGCACCTGAAGGAACTGAAAGATGCAGGACTGATTCAGGGTGAAATAAACCCGCCATACATACGGTATTGTATCAATCCTGAGAACTGGGAAGAGGCAAGGCTGTTACTCGCCAAATTCTTCAGGAAATAAAAAAATTTAAGTATATGTTTCGGGCAATCCCGAAATGATTAATAAATAAAAATAAAGATATGGAAATTAAGATTTTAGGCACTGGTTGTGCAAAATGCAAATCACTTGAGAAACTTACCCGTGAAGTAGTTGAAAAAAATGGAATTCAAGCCACTATTACTAAGGTTGAAGATATTACCGAAATAATGAAATATCACATTATGTCAACTCCCGCCCTGGTTGTGAACGAAAAAGTTGAAATAAAGGGATATGTGCCTTCTGCATCCGAAATTATAAAAGTATTATCAAAATATTAAATCTGGTAAATCATGAAAAACGTTAAATTATTGGCATCGGTACTGATTGTATTTCTTAGCAGCGTTTCCTGCAACAGTCAGACAAATAATCAAAAAGTTGCACAAACTGTCAGTTCATCGAAAGTAAGTGTTTATTATTTTCATTTCACCCGCAGGTGTGCCACATGCATGGCAGTTGAAGAAAATGCACGTAAAGCCATTGAAGCACTTTATCCAAATGAAGTTAAATCAGGAGACTACTCATTTACCTCACTGAATCTTGACGAAGCAAGTACAAAAGATCTTGCAAATAAATTGGGTGTAGGTGGACAGACTCTTTTGGTAGTACGTGGAGATAAAAAAATTGACATTACAAGTGCAGCATGGATGGCTGCTCATAATTCTGATAAAATGAAAGAAGAAATAAAATCAGGCATCAACAAAGTGCTTTTTTAAGTTGTATGGGGTTACTGAATAACATACTTGAGAATTCACAGTATTCAGTCGTTACAGCACTGATACTAGGACTTATGACAGCCATAAGTCCATGCCCTCTTGCCACAAATATCTCTGCCATTGGTTTCATAAGCCGTGATATAGAAAACAGAAAAAGAGTATTCGCAAACGGTTTGATATACACTTTGGGTCGGGCAATAAGTTATACAGGCTTAGCACTCATTATTTATTTCGGAGCAAGCCAGATGAACATATCAAGGTTGTTTCAGGGATGGGGTGAGAAATTACTCGCTCCGCTTCTGATAATTATCGGATTACTGATGCTGGATGTGTTTAAAATAAAATTCCCAGGTCTCTCTGGTTTAACTGAGAAAATCGGAAATGAGGGCAAAGGGAGTTACCTGAGCACCCTGCTCCTTGGGATTGTTTTTGCTCTGGCATTTTGTCCCTATAGCGGTGTACTCTATTTC
>Ga0116171_10002420_pt1 | contig 17681 bp, 16 predicted proteins | sample AD_JPNHW2_MetaG_FD_89798 | JGI IMG/M metagenome (GOLD analysis project Ga0116171, IMG submission 89798) | Active sludge microbial communities of municipal wastewater-treating anaerobic digesters from Japan - AD_JPNHW2_MetaG | ecosystem: Engineered > Bioreactor > Anaerobic > Digestate | place... | reverse complement strand
GTCAGCCTATTGAAGAAGTCGTCATTGCTACCAATCCGACGATTGAAGGCGACACCACGGCGTTGTATCTTAAGAAGGTTCTGGAACCAGAAGGGGTCAAGGTGACGCGTCTTGCAACGGGTATTCCGGTCGGCGGCGACCTGGAATACGCTGACAGGCTCACTCTGGCCCGTTCTTTTCGGGGCCGGCAGCCGCTTTAGCAGTTTTGGTATGTGTAGTCATATTTTGTGGAGCATGGTATGAAAGTTCGAGAAATAGCTCAGATTTTGTACGCCCAGGTTTATTCAGGCGAAGACGATCTCGACCTTGAAGTCCGATCCGCCTGCGGTGCCGACCTCATGAGCGACGTCATGGCTTTCGTTAAGGAAAGCGTCGTTCTTCTGACTGGCCTCGTGAATCCTCAGGTGGTGCGAACCGCCGACCTCATGGATATACGGGCAATCGTCTTTGTGCGAGGGAAAGTGCCCACGGCCGAGATGATTGAGCTGGCCAAGAGCCTCGGCATTATCATGCTGAGCACGAAGTATTCGATGTTTGTCGCATGCGGCAAACTTTACGAAGCAGGCCTGCGCGGCAGCGGTACGCGTACCATCGCTTAGCACAAGTTCAGGGTGCGTTACTCAAAGTGAAATTGAGCTATTTCATTCCCGGCATGGATTTTAACGCCGCCGGAAAGACTTCGGCAGAGGTAAAACGGCTCCTCGCACAGCTCGGCATCGACCAGGGAACTGTGAAGCGCATTGCCATCGCTCTGTACGAAGGCGAAATGAACATCGCCATCCATGGAGGCGGCGGTACTGCGGAGATCGAGTTTACGCCGAACACCGTGAATATCAATCTCCGGGATGACGGACCCGGTATCCCCGACATTGAGCTTGCAATGACCGAGGGTTACTCGACGGCAAGCGACGAGATTAGGAATATGGGTTTTGGCGCGGGTATGGGTTTACCGAATATGAAGCGCAACTCGGACGAGTTCTTTATAGAAAGTACGGTTGGACGGGGCACGACGGTCCGGATGGTCTTTCATCTGAACATGCAACCATTGTAACAAGCAGGATTATATATGGGTGTGAGCATTTTTCATTCGGTCTATCTCGATGCAAATCTCTGCGTGGGCTGCACCACGTGCGTAAGGCACTGCCCGACGAGGGCTATCCGCGTGCGGCAGGGTAAAGCCCACATAATGGAAGAGCGCTGCATCGATTGTGGTGAATGCATCAGAATCTGCCCAAAGGGTGCAAAGAAATCCGCTACGGATCCGGTGTCGCTTTTGTCGGATTACGATATCCGCGTGGCCTTGCCCGCCCCCTCCATCTACGGGCAGTTCGGTTCGAACTGCCATCCTGCGCAAGTTTTTGATGCCCTTCACGACATAGGTTTTGACGAAGTGGTGGACGTAGCCTGGGGCGCTTCTGTCCTGACCCCAGCAATTCGACGCTATGTGGAGCGAACTGAGATGCGTCCGCTCATTTCGTCGGCCTGCCCCGTAGTCGTGCGGCTTATTCAGCTCCGATTCCCTTCCCTCTTGCCTAACCTGGTGCCATTTTTGCAGCCGATGGAGATTGCGGCACGGCAAGCCCGGGATCTTTTGGCCCAAGTCTATCAGGCAGATCTGCGCTACTCTGTTCCCGAGTGCCCTGGCCAGTTCGATCAGCGCAAGGTTGGTGTTTTTTTTATCACCCCATGTACATCAAAAGTAACGGCTATTCGGCTTCCACTTGGTTATAAGACCTCGATGGTCAGCGCTGTCTTTTCTTTTCAGGATATTTTCCCTTCGCTGGAGAAAGCCATTACCTCACAGCATAAACATGCTGAAGGCAGCCCAAGACATCCCAAATGGAAATTCTCACAGTATCCCGGCTTGGGAACGGGAATCGATTGGGCGCGCTCGGACGGCGAGCTCGAGTCGCTGCGTATTCCAGGCGCCGTCTCTGTGGATGGAATTGAGAATGTCATTGCGCTATTTGAAGATATTGACAATGGAAAGTTTACCGACATCCCCTATATTGAGGCACTGGCCTGTCCTGGGGGCTGCGTGGGAGGCCCGATGGCAGTTGCCAATCCACACGTAGCCCGAAGCACGATAAAAGCAGTTGCGGCGCAGGCAAGAATATCTGTGTCCGCCTCGGAACGTCAGGACGACTCCGGATTCTCTGGCGACTCGGGCTCTCTTGATACGCTGAATGCTTCTGTATCTCAGGGTGCTTCCATGTCGAAAGGCTCTGTTGGCCCTTCGCTCGGCGGTGTGGCGCCGAGCGATCTGGAGATGCGCTGGGAAACCGAAATCCTGCCTACCCCTGTGATGATGTTGGATCGCGATTTTTCTAAGGCGCTGCGAATGGCAGAAGACATGGAAAGAATTGTTGCGGTGTTGCCAGGACTGGACTGTGGGGCGTGCGGTGGGCCGGATTGTCGGTCTCTTGCCGAAGATATCGTTAAGGGCAAGGCCAAACTTGACGATTGTATAGTGCGGATGCGCCGAAAGAATTCGAAAATTTCCAAAGATTCCGCCAGCAATGAAATTTGACAAACAAAAAAAAGATTATTATAGTGAAAGAGTTATAGTGTATAAAAATACGTTGCTTTTTGAAGTGACAGTGCGTTTTTTGCTAGTGATTCGTCGGGCGATATACCTTTGATGAGCAGGGCGGCAAATTCAGTTCTGCCTGCCTGTGATGTGGAGCGAAGAGGGGTTCTCTTTTGAACAAAAAAGATTTTCCGCGTGTGCATTTCTATGATCAGGATTTTGTCGAAATCTATGATCGAACCTGGGCGTGGGTGGCCGACTGTTGGACAACCGGTGGGCCTGGCACCAGTTTCGAAAAGATAAAGTTTTTTTACTATCCGCAAAAACCTGCGTTGGATGTTTTGGAACAGGTTTTTTCGTCTTTTTTTATGGTCTACAGTAACCGGATTTTCTCCGCATCCAATGGGCTCGATGCGCTCTATAGCCTACAGGAGCCGAATGGCGCCATTCGCGCCGCATACGACATACAGACCGGCCAGCCGATTCTTAACCCCAACAATCCGGAGGGGCTCATTTTGCCTCTTTTTGGTTGGGCAGAGTACAACCTGTATCATAAAACCGCAAACAAAAAGCGAGTCAAAGACGTAATGCCAGTTCTTATAAAGCATTACAAATGGCTTGAGGCTAATTTTAAGCAAGCGAACGGCCTTTATGCCACGCCGGTTGCTGCAAGTGGTATGGAAAACTCACCACGGGAGAACGCGCGCTACCTTGTAGACTTCAACGCTGTCATGGCTATGAATGCGCTGTACATTTCCGCCATGGGGGACATACTTAACGACAAAGAAATTTCGTTCCAATACAAGCGCGACTATTTTTCGCTAAAGACGCGAATCAATGGCAAAATGTGGGATGCGGACAAAGGTTTCTATTTCGATTTGGACGAAAACGAGAATCAGGTCCGAGTAAAAACGATTGGTACGTATTGGCTTTTTCTTGCCGAAATTCCCAATGAAGAGCGAGCGGAGAAACTCGTTCAAAAACTAAGAGATCCGCAGTGTTTCGGGACTGAGAACCCCTTCCCGACGCTCTCCGTGGATAGCCCCGAATATGACAAGACCGGCAACGGCTACCGTGGTTCGGTGGTTCCGGCGTTCACGTTTATGGTGATCAAGGGTTTGGAGAAATACAATTTCTACGAGTTTGCGCGCGATTGCGCCATAAGGCACCTCTATTTTGTGCTGGATTCAATGCATGTCAATGAAGGCGGGCCTGAGGGCGAACAAGCGCCTCACCAAAAAGATCATAAGCCTATAGTCTGGAGCGCGTATCAGCCTCAACAAGAGGGCAAAGCCCATTGGGAAGGGCATCCCGACTGGCCTCTTCCGCATTATTTGCCATACTGTGGACTTACGAGCGTGGCACTCATGATAGAGAATATCATCGGGCTTTACATCTCTTTGCCGCGGAAGACCGTTGATTGGATCATCCCTAACCTGGAGATCATGGGGATTGAGAACCTGTCGCTCAAGCGCAACATGGTCACGATTCTCTCAAGCAAATCCGGGCGTGGTTGGGAAATCCACATGGAGAGCGAGAAGCTCTATTATTTCACTATCAATGTGCTCAACAAGAAGAAGAAAACGCTACCCATACCGTCGGGCAAGTGTTCAATGCTGATAGACAAGATATAGGGAAGCTATAACAACTGAATCGCGAGATACCACCGGGGGTTTGATTTTTGGCTTCACCCGGCTTTTACAATGATCGAACCCATAAGGGCTAGTCCAGAGATTTCTATGGCTGCAGAGGCATCAGTCCCTCCAGGCGACGTGCCACCAGGATCGATACTGGATAAGAGCCTGTCGGTTTTAGTGCGTTTCTCTGCAGGACCCCTGCGTATGCGGGCTTCACCCATAAAAGGGACCACATTCATGCTGACCGGTACACCTTTTGGTACAAGAATGTCGATCTCGCCCATCACAGCAAAGGCCTGAATCTTGAGTGTGCCTGGCGGAAGCGCGGCATTGCGCAAATCGATTTTGGTTTCGCCCATCACGGTTATACTTGTTACGCTTCGTCCTTTAAGCCACTCGCCGGTTAATTTGCGTTCTCCCATAATACAGAGGGCAAACGTAGGGTTTTCCGAGCCTGGAGTTTGGTCTACAGCTACAATGGTTCGATCCGAGTCCAGCGGCGCAAAACTGAGTGGCAAGTCCGAAACTTGGGCGAGAATTGCATCCAGCGTTGTTGCCTTTTGTATTACATCGACGCGATTCTCATACTCCTGCAAGGTCAGTTTATCGTACGCATAGGCTGTCGCAATAGCATCGAGCACAGTCTGGCGGTATTCTTCCACCGTCCGTGGCAAAGGAAAGCCTTGGCTAGAGGAGCCAATCGGATAGCCTTTTGATTCTTCGTGGCAGTTATTCATTGGAGTTTGCCACTGGCCTTGCCCCAATGAGCGTGCCCATATATGGTTTTTCTTCCAGAATATTAAACACGTTGTCGAGGTTCCTGCCATTTGCGCAGACCACGGCGACCTGGGCGGCCGCTGCCCTATTCGAGGCGATTGGGTCGAAAGGCAGATTTGCCCCTGGGTTCCACGTGGTACCGACGAGCTTTTGGAACTCTTCCCAGCTTATGGCATCGATAGGTTTAGCATCCGGATACCGCTTGGGATCAGCGGTATAGACTTGCGAGATGTTCGACAGATTGAGGACGAGTTTTGCTCCAAAACGCTCGGCGAGGTACACGGCGTCGTAATCGGTGGAGAATCCCGGTTTCCACCCGGCGGCAACCAGGACTCGGCCTGTAAACTGAATCGGTCCCGAAGGGTCTGTCACGACATCGTCCAGACAATAATCAGCCAGGACTTGCTTTACAAGTTGCGCATTGAGTCGCGTGGCCGCTATGCCGATCCAGTCGAGCGCATCGTTGGACATGAGCTGTTTGCCAAGCAATGCGAAGGTCCGTCGGTATGCTTCCTGATAGCTGCGGGCAGGTTCTCCGCCGCCGACAATGAGGATAATGCGCCGGGTAGAATCACTTTCTAACCATGCGGCCAAACGGGTTGTAAAGTCGGCTAGAAATGTGGCATCAGGGCCAGAAGGGGGTGAGACAATGGAACCACCCAGCGAAACGACGTAAAGCATCGTTACCTCTCAAATATGGCTCAAAGTGTATCAGATAAGTAAGCGTAGCTGCCTTTTTGCACCACGTGTGCACCGAGGCGGCGGCTCAGCTCGGGCCACAAGGCGTCGTAGCCCCTAAACACAATGCCATACATTCCAAATTCCCGCGCTGCCTCGACATTGGCAGGCAAATCGTCTATGAAGATGCAGTTGTCGGGTTCTATTCCGGCTTGCTCCACACAATACTGATAGATGGCGCGCTCTGGCTTAATGAGCCCCAGGTCGCAGGAAAAAAACATGTGCTCAAAGTAGGGGCCCCATTCGTTGCGGCTCACAAGCCTCTCTCTTCCTGCAAAGTTCATGTTGGAAAGCAAGAAGAGTCTAAAACCGTCAGCATGCAATCTCTTAACAAGGTTGTACATATCGTAATTGATTGAGAACCAGCTCTCGAGATCCATTTTTACCAAACTGGGGACCATAGCTTCGGTGATTTGCCGGTCCAGGCTTGAGGCAACGGATTTCCAATAGTCAAAATCCGAGATAGTTCCGCGGTCGTATTCGTTCCTGCACAAAGAATAAGCACGACGATAAGACTCGATATCCGTCTCGAAAAACCTCGCCATGGATGCAACAACGTCTGCGTTTTGGTCGAGACCCAGGACGCGCCCAAAGTCAAAAATGATGGCTGGTTTTTCAGTGGATCTATCGTTCATTGCGTTGTTCCTTTGCCACATCGAACGCCACAAGCACGAGGCGCCACAACAAATCCGGCAACTCCTTAAATCCGTACTGTATATTGATACGTTCGCCCATTTGATGATAGTCCCGGCCCCATGGTCCAGCGTTGATCACCGGACAATCCATGGTGATACGCGTTTCTTCTGAAGCGCTGGAATCGAGGATGGCTGCCTGGCTGCGCACGTAGGCTCTTTGTTCGGCAGTGTCGGCAGGAGCAAGGAAGCTCATATCCGAAATGCCAGGGAAGAAAGGACGTACGCGCACGCTTTTGCCTGTCTGTTGAGAAAAGGCAAGAAGTTCTGCGCGCAGTCGGGTCACAAAATCGAGGTTTTTTGCCTTGTCCAACTCGGCGCGTGCATAATACGGCGGAGCGAAGCCAACAATTACTGCGGGGCCCTCGATGTTGGAGAAGGGGACAAGTTCCTTGAGCACAAGCAGAGTTTGTTGTACCTGGTCCTCCGGGCATTTGTTTATGGCGTATGCCCTGGTCTTTTCCAAAATACCAGGGCTTGTGTGCTCTGCCAGGGCTGCTAATTCTTCAAAACTGAGCACACGCGGCGTACGCACCGGTAAAGCAAAATGTCCGGAAACGCGCCTTGCCATGGTGGATGCCCGTTCGCGGAGTGTTGAAATAGAACTATTCATGGCGTCAAATGCGGTCTTGCTCACAAGTTCGAACACTTCCTGGGGCGATTTGCTATGTGTGAGAATGTTCATCGCAACAAAGACAGAGTCCGGTGTGGTGACGTCGTAGTGTTGCCGCGATTCGCGAAAATAGAGGATAGTCGGTGGGGGAGGCTCTTCGCCGGGGCTGGATTGACGCTCCTGCAGAAAGTCGGGATTGCATTCCACAGCCTGCGCAAATTCCGAAGCAGCGAGAACAGGGTTTATTCCGTCAAAAGGCGCGCCCGCATGGGAACATTTCCCAATAAAATAAACAAAGGGCAAAAGCTTACCGACAGAACCTGTAAACACTGCTCGGCCCGATTCGCCGCCCTCCTGATCCACGGCCGCATCCAAGTTGATTATGACGGTCGGCACAAGGCCTCGTTCTTTCAGGTAGTGAGGCAGCATTGCGGAAGCAGCCTTCATGCCATGGCTGGAGCCTTCCTCGTCCGGCACGGTGAGGAAGAGGATATTGCCTTCGCGCTCAAGGGGCGCGGCGAATCGGGCCAGAACTGCAAGGCCAGCAGCAAGTCCGCTTTTCATATCCAGTATGCCGCGGCCCGGCAAGAACTCCCCTGACTCCAGGTCGTGTAAGAGTTTGGCCATGGGACTGTCCTGGTTTGACAGTCGATCGTCGGTTTTCTCTTTATCTGAAAGAGCCAAGAATTTTTTCAAAAGTGTTTCTGGATCGAAAGCCCAGGGTTCCAGTGAGCCATACATGGAAGTTTGCACTACATCGTAGTGTCCTGTTAGGATAACACAGGAAGGCCCTGTTCCCTGAACGAGTGCAAACAAATTGCTTCTTTCCTTTTCGTCATTGGGTATTGCAAAAGTTTGGATGTTCTCCGGGTGTTCCCTAAAGTAAGGAAGTTGTTGCAGAAGCGAGGCAAGGAAGTTGGGGAAAGCCTTTTCTCCAGGCGAATCGGTGACGCTGGCCATTTTGGTGAGCGTGATAGAGAGTGCCTGGACGTCGTTAAAATTGACCGCTTTTTCCATAGCAAGACTATACTCTAAAGGTTTTAAAAGATAAAAGGGGTTCTAGACCGCAGGTTACGCCGCCAGTTTGAGCAGTGACTGCTCAGTTTTGTCTGATACTGTTCGCCATTACACGCTACTGCTTACTATTACTCAATCCGGCATCAATCAAGCCCGAAAAATGCTCGTAGTGCAGCCAGATTGTGAGGGTTGATGTTGCTCGAACCCTCTTTTGAATATGAGTATTCAATGAGGTCGGCATAGAGCTCTTCAACGCGATGCCGAACTAGTTTTAGGCTGGAATTTACGGTGCCATTGTATTCGCTGAAGGGTTCTGTCACAATTTGAAAAACAACCGGTGTCCAGGATGTATTGAGTCCAGGAAAGATGTCTTGAGTTTTGAATCGGTAGAATTCGTTTTGCAGGAATAAACAGATTTCTTTTGCAGATTGGGGTTTTATTCTGTGGACGAGCTGTGTCATGGCGTCAATGTTGAGCGAGACTAGGGCGCACGGATACTTGCGGTAAACACACCACACCATTACCTGGTCGAAAACTTCCGTAGAGGAGATTACTGCCTCTTCAATGATCTCTGGACTATATTTTTCTCCATCTTCGCCTATAAGGAGCGCCCGCTTACGTCCGGTTACCACCAGAAAACCATCCTCATCGACGTAGCCCAAGTCTCCGGTCATGAGTCGCTTACCCTTTAGGACATGAGCCGTTTCCTCGGGATCCTTGTAATAGCCTGCCATCACGTTTTCGCCCTTGACGGCGATTTCTCCGATATTGCCTTGTTGGACTTCGTTTCCTTTTTCGTCTACAACGAAATAGCGCACACTTGGCGCCGCAATGCCGACCGTCCCAAGTTTATGCCGTTTTGGGGTGTTAGAGGCTACAACAGGAGCCGCTTCTGTGAGGCCATAACCCTGATATACGGGAACTCCAAGTGCCATAAAGAATTGTTGTTGTTTGATATCGAGTTTTGCGCCCCCGGATACGCAAAATCGGATAGCTTTGCCAAAAGTCTGGCTCTTTACGGACTCAAAGATAAAGGCTTTTGCAAAAAAATATGGCACAAAGGCTCTCAGTCGAACAAGAAAACTCGGTTTATGATAACAGTCGCCATTCCAGAGAATGCCGGCACGAATTCCCGCGTTGAAAATTCCATTGATAAGAGGACCCTTTGCCTGCACAGCCTGACAGATCTTCTTCATGAAGTTCGCCGATAGTGCCGGAACCGTAAACAAAAGCATTGGCTGCGCTTCTTGCATGTTTTTTGGCAAATTTCTGAACGTGGCCATGTTGCCTCCGCGCGTGTCGACGAAGTAAAGCGCTACGCTGCAGGTTAAGGCAGTAAAGATTGCGACGGAATGAGTAAAAGCATGGTCGGGCGGCAGCATCAAAAGCATTCTGAAGTACATTGGGTTATCGAAAAGAGCGTTGGAATCGTGGCAGTTGGACCAATAATTCAGGTGTGTCAGCATGATGCCTTTCGGCTGTCCCATGGTTCCAGAGGTATAAGAAATTGTCGCAACAGTGTCCTCTTGTACGGAAGCGCGTATCATTTCGAGTTTTTGCTGAATCTTCAGGTTTTTTTGTGCCTTGATACGTGCCAAAGGATCGGCGTTCTGGTGGAGCTGGGGTTGCAAGATTTCATTACCTTTGGCGAGCGCATCCTGGTACCACAGTAATTCTATGTTCAGCCTCGTGCCTCTTGCTGTCACCGCTTTCGCACGGAAAAGCTCTTTGGCCCACTGGAAATCATCGTCCAGGTAGAGGATAACAAACGTAGAGTCTTTGTGGGGGATAGCTTCCGCAAAAACTTTTGCCGTTGCCTCCAAGGCCGCCTGTAAATAGTTATGGGAGACGGCAATGCCCTTTGCTTCTGAGTGATTCAGGCGAAAGACAATTTCCGTCTCCGTGAGCCTGTTGGAAAGAGGCACTGACACTAACCCGGCTGTTAGAAGACCGAACTCAAAACAAACCCATTCCGGGCTTCCATCTCCTAGAATGGCAAAATTCTGCCCTGGCCTGAAATCCCGATACACAAGCCATGCGGCAAGGCTCTTGGCTATGTCGGCTGCTTGTTCAAATGATGTAGGAACGTAGCCTTGATCCTCTTTCTTGAGCAGATAAGGATTGCCTGGCCACTGTAGTGCAGCTTTGTCCAGCATACCCAGGATAGTGCGCTCTTCCATGGGTAAGGCTCCTTTTTTATAGTCATTTTTGTCTACAATACTCGAGTTTATCCTCGCAGTAAAGAAAGAATTCAACTCACGAGAAGAATTCGTCATTGGGTCCCACAGGCAATCCGGATTGACAGAAGCGCTGTGTGCGGTATAGTTTGAAATACCCCACTCCAGAAAAAAAGGCGGCGACTCAGATGAGTTATTCCGATCCTACCGAGTTGGCTATTCTCGCTTGCCCCGGCGGCGAGGCTTTTGCGGACCAGGTTGCCCGTAAGCTCTCCGGGATTTACAAGCGAAGATTTGACCGCAAAACTCAAGCCATTGCTTCGCGCTATCACATAAGTCAGGAAGAGGCGATTCGTCAAATCAATTTTATGAACGACGCTAATTCCAGCCTGTTGTATGTTCCGGGTCCTGTCGACAAATATAGGCCACCACGGTTCATGGTAAATGCGCGGCACACATTCTTTGCCGATGGCGAGATCAAGACGGAGATTCTGGAGTCTATCCGGGGCAAAGACCTTTATATTTTTCAGGATATTGAGAATCGCCAACCTGTTCCTTTCAACGACGGCGCATCCTATAGAGTGATGTCGGTAAACGACCATATCTTTAATTTGTTTGTTGCCATAGATGCGGCAATGCAAGCGGGCGCCGACCGTATTAATCTGGTATTGCCGATGTACCCTTACTCCAGGCAACACAAGAAGAAAGGGCGAGAAGGCCTAACCGCGGCACGTGTGGGCAACATGTTGGAGAATCTTGGTGCTTCCCGGATTATCACGCTGGATATCCACTCTCATGAGATAGAGAACTGCTTTAAGAATCTCCGCTTAGAGAATTTGCATGCGTCTTTCCAAATAATCGAAAAGCTCATTTCTACAATCGATATACAAAAAGAGGACCTTGTTGTGCTCGCGCCGGACACCGGTGCGGTGGACAGGAGCCGCTTCTACGCAAATGCATTGCAACGACCTCTTGCACTGCTTTATAAAGAAAGGGATTACTCAAGAGTTTCACGCAATGCTTCTGATTCGAATATCCGGGAAATGCGGCTTTTGGGCTCTGTGAAGGATAAAACTGTCTTTATGGCCGACGACATGATAGGCACTGGAGGCACGCTCATTAAGGGCATGCGAAGCCTCAAGGAAATGGGCGCAAGCAAGGTAATCAGTGCGGTCTCGCTGCCTATTTTCTCTGGCTCGGCCATCGACGATTTCGATGCGGCGTACAAAGAAGGGCTGTTCTATCGGATAATTGGAACTAATGCTATTTATCACAAAGAATTACTTCAGCGTGAGTGGTATATCCAGGCCGACATTACAGGTCTGTTTGCACAGATTATAAGTCTAGTGCACCACGACAGGTCACTGTCCTCGCTCCTTGATAACCGCGATGTGGTTGCAAGGATGATCAGGAAGCAAATGGAAAAGGGCGGGCCTAAGCCTGCTGGAGGCGGACCGAGTAGTGCAGGTCCGGCGAACCAAGATGCGGATGATGGTTCTGTCATCGAGGAGCTTCCGGACAGTACCTATCCAGAAGGTTCGATAACTCCCGACTGACCGGTATGGTAGTTTACTCGATTCCTCTTCAGCCCAGGGCGCTTATCTTTGATATGGACGGAACGCTCTATACGAACGATGCCTATTTGAGGTGGCAAGACGAAGCGCAAATTCGGCGCTTTGCGGAGGCTCTGTCCATCAGTGAAGAAGAAGCTCGAGCCCGTGTAGATGTGGCGCGCAAAAATCGGGCTGATAAGGGATTGTCGGACACAAGCCTTGCCGAACTGCTGATGCAGTTTGGAATTCCTTTGTCTACTTTAGTAAAATGGCGAGAAGAGGCTTTTGTGCCTTCGGAATGGCTCAAGCCGGATCCTCTGCTCAAAATAGCGCTGGATACCTTGGCAGCCCGATTCAAGCTGATTTTACTCACCAATAATCCTCATAAAGTGGGTATTGAAACGCTGCGTGTTCTTGGTGTGCGAGGCTGCTTTTCAATGGTTCGAGGTTTGGACGACAGCGGCGTGGCCAAGCCATCTTCCGTTCCTTTCCAAAAGGTCTGCCAGATGCTGGCGCTGAGCCCGGCTTCCTGTGTTTCAATCGGCGATAGAAAAAAGATCGATATAGATCCGGCGCTGTCCCTCGGCATGGGGGCAGTGCTCGTGGATGGCGTCGCTGATGTCCTTTCTATTCCGAAACTTCTTAAACTCACGTAAGCAAAAAGAAATAAACCAAACAGCGGCATCATGCCACCTGCGATTGATTATACGAGTGGACTAACGGACGAAACTCCGTAATTCCTCCGCGATGGCGTACGAGCAGTCTCCGATTTTTTCGACGTGACGGATCAAATCGATATAAAGCAGCTCGGCTTTGACATCGGCTCCGCCAGAAATTCGATTTCTTGCCATTTTTTTCAAATTCTTCTTTATGGCGTCGATTTTATCTTCAATTTCGGAAGCCTGACCGAGCTCGATTTCCGTCATGCCAATGTTTAGTTTGTCTGAAACAAAGGTCAAAAACTCATCCACCAGCGCCGAAAAAGGTTTGAGCGCTTCGAATGCGCCAGCCTCGAATTCCAGGCGCTTGGAACGTTTCTTTTTTAAGATGAAGGCGATGGAAAGACATTCGTCCGTCATACTCTCCAGTTCGGTGATAATTCTAAGCTGATTGCCCACACGATTGCGCGTTCGTTCTGACAGATCGTTCTGCGTTATCTGGATAAGAAACTTGGAGAGCTCTTCGTTCATCATGTCGACATAATTCTCTTTGGACTGAAACCACTCAAGCTCGCTTTCGAAGTCTGTAGGCTCTCTTGCAAAATCCTGCTTCACCCGGTCGAACATCGACTGGGCTATTGCGGCCATGTCGGAAATCTCCTTCCGAGCATGCACCAAGGATAATTCCGGCGTGTCCATCATGGGGATAGGCAGGTACACGGCGTGCAATTCGGCCTCGCCAGGCTTTTCCTTGACGATTTTCTCCAAAAATGCAGCATACTGGTTCAGAAGGGGCAGTAGAACGAGAGTGTTTGCGGCGTTGAAGGTGGTATGAAACATTGCGATGTGAGCACCGATAGTGTGCAGGGTAAGAGGTCCGGGCACAAGCCAATCCACCAAAGTGCAGAACGGATTGTAGACAGCAAGTACCCACAGGGCGCCGATGACATTGAAAAGTATATGCGCCCAGGCAGTCCTGCGCGCGTTGGTGCCCGCACTGGGAGATATAGAGGCTATAAAGGCATCCATCGTGGTACCGATATTAGCACCCAGTACGAGTCCGCCCGCTATCTTGAAGTCGATAATGCCCTGCGAAGCCATGGCAATGACAATCGCAAGTGTCGCGCTCGATGCGTTGATCAACATTGTAAAGACGGTACCGACCAAAACAGCCGCGATGACGGCGACAAAACCGCGGTCGGAGAAGTTCTGCAGAACCAACAGCATGTCCGGCGAGGGTGCTGGTATGGCGTCTTCTATAAAGCCAAGGCCGAGGAAGATGCAGGCTATGCCCATAATCGCCTTGCCGTAACTTTTAAAAGCATCGGACTGCTTTTTCCAGATGGACATGAAGAAGCCCAAGCCGAAAAGTGGGACGGCGAGGGATGCGATGCTGAATTTGGCCACGCCGACCGCGGCGATGATCCAGCCGGTGAGCGTGGTGCCTATGTTCGCGCCCATTATAACGCCAATGCCTTGAGTCAGGGAAAGTAAGCCTGCATTGACAAAATTGATCACCATGACGCTGGTGGCCGATGACGACTGAACGGCTACGGTAACGACTGCCCCGGATAGAACCGCCAGTCCGCGGTTCTTGGTCATGAAATTGAGTGTGTTTTGAAATCGCTCGCCGGCGGCACGCTGGATTCCATTGCTTGCCAATTCCATTCCATACATGAAAATGGCAAGCCCACCGAAGAGCTGTAGGAAAATGGTGATTATTTGTAAGGCATCCATAGGGTGTTCCGAAAATCAGTATAGCAGACTACATTCGTCTTGCGAAGGCGGTGCTAATGTCGCCTGGTGATTGTACCTGAGGCTGCTTGCCTTTCCAATAATGCAGGGCTACTATCATGTTTCATGAAAATCTCTGGATCAAAGCAGGTCTCTCGGGCTCTCAAAACCCGGGGTACGATTTTGCCTTTCAAAGCCAGCTTATTTGTTTTTTTGATTATTCTATCCTTAAATGTTATGGCTCAAGGTGCGCTTCCGGTGCCGAACGTCAATGCGTCATCAAGTGCCAATACTCAGGGTGGCACGGCCTTCGCTCTGCCTGGCTTAAAGGATGTCTTGCCTGCGTCCGTCTCGGCGTCGGGGCTGTCCAACCAGCAAGCTGTGCTGCAGTTCGCCAATGGCTTTGGGCCAGCTGGAGCACTTGTTCCGCGGAACAAAGGCGCAGCGTCCTTTTTTAACAGTCTTTCCGGGACGAAGGCCTCCAAGCCATTCAGGATCGAGGTTGTTGCAATCGTCCCCTATGCGCCTTCGAAAAAAAGCATGGAAGCGCAAGGAGCTCAAGGAGAACGAAGCAAAGACGAGCGAAGCGCAGAAGGCGCCCCAATGGACGCACAGTCTCTCAATCTCCTGTTGCAGAAGCTCGCTTTGATAGCCAATTCCGTGCACAAACTGGAGGGTCTGCAATACTGGTCTGCAAGCCGAAAAACGATGCGGCTTCTGTACGAAGAATCCTGGCGTATCGATTCTCCCCAAAAGAAAACCCGACTTTCTGACCCGGCAAGCCTCTCGGAGCTTGGTCCTGGTCCGACATGGACGTTTTACATGCACCAAAAGGATTTGACCTTTGGATCGAACACGAGCCTCGCGACCGTAGGGGTTACGGCCGACTCAATGTACATGACGATAGTGAATGCCAATTCACTTAAGCTTTATTTCGTGCCGGTTGTAGCTTCAGGTGCCTTGGAGACGGGGATTTATGTTTTACCGTGTCGAGAAGGGCTCCTGCTCTACGGTGTCAGTTTTGTACAGGCAATCGACGTCGCGGCGAATCGGGTTTTTGAATCAGCAAAGAATAGAGCATTTGCCGTTTTTAATTGGTTTTTGAAGGAAGCAGCGACAGAAAACATCGTGGCGAATGTTGATCTTTCGGCCCTTGTGGAGCACTGAACATTGAGCACCTGACATTGCGCATTGCCCATTGCTTAGGAAGTCGACGCACTAATCTTGAAAACTCAAGCCTTACGACGAATTAGTGTTCAAGTTTGTCAGCCCCACGTTCCCTTGCGTGAACCCCTAGGGCGCAAGAAGATCGCTGAATGTGAAAAACTTTGAACGTGAAAAGACGCTGAGCTTAGGCCTGTCTCACTTCTTTTACTCCAGGCACTGCCTGCCTGAGATAGCTTTCTACGCCCTGCTTAAGCGTCATAAGAGAATAAGGGCAGGAGCCACAAGCGCCTGTCAGTCTCACGGTTACAACACCGTCATCCGAGGCGGACACAAGCTCAATATCGCCACCGTCGGCCTGGAGAGACGGACGAATATCTTGAATCGCAGATTTGACCTTTTCTGTTAACATGTACGACTCCTTCTCTTGAACCGATTCTTGTAAACCGATTCATGACCAATTTAATGACTTATCCCGGCGTTGGTCAAGCAAGCGACTCGAGATGGGGTGCCGTCGCTTCTAGCGGCGCGGGTACAAAGTGTGATAGAATAACCCAAGCGTCTTTGGAAGGGGATCGATGGCTCGTAACATTGTATTTGTCAACCAAAAAGGCGGCGTCGGCAAGACGACGAGTGCCATAAATGTTGGGGCAGCCCTGGCACTTTTGGGCAAGAAGACTTTACTGGTAGATTTCGATCCTCAAGGCAATCTCACTTCCGGAGTGGGTGGCGAGACGCGCGGCAATGGCATCTATCAGGTCATTTCCGGATCCAAGACGCTGGGCGAGGTCGTTTCGCCCACCAAAGTTGCCAATCTTTTTCTGGTTCCATCTTCTATTGACCTCTCTGGTGCTACTGTTGAGCTGGTGGATAAGGAAGACCGTAACGATTACCTAAAACGGGCGCTGGCTACAGTGGCGGATGAGTACGAGTTTATCCTGATCGATTGCCCGCCGTCGTTGGGGATTCTGACTCTGAACGGCCTCAACGCCGCCACGGAGGTTATTATCCCCTTGCAATGCGAATACTTCGCTCTTGAGGGGCTTTCGCTCATTCTGCAGACCATCGGGCTTGTCCAGAAGAGCATGAATCCGTCCCTAAAGATCAGCGGTATTCTGCTCACCATGTTCGACGGCAGGACAAAACTGTCGCAGGAAGTTGTTCGGCAAGTCACGGAGTATTTCAGGGATCGTGTTTTCAAAACCATTATTCCGAGAAATGTCCGGCTTTCCGAGGCGCCCTCGCACGGGCTACCTGTGATGCTCTATGATCCCACCTGCATTGGCGCGCGAAGTTATATGGCGGTTGCCGAGGAGTTGATCGATCGTGGCTAAATTCGGTTTGGGCAAGGGGCTGGGAGCGCTCATCCCTGAACATCAGCAGTACTTCGATACCGAAAAAGGTCCTGGTGACTTGACGGGAGACCTCGTCAATATTGTACCTCTCGCCAATTTGAAGCCTAATCCGGACCAACCCCGTAAGACATTTTCCGAGGAATCCATCGAAGAGCTTGCAAATTCCATAAAACGACACGGTCTCATACAACCCATCATTGCGGAGCCTGCAGGGGAAGATCAGTATATAATTATTGCTGGAGAAAGGCGTTATCGTGCTGCCATTAAGGCGGGGCTCACTGAGGTTCCTGTCATTCTAAGGCCAGTTTCGGCAGAAAAACGGCTTGAACTTTCCCTCATCGAAAACATTCAGCGCGAAGACCTCAACCCCATGGAAGAAGCCAAGGCGTACGAAGCGCTCATGGAACTCACTGGTTCCACGCAGGAGCAGGTTGCAGAAATCGTAGGGAAAAATCGAAGTACGGTTGCCAATGCGCTCAGGCTCCTGCGCCTGCCGGATGCCATGAAGCAAGCGGTAAGCGACGGCAAACTGACACCGGGGCATGCCCGCAGCCTGCTCGCCATCGCCGACGAAAAAAAGCGTGAACTTTTATTCCATCGTATTGTGGAAGAGGGGCTTTCTGTGCGACAGGCCGAACTCGCCGTGCAGGAAGGGCTTGAAGATGGACAAAAATCGCGCCGAAAGAATGGCAAAGGCAGGGGAGTCGATTCTGGCGGCACCAAGGCAAAAGGAGGTGATGGCGAGCTCGACCCTAACCTTCGGGCAGTTGTCGAGACCTTGATTGAGCGCCTTGGAACCAAAGTGGAAATTCGTGGCGACGAAACGCGTGGGTCAATCATAATTGACTACTATACGAGCGACGACCTTGACCGCATTCTGGAAGTCCTCGGCCACTGATCAGAACGCCGAGCCAAAGCCATCCTTGACGCTCCTACTGCCAAAAAGGTATTCTTTTATCCACTTCGTTTTGTAAGGAGAAAATCTATGAGTGTCATCGAATATGTTGAGGCGAGAGAGATTCTGGATTCCCGGGG
>Ga0116171_10002419_pt1 | contig 17682 bp, 17 predicted proteins | sample AD_JPNHW2_MetaG_FD_89798 | JGI IMG/M metagenome (GOLD analysis project Ga0116171, IMG submission 89798) | Active sludge microbial communities of municipal wastewater-treating anaerobic digesters from Japan - AD_JPNHW2_MetaG | ecosystem: Engineered > Bioreactor > Anaerobic > Digestate | place... | reverse complement strand
GTGAGAGGCCTGATTTTTTCACTGTACATTTTTGTTTTCCTGGTGGCTTGGCGGCTTTGTGAGAGGCCTGATTTTTTCACTGTACATTTTTGTTTTCCTGGTGTCTTGGCGGCTTTGTGAGAGTTCGTAGTTCATGTCAATGAAAGACTCCGCGCCAGGAGATCGGCGATGTGCAGCCCGCGCGCATGCGCATGGTGTTTGCGCAGCCAGCCGTCGATGTTCATCAGGCAGCTCGAGTCCGCGCCGACCACAAAATCGGCGCCGCTCGCTTCGATATAGCGGCATTTGCGCTCCACCATGGCCAGCGAGACGTCGGCCATCTTGTAGGAAAAGGTGCCGCCAAAGCCGCAGCAGGTATCGGGTTTTTCCATCTCGACGAAATTGATGTCGCTGATGGCGCGGATGAGCCGGCGCGGCTGTTCGCGCACGCCGAGTTCGCGCAGGAGGTGGCAGGAGTCATGATAGGTGACCTTGTACGGAAAGGAGCCGTCCACGGTGGCCACCTTGGCGACATCGACGAGGAACTCGGTGAACTCGAAGATGCGTTTGCTCAGACTCTCCAGGGCCGGTTTGAGCGCCGGATCGATCTCCAGTTCGCGGTAAAAGACCCGCACCATGGCGGTGCAGGATCCGGAGGGGGCAACGACATAGTCGTGCCCCTCGAAGAGCCGGATCAGGCGTTCGGCGACTGGGACGATCTCCTTGCGGTAGCCGGAGTTGAAGGCGGGCTGGCCGCAGCAGGTTTGCTCCTCGACATAGTCGATGCCAATGCCGAAATGGTCGAGCACCTTGACCATGGCGAGGGCCGATTCGGCGAAGAGGTGTTCCGACAGACAGGGTATGAAGAGGGCGACGTTCATAGGTCTCCTTGGTTGCGGCGCTCATCCGCGCCCTCTCCCCGCGTAGAGGCCGGGGAAAAGGATTACAGCGGTGGTATTTCGCCATCTCCCCGCGTAGAGGCCGGGGAAAAGGATTACAGCGGTGGTATTTCGCCATCTCCCCGCGTGAAGGCCGGGGAGATGGGTGCAGCGATGGACTTGTGTCCTCTCCCCGGCGTAGAGGCCAGGGAGAGGGGTGCAGCGATGGACTTGTGTCCTCTCCCCGGCGTAGAGGCCGGGGAGAGGATTGCAGCAGTGATTTTACGCCCTGGTTCCCGGCCTAACGGCTGGCAACAGGGTTGGCTGCGGCTTGCCAGCGCTTCTGCAGATACGGATCCTTGACGGTCTCGAGCAGATAGTCGCAGAACTGCCGGCCGGTGGCGCCATCCTCGCGGCCGGTGATCGCGATCTCCTTTTCGAACTGGCTGCAGATATCGAGCGCCATTTCGAGCTGCTCCGCCTTGGCGGCAAGGCCGATGTGGCGCAGCATCATCGCGGCGGCGCGGATGAGGCTCGAGGGATCGGCGTACTGGCCGCGGCCCTCGGTGATCATGCGCGGAGCCGAGCCATGGATCGCCTCGAACATCGCATAACGGGTGCCGATGTTGGCGCTGCCGGCCGTGCCGACCCCGCCCTGGAACTCGGCCGCCTCATCGGTGATGATGTCGCCATAGAGGTTGGGGAGCACCACGACGCGGAACTGGGTGCGGCGCTTGGGATCGATCAGCTTGGCGGTCATGATGTCGATATACCAGGCGTCCCATTTGACCTGCGGATACTCTTTGGCGATGCGTTCGGCCGTTTCGAGGAAGAGACCATCGGTGGTCTTGATGACATTGGCTTTGGTCACCACGGTCACCTTGTTGATGTTGTTTTTGGCGGCATAATCGAAGGCCATGCGGATAATGCGCTCGGAGCCCTGCAGGGTGGTGGCGGTGAAGTCGATGGCGAGGTCCGGGGTCACCTGCAACCCCTTGCTGCCGAGAATATAGGCGCCCTCGGTGTTTTCACGGTAAAAGACCCAGTCGATATTGTCCTTGGGCACCTTGACCGGGCGCACGTTGGCGAAGAGGTCGAGTTCGCGGCGCATGGCCACATTGGCGCTCTCGATGTTCGGATAGGGTCCGCCCTTTTCGGGGGTCGTGGTCGGCGCCTTGAGGATGACATGGCAGGCCTTGAGCTCGGTGAGGACATCATCGGGGATGGCCTTGAGATGCTGGACACGGTTTTCGATGGTGAGTCCTTCGATCACGCGAAAATCCACCTTGCCCTGGGCCATCTCCTCCTTGAGCAGATACTCCAGCACCCGCTGGGTTTCCCGGGAGATGATCGGGCCGATCCCGTCGCCCCAGCAGAAGCCGATGATGATGGGTTTGAGAGCCGCGAAGTCAAGCGGTTCCTGGCCCGCCTTCATCCGCTCCACGCGGGCAAGCTGGTCGGTGATGATTTTGGCAAAGTGTTCCTTGGCGTGATCGACTACCTCATTCTGCATAACAGCTCCTGTTGATTAATGCGGTTCAGGGTTGCCGCCGCCCGAAGCCAGACGGCGGGGAAATAAAAAATTCACATAATTTCGTCCTGCGCGGCTCGAGATTCCACGGGCGCACGCTCCCGCCGGGCAGGACGGGTGGGCGCGAGATTCCGCGGGCGCGTCCTCCCGCCGGGCAGGACGGGTGGGCGCGAGATTCCACGGGCGCGCGTTCCCGCCGGGCAGCGCTAGAGCTCCGGCAGCGGCTGCGGCCGGCGCGCGCGCTGATGATAATCCTGGATGCGCTGGTTGCGGCGCTCCAGGCGCAGGCGGATCTGCTCCAGGACCTCTCCGGCATAACGGGCGTAAGCCGGGCCGGCGGCCGCGGCCTCTTCTTCCAGGCCGGCCTGCACCTTGCCGAGAAAGGAACGGCATCCCGCTGCGGAGACCGGTGTGGGAAAGGCGGCCCACTGCTTCAGGGCGACCTCGAGATCGCGGTTCGCCTCCTGGTCGGAACACTCGGCGCAGTCCTTGAAGGGGGCGGGATTGGCCGCCTTCTGGAAGCCCTTGAGCGCCATGATCAGCGGCTGGTAATCGTAATCGTACTGCAGCCGCGAGAACTGGTATTCGACCACGGCCGTGCGGCTGGCCGCCTCGGGATCCTGGCTGTGGCGGTTGAGGCGGGAGAGATAGAGCCCGGTCTCGGGGTGGAGGATCTCCTCCTGATAGATGCGCATTTCGCGCAGCTTGCCGCCGGCATCCTCGCGCAGGTCGCCGCCGAGCAGGAGGAGGCAGAGAAAGTACTCGGAATTTTCCAGCGGCCGGAAGGGGACGGACTCATTCGCCTGGATGCTGAGGTGGAGGCTGTGGGGCTTGATGCCGATGAAGCGCGTCGCCAGGTTGACGAGCTGGGCGAGGACCCAGGGGTCCTGGGTGGCCGGTTTGGAGACGTCGCCGAAAAGGCGGTAGCGGCCGAAGGCGAGTTCGAGAAAACCGCGCGAGCGCTGCCGCTGTCCGGCGGCGAAGCCGTGATCATCGACGTGGGCGCCGAGCTTCCAGCCGCGGCGGGCGAGGTCGAAATCGTGAAAGTAGTAAAAGCTGTCGAAGAGGGGATCCTCGTTCTCGCGCGCCGAGACGGCGCGGACGCCGAGGGGGGAGAACTCGAGCTCCGCACCGATCGGGGTCTGGCCATTCTGGCGGTGGCGGTCGAGCCAGTCGGCGATCTCCCGGGCGCGCTCCTCCTGCCAAAGCTCCTCGGCGATAAAGATCGCGGCCACGGCATAATCGGGATAGCTGTAATCGGGGCGGAAGGCGTCGACGCCGAGCTGGGCCATGGCACTGCGCAGGGCGCTCTCCTGATCGACCAGCAGCCGCAGTGCCATCAGGCCGGAGAGGGTATGCTGGTAGAAGGCGGCGCCGCTGCGGGAGAGGCCGCGGAACTCGCGGCGGAAGCGGGTCTCGAGCTGGTTGAAGACCATGAATTTGACCGCCAGGGGCAGATAGGCCCCGGCGTAGCGCCGCGCCTTGGCATCGCCCTCCAGCCATTCGAGTTCGGGCAGGCTGGCCTTGTCGATCTCGTGGCGGAGGATCCAGGGGGCGATGCCGGCCTCGCGCAAGGAGGAGTGCAGCAATCCCTGGATCTCCTCGGAGAGGAGTTCCTGGGTGACGGCCAGGGCGAGCTGGGTGCGGTCGATCATCAGGCAGCGGTCGGCCTTTTCCTCGAGATAGCGCTGGACGGTGCGTTCGATGAAGGCCTCGATGCGGTCGCGCTCGGCGAAGCCGCGGTCGAGCCAGGGGCGGATCGACTCGGGGTCGGCGATGTAGACCCAGGCGCGGCGGCGCCCGGCGGCGGTCTCGACCTCCACCACCTGGCGGCGGTAGAGGGTGCCGGCCGATTCATAGTCGTCGAGCCGGGCGAGCAGGGCGGGGGTGATGTCGGAGAGCAGCCGTCCCTCGATCCGGTCGCCGCGCCAGGGAATGGCGAAGGCGAAGGCGTTTTTCGGCTGGACGCGGCGGAAATGGGGAAGCCTGGCGGGGACGCCGCTCAGGGATTGACCGGTAATGAGGCGGAAGTGGCGATCGTCGTTGAGCGAGCCATAGACAAAAAGCGCGTCGGGCTCCGGCGCGTCAGGCGGGGAGAGCTGCGGCGCGTTGTTCCGGGCTGCCCCGGCGGGCGCCGGATGTGTGCGGGCATCCACGACCATAGTCCAGTAACGCGGCGCTTGACGCCGCGCGCTCATTGAGGTTATATTCCGGCCTGACCGCTGCGGTCAGGCTTCCTGCTTGAAATGGAGGGCAAACTGCTGCTGCATTTCTTCCTGGGAGATGGCGGTTACGCGTCCCTGGGCGTACTGCGCCTCGATCCAGGCAAATATTTGCGCCACGCGCGGATCGCGCTTGTCAACCGGCGGCTTGCCCTGCCGCTGCAGTTGCTGGCTGACCCAATAGCCCACGCCGGCGATGCCGGAGCGGTCGGTGATATGAACACCGAGGGGCCGTTTGAGGATCTTGTCGGTGTCAAAGATGTTATAAATCTCTTCGTTCTTGATCACGCCGTCGGCGTGGATGCCGGCCATGGTGACGTTGAAATTCTCGCCGGCAAAGGGATAGTTGGCGGCGATCACCGTGCCGATGCTGCGCATATAGTCGGCGATTTCGGTGATGGCGGTCAGATCCATGCCGTTGGCCGAGCCGGTGAGCGAGGCGTATTCGACGGCCAGAGCTTCGAGCGGTGAATTGCCGGTGCGCTCGCCGAAGCCGAGGATGGTGCCGTTGACGGCCGCAGCGCCGGAGAGCCAGGCGGTCACGCCATTGATGTGCACCTTGTGGAAATCGTTGTGGCCGTGCCATTCGAGGTCGGGCGAGGGGATGCCGAACTCGCGCTGCAGATAGTAGATCAGCTTGGGGATCGAGCGCGGCAGGGCGGCCTGGGGATAGGGGAGGCCGTAGCCCATGGTGTCGCAGAGGCGGATCTTGATGCGCAGGCCGCTGTGGGCGGAAAAATCCATCAATTCTTCGGTGAAGGGGACGACACAGCCCCAGAAATCGGCGCGGGTGACGTCCTCATAATGGCAGCGGATCGCCTCGAGGCCGGCTTCGGCGGCGGCGCGCACCACCTTCATGAAATCATCGAGCACCTGGCGGCGGCTCTTGCGGAACTTTAAAAAGATATGATAATCGGAGATGGAGGTGAGCAGGCCGGTCTCCTTGAGGCCGGCGTGGCGGACCAGCTCAAAATCGCTGGGATTGGCGCGGATCCAGGCGGTCACCTCGGGAAAGCGGTAGCCCTTGTTGCGCACCTCCTCGAGCACCTCGCGGTCGCGCTCCGAGTAGATGAAAAATTCCGATTGGCGGATGACGCCGTTGGGCCCGGAAAGACGATGCAGCAAATCGAAGAGAGTGCTGGCCTGCGCGGCGGTGAAGGGGGTGCGCGCCTGCTGGCCGTCGCGGAAGGTGGTATCGGTCATCCAGATTTCCGGCGCGGGGCGGGCGTCGACCGTCTCGCCGTCAAAGAGGGTCCGGGGAACCTCATCATACGGAAAGATGTCGCGCATGAGGTTGGGCTCTTCGACATCCTGCAGGGGGTGGCGCGGAGCTGTCACGATTTTCTGCCAGTGCTGCGGGAGTTTGGACATGGAACCTCCACCTTGGTGATAGGTAAGGATGCATCCGGCATCCGCCGGGCCTGTCAGGGCTCCTGGACTTCCGTGAGGTGCTCCAGGGCATCGCGCAGGAGACGGTTGCCGGGGTGTTTTTCCAGTCCGGCTTTGTAGGCGGCGATGGCTTCGCGGGTGCGGTTGAGCCGGAAATAGACATTGCCGAGGTAGAGCATGACATGCGGATCGGCGTGGCCCTGCTTTTGCAGCTGTTCGAGGTGATGCAGGGCGCAGTCGTAGGCCTGATCGGCCATGCAGGCGAGGGCGGCATGATAATGGGCGATCACCGATTCCTGGTTGTTTTCCAGGAGCTTTTCGAAGGCCAGGCGCGCCTTGTAATAATGGCCGCGGTGGTAATACGCCATGCCCAGCCAGTAATCGGCCATGATCATGGTCGGCGAAGAGGCGAGCGACTGCTCGAGGGCTTCGATGGCCTCCTCCAGCCGCATGGCCCGGTAGTGGCAAATGCCGAGGTAGTAGTAGGCATAGGGCAGCCGCGGATTGACCGCGACGGCCTTTTTAAAGGTCGCGGCGGCGGCGTCGATGCGGCCGCGCAGATAATAGCCGTTGCCCAGCATGAGCAGGGAGCGGAGATCGGTCGGATCCGCGGCAGCCTGTTTCTCCAGGTCGCGGAGAAGATCATCCAGCTGGTCCGATTCCAGCAGCTCCATGTCGTCCATCAGACCCGATGCAGCGGTCATCTTGTTCTCCTGGTTAATTATTGCGTGCATATTTTCTATTATAAGCCGTTTGCTTTTGATAGTCAAGGGATATTTTCATTGATTTTGGGAAGGAATAGTAATAAATTGGATCCATACTGAATAACGCGACAATTTCGGCGAGAATTCCATGAAAATCAGATTGTCCGGCCTTGTGGCGCTTTTCGTCGTCCTTTGCGGTGCGGCGGCGGCGCAGCAGCGCCCGGCGGCCGCGCCCCCAGTCGCCCCTGCCGATTCGGCCTTGCAGCAGGAGGAGAGCTGGGATCCGGCGGAGCTCGGCGCTTTTCTCGGCGATTTCACCGCGGGCCGGGGCGATGCCATCAGCGGCGGCGAGCTGCTCAGCCGCATCAAGAGCCACGCCGTGATCGACAGCAGCCGGCTGGTCGATGGCTTCCGCATCCAGCTCCTCGCCACCCGCGATGAGAGCGAGGCGCGCCGCGCCCGCGACGATGCCCGCAGCTCCTTTCCCGAGAACAGCTATCTGCTCTACGACAATCCCTACTACAAGCTGCGCCTCGGCGACTGCCTGACCCGCCCCGCGGCCGACTCGCTGCAGCAGCGCGCCATCAGCAAGGGCTTCAGCGGCGCGTGGATCGTGCGCTCGCAGGTACACGAGTTCACCCCCCAACTGAACCTCTTTTACACTCCTCCGCCCGATTCCACGGCGATGGAATGGGGCAACCCGCAAAATTATTATTGATTTTAAACCAATTTTTTATTATATTTAACGCCATTTTATAAAAATTGGTCTCATCCGCAGCGGGCATAAATCGCATGAAAATAGGGCCGGTTTAAGGTAACTCCCGTTCATCCCTCTTTTGGGGTGGCGGGTTTATTTTTAGGAGGTATTATGTCAGGCCACTCCAAGTGGGCAACCATCAAGCGCAAGAAGGAAAAGACGGATGCCGCCCGTGGACGCGCATTCACCCGTCTGATCAAGGAAATAACCATTGCGGCACGCCACGGCGGCGGCGACGAATCGTCCAATCCCCGTCTCCGCACCGCGGTGCTGGCCGCCAAGGCTGCCAACATGCCCGCCGCCAACATCGACCGCGCCGTCAAACGCGGCACCGGCGAGCTGCCCGGCGTCAACTATGAAGAGATCACCTATGAAGGCTACGGCCCGGGCGGCGTCGCGGTCTATATGGAAGTGCTGACCGACAACAAGAACCGCACCGTCGCCGAGATTCGGCACCTCCTCTCCAAGTATAACGGCGCGCTCGGCGAATCGGGCAGCGTCGCCTGGATCTTCTCCAAAAAGGGCGTGATCACCATCCCGGCGAAAAATACCACCGAGGATGACCTGATGATGGTCACCCTCGATGCCGGCGCCGAGGACATTACCCTCGAAGAGGACCTCTTCCGCGTCACCACCGATCCCGCCAAGCTCGAGGCGGTCAAAAAGGCGCTTGAAGGCGCCAAGATCGCCTACGATTCGGCCGAGCTGACCCGCGAACCGGCCAACCAGGTCAAGGTTGAAGGTAAAGCCGCCGAATCGGTGATCAAGCTGATGGATGCCCTCGAGGAGCATGAGGACATCCAGAACGTCTATGCCAATTTCGACATCGACGAAAAGACACTGGAAGCCATGGAAGACTAACGCAGTATGGTGGTGATGGGCATCGACCCGGGCAGCCAGGTCACCGGCTACGGCTTTATCGGCATTGGCGCCGAGGCCCAACCCCGCTTTCTGGCCTGCGGCACCATCCGCACCGGCAGCCACAACGACTTTAACACCCGGCTCAAACGGATTTATGATCAGGTCGGGCTTTTGCTCGGCGAGTACCATCCGGAACAGGTCGCCCTCGAGGATATCTTTTACGCCCGCAACGCCCGCTCGTCCCTGCAGCTGGGACAGGCGCGCGCCGCAGCCATCCTCGCCGCCCTGAACGCCGGCCTGCCGGTCGCAGCCTACGCCCCGGCGGAGGTCAAAATGGCCATCACCGGCCGCGGCGGCGCCGCCAAGGAGCAGGTCCGCTATATGGTGACCCAGCTCCTCGCCGTCGACCTCGCGGCGCAGGCCCTGGACGCCTCCGATGCCCTCGCCATCGCCCTCTGCCACGCCCTGCGCTGGCAGAGCCAACTGCACCAGCACTTCTGAGAGGCGGGTACTCCGACCATGATCGCATTTGTCCGCGCCCTGTTGACCGATAAACAGCCGACCCGCGTGGTCGTCGAGCACAACGGACTGGGGCTGGAGATGCTCATCCCCCTCTCCACCTTCGCCGCCCTGCCGGGGGTGGGCGCCGAGGTCTTTCTCCATACCCACCTCCATGTCCGCGAGGATGCCCTGACTCTGGTCGGCTTCGCCTCCGCCGCGGAAAAGGAGCTGTTCGAGCTCCTGCTCAGCGTCTCCGGCATCGGCGTGCGCTCGGCCCTGGCCATCCTGGGCGGCAGTCCGCCCGCTGAACTCTATGGCTGGATCGCCCGCGGCGACGAAGCCGCACTGACCCGCATCCCCGGCCTCGGCAAAAAGACCGCACAGCGGCTGATCCTCGATCTCAAGGAGAAGGCGGCGCAGCAGCTGCAAAGCGGCGGTTTTGCTGCGCCGGCTGCAGCAGCGCCACCCCCCGAGTTCGCTGAACAGGCGGTGCTGGCGCTCACCGGACTCGGCTTCAGCAAGCCCGAAGCGCAGCGGGCCATCGACAAAGCCGCGGCCCGCCTCGGCGCCGAGGCCAAACTGGAAGAGCTGCTGCGCGCAGCCCTGCAAGGCTGAGTGACAAAGGAGTAAGGTGAATCCCAGCGACCGCCCCACATATCCGGACGCGCTCAACGGCGAACGCGAGCTTGACGCCACCTTGCGGCCGGGGCGCTTTGCCGAGTTCATCGGGCAGGACAAGGTCAAGGAAAATCTCCATATCTTCATCCAGGCCGCCCGCGCCCGCGGCGAGGCCCTGGACCACGTGCTCTTTTACGGCCCGCCGGGCCTGGGCAAAACCACCCTGGCGCACATCATCGCCAAGGAGATGGGCGCCAACATCCGCCTGACCTCGGGACCGACGCTGGAGCGCGCCGGCGACCTCGCCGGGCTGCTGACCAATCTCAGCGAGCACGACGTCCTCTTTATCGACGAGATCCACCGCCTCAACCGCGTCGTCGAGGAGTATCTCTATCCGGCGATGGAGGATTTCAAGCTCGATATCATCCTCGACAAGGGGGCCAACGCCCGCTCGATCCAGCTCAAACTGCCCCATTTCACCCTGGTCGGGGCAACAACGCGGGCCGGACTGCTGACCTCGCCGCTGCGCGCGCGCTTCGGGGTGTCGCTGCGCCTCGATTTTTACGAGCCGGAGCGGTTGTGCGAGATCGTCCTGCGCTCGGCGCGCATCCTCGACAAGGGGATCGATCCCGAGGCGGCCCTCGAAATCGCCCGCCGCAGTCGCGGCACCCCGCGCGTGGCCAACCGCCTGCTGCGCCGCGTCCGCGATTTCGCCCAGATCCTCGGCGAGGAGGAGATCACCCTGGCCCGCACCATAGCGGCACTGCAACGCCTCGATGTCGACGAGCGCGGCCTCGACGACATGGACAAGCGCATCCTGCTCACGGTGATCGACAAATTCAGCGGCGGCCCGGTCGGCCTCAATACCCTGGCCGTCGCCATCGGCGAGGAGAGCGATACCATCGAGGAACTCTACGAACCCTATTTGATCCAGTCCGGATTTCTCAACCGGACGCCGCGCGGACGGGTCGCCACCCCGGCCGCTTATAGCCATTTCGGGCGCAAGCAGGGCCATACCCTGCAGGGGCAGCTCTTTGAATGAGCGCTCTGCCCAGAAAGCGCGTTCGCTGCAAGCGCACCCTGTAGCCGTAGCGGAATCCGGCCGATCCGGATTCACCACCCCATAGAGGAGGAATCGCCACGATGAAATTGTCTGATTTCAAGTATAACTTGCCCGAAAAACTGATCGCCCAGTATCCCAGCGATGAACGCGATCAATGCCGCCTGATGATCCTCAACCGCGAGACCGGTACGATGGAAGAGGGCATCTTTGCTGATGTGATCGATTACATGGAAAAGGGCGACAGCCTGGTCATCAATCAGACCAAGGTCTTCCCGGCCCGCCTTGAGGGCAGCAAGGACAAGACCGACGCCCGCGTCGAGGTCTTTCTCCTGCGCGAACTCGAGCAGGGGCTCTGGGAGGTCCTGGTCAAACCGGCGCGCAAGGTCCGCGTCGGCAACCGCCTGACCATCGGCAATGAGCTGGCCTGCGATGTCATCGACAATACCGTCTCCGGCGGACGCGTCGTGCGCTTCAATTACAGCGGCGATTTTTACGAGATCGTCGACCGCATCGGCAAGTCGCCGCTGCCGCCCTATATCAAGCGCGAGCCCGAACCGAGCGACAAGGAACGCTACCAGACCGTCTACGCGCAGGAACGCGGCGCGGTCGCGGCGCCGACCGCCGGCCTGCACTTCACCCCGGCCTTGCTCAAAAAGATCAAGGCCAAGGGGATCAAGGTCGTGCCGATCACCCTCCATCTCGGTCTGGGCAGCTTCCGCACCGTGGTCGTCGAGGACCTGAGCCGCCACAAAATGGACTCCGAGTTTTTCGAAATCTCCGATGAGGCCGCCGCGGCGATCAACGAGACGATGCGCAACAAGCACAAGGTCATCGGCGTCGGCACCAGCGTCGTACGTGCCCTCGAGGCCAATGTCACCTCCGAGGGCTGGGCCAAATCGGGCCACGGCTGGACCGACAAGTTCATCTATCCGCCCTACGATTTCAAGATCGTCGACCGGCTCATCACCAATTTTCATCTGCCGCAATCGACCCTGCTGATGCTGATCTCCGCCTTCGCCGGCCGCGATCTGGTCTTCAAGGCCTATCGCAAGGCGATCCGCGACAAGTTCATGTTCTTCAGCTACGGCGACAGCATGCTGATCCTCTAGCCGGCTGACCTTGATCTGATGGAAAAGAATGCAAGCTGTACCGCCCTCATCGTCGCCGCCGGACAGGGCAAGCGCTTCGGCGGCGCGGTGAGCAAGCAGTTCATCAACGTGCGCGGGCGGCCGCTGTTGTGGTACACCCTGCGGGCCTTCGAGGCCTGTCCGGAGATCGGAGCGGTGATCGTCATCCTCCCGCCCGACGCCGTCGCCGAGCGCGGCGCCGAGATCGCCGGCTGGGGATTTGCCAAGTATCTCCTCGCCCTCGCGGGCGGCGCCGAACGCCACGATTCCGTCGCCAACGGCCTGGCTGCTCTGCCCGCAGAGAGCCCGCTCGTCGCCATCCATGACGGGGTGCGGCCCCTGATCACCCCGGAGATCATCTCCGCCTGCATTGCCGCAGCGCAGGAGGAGGGCGCCGCCATCGCCGCGGTGCCGCCCAAGGATACCATCAAGGAGGCCGAGGCGGGGCGCATCACGGCCACCCTCGATCGCCGCCGCCTGGTGCTGGTACAAACCCCGCAGGTCTTCCGCAGCGAGCTCATCCGCAAGGCCTATGAAGAGGCCTTCCTCCGCAGGGCGTTCAGCACCGACGACGCCGCCTTGGTCGAGGCACTCGGCCATCCGGTGCGGGTCGTCGCCGGCGATTACCGCAACATCAAGGTCACCTCGCCCGAAGATCTGCTTTTCGTCAACGCCTGCCTGGGACTCTGACGAGCTGCCTCAGCCCGGCAGGATTTTGCACAGGGCTGGCCTCTTGCCCCGGACTTTAATCCATCCGGCCGACCACACCAGCCCGGCTGCACGGCTCTCAGGGAGAATCTCTATGCGCATCGGTCACGGATTTGATGTTCACCGCCTCGTCGCCGGGCGCAAGCTCATCCTCGGCGGAGTCGCGATCCCCTTTGAGCTCGGACTGCTCGGTCACTCCGACGCCGATGTGCTCTGCCACGCGGTCAGCGATGCCCTGCTCGGCGCGCTGGCCCTGGGGGATATCGGCAAGCACTATCCCGACAGCGATCCGCGCTGGAAGGACGCCGACAGCCTGATGATGCTCGCCCGGGTGGCTGGACTGGTGCGGGAACAGGGCTATGCGGTGGTCAACGTCGATGCCACCCTGATCCTGCAGCGGCCGAAAGTAGCCCCGCATGTGGCGCAGATGCGGGCAAATATCGCCCGCGCCCTGGGGGTGGAGATCGATGCGATCTCGGTCAAGGCGACGACCAGCGAAGGGATGGGCTACGAGGGGCGCGGCGAGGGCGCCTCGTGTCATGCGGTGGCGCTGGTGGCTCCTATCGGCTCTCGAACCCACCCGGCCTAACGTTCGCGCCCCAGGCTCTCGCGCCCACCCGGCGGCGACGCTCTGGTTCCCACCCGGCGCCCGGAATTGCTCGCGCCCACCTGGATTGCTTCCGTGCGCGTATTAATCCATCAATCCAAGAGGATGGCATATGTCCCTGATGGTCTACAACAGTCTCACCCGCAGCAAAGAGCTTTTTACGCCGCTCACTCCCGGCCGCGTCACCATGTACGTCTGCGGCCCCACGGTCTATGACAATCCCCACATTGGCCACGTCAAGAGCTATGTCTCTTTCGATGTGGTCGTGCGCTACCTGCGCTCCCTCGGTTACAAGGTGCGCTACGTGCAGAACATCACCGATGTCGGTCATCTCCTCGACAGCGGCGAGGATCGCATCCTGCGCGGTGCAGAGCGCGAGCAGCTGCAGCCGATGGAGCTGGTCGAGCGCTACACCCGCGCCTATTTCGCTGCCATGGACGCCCTCAACGTGCTGCGCCCCGACATCTCGCCGCGCGCGAGCGGTCATGTGCCCGAACAAATCGAGCTGGTGCAAAAGCTGCTCGAAAAGGGGATGGCCTACGAGGTCAACGGCTCGGTCTATTTCGACGTCGGTAAATTTCCCGAATATGGCAAGCTCTCCGGGCGCAAGGTAGAGGAGCAGATAGCGGGGGCGCGCCTTGATGTGATCGAGGAGAAGCGCCATCCGGCCGATTTCGCGCTGTGGAAAAAGGCCGAGCCGGAGCATATCATGCAGTGGAACAGCCCCTGGGGCCGCGGCTTTCCCGGCTGGCACATCGAGTGCTCAGCGATGTCGATGAAGTATCTCGGCGAAAGTATCGACATTCACGGCGGCGGCATGGAGAACCAGTTCCCTCACCACGAATGCGAGATCGCCCAGAGCGAGGCGGCCACCGGTAAAAGCTTTGTCAAGTATTGGCTGCACAACAACATGGTGCTGGTCGACGGGGTCAAGATGTCCAAGTCCCTGGGCAATTTCACCACCGTCGAGCAGGCCCTGGGCAAGTTCAGCGGCGAGCAGGTGCGCTTTTTCATCCTCCAGAGCCACTACCGCTCTCCGGTCGATTTCAGCGACGCGGCGATCACCGCGGCCGGCCAGGGACTGGAGCGGCTGCGGGGGACATTGGCGACCGTCCGGCGGCTCTCGGGTCGAGCAACGGAGGCCAGCCGGGGGGAGCTCACCGCAGCGGCGGAGGCTTCAGCCCAAGCCGGCCCAGCGGAGATCACTGTACCGGCAAGCGCCGGTCCGGCAGCCGGGAGCGATGCGCCCGGAGGAACCTCGGCGGAGGCGGCTGCGCTGACGCAAACCTATCGCAGCCGTTTTTTGGCAGCGATGGACGACGATTTTAATACCCCCGCGGCGATCGGTCACCTCTTCGATTTCTGCCGCGAGATCAACAAGCATCTCGATGCGGGCGGCAGCCCGGCCGACGCGCAACTCTTCGGGGAGACCCTGACCCGCCTGGCCGGCGAGGTATTGGGGCTGAAACTGCAGCAGGAGGGGAGCGGTGGAGTGGAGGCGGCGCCCTTTATCGAGCTGCTGCTGAAGTTACGTACGGCACTGCGGCAGAAGCGGGAATTCCAGATGGCCGATCAGGTGCGCGATCAGCTGCAGGAGTTGGGGGTGGCGATTGAGGATGGCAAGGAGGGGACGCGCTGGAAGGCGATTCGTTAAAAACTGCCCTGCATCGAGGAAGAACTCATCCTCAACAGTTAGCCCTCCAGGAACCGGCTTAGATTGTGGACCTATTATACGCCTGGTTTTGTAGTAACACGACTCCATCTGCAAAATGATATTTAAATCATTGTTTAATGGGGCCTTAACCCTATAAATATTACTCTGCAACTGTCGAACTCTGGTTGAGCGCCCGGAGCAAGCAGAATTTGAATAGGGTTTCTGAATTAAACGGATTGGGATAGCAGTAAAATAGCTGAATCGTTTGCGGAATTTATTGTAGGTCCTGCTTATCTTCAGAGGCCGTTATCACTTTACCCCATTCACCCGGATAATTGATCTTTTGTGCACAAAGGCCGATCTCCAGCGGGGCCTCGTACCAGCAGAGACTAATCAGTAGTCAGTACAATTTGTCGTGCCTGATACAGCTGGAACGATTCTGCAAAAACTACCCGGATGGGCAGTTGCAGCAAATGTGGGGTATTTAGGTATATTTGAAACGTGACGATTTGGGGAACCTGGCCTTTTATCTTGCCTGATCTGAGGGCAAGTCATGATCCAGCGCTCCAGCACGAGATGATACATAACGGGAATGCTGCATATGGCGCTTTTTGCCCTGGCTGCTGGAGGGCTATATCTATCCGTAGATGAGGCTGTCTCCACGATCGAATCTTGTGCTGTTTGTTGAGCGGCCCTTACCCGTGCTTCACTAGCCTGTGAAATCGGTCCAGAATGTCCGAATGATCCCGGGCCTGACAAAGATGCGATAACTCCCTAAGACAATAGGAGCGGTCTATAGCAGCACCTTGCCTGGCCAGGATGCCTTCGACATCCAGCCAATCCTGCGGGCGGTCCGCGAAAGCCTTGAGTACCAGCAGATCTTCCGCACTGCAGGTACAAAGTTGGATGTCCTCAGTAAATGAAAACAAGGAGGCTCTCGAGATCATCCTCGTTTCGAATTCCAATCCGGAAAAAGCGACATCGATGGCGATGTTGCCGGAGGAGCGCAATAACAGCACCCGGTGCTTGCGGGCAAATCCGGCCGCATCGGAGATACGGGTCGAAAAATGCTGGGCCAATCCGGTAATATAGCGATCTTCATTCCCGAATCCTACTTGCAGACAGAGATCAACGTCCTGCGTCATGCGTATCTCCCCCCATCGCAGTACCGCGAGTCCGCCAATAAAACAAAACTGCCACTTCTGGGAATGGATAAATGCCTGGATTTCCCTGGCTGCGATAAAAATGGGATTAATCACCATCGGGCATTCCATTCAGCATCAAGAAGAGTTTTTTGAATAATCGCTGCTGTTCGACCAGGCCGCTCGGACGATCCCAGGTTGCATGGGATGCAGCATAGCTCAGCATGCCATTGAGAGCGGCCAGATTTTTTTGGTAATAGTCCGGGTCTGCCAGTTCCCGTTGCTTCAATGTTTGCAACGCTGGGGCGGCAGAGGCCCAGATTTTCAGCCATTTTTTTGTCGTCTGCAGTTTATCCATCCTGGATCGCACCAATTATGAGCAAAAACCGCTTCGCTTTCTATTGCCGTTGCTGAAAAAAGTTCGCGAGGAGAGAAGAGCTGTCGTTATGGTCCTTTTTTGGCGAATGCAAATGCCGCCAAATGTTTCGGCCCGGTTCAGCCCCTCGCCTGCCACAAAGGCAATTTAGCCCAGTGGAGAGGAAAAATCAAGCACTTTCTCTCCAGCGGCATCAATTCGTAAGTGCCCATGCCTGGCTGGGCGATCGGTGCAGGAAATAACTGGCACTTTGTAGTCAGGATTGGCCTCACCCGGGGGCACAAAGGCGCAGAGAATGAGGTTGTGTGCCAGCAGAGGTGGCGGGTGGGCGCTAGCAGGGGGTGTCGGGTGGGAGCCAGATTCTTTAGCTTTGTGGCTCCGTGCCTTGGTGAGAGCCCGCTTTTTTCGTTCCCACCTGGCCGAGGTTGCAGGTGGGCACCAGAGGGGGGTGGCTCGGCCGAGGATTCAGGTGGGCACCAGGGGGGAGGGGCGGCAGCGATTTCAGGTGGGCACCAGAGGCAGCGGGTGGGAGCCAGATTTATTGGCTTTGTGGCTCCGTGCCTTGGTGAGAGCCCGCTTTTCTCGTTCCCACCTGGCCGAGGTTGCAGGTGGGCACCAGAGGGGGGTGGCTCGGCCGAGGATTCAGGTGGGCACCAGAGGGGGGTGGCCCGGCCGTGTTTTCGGGTGGGCACCAGCAGGGGGTGGCCGGGGCGCGTTTTTTATAGCGGAGCTGAATATTTTTCTTGCATATTTCCGATAATTTGCTAAATTATACGGCTAACTTGGTTATGGTGCGAAACTGCGCCACCATAGCTCAGTAGGTAGAGCACCTCACTTGTAATGAGGACGTCGCGGGTTCGATTCCTGCTGGTGGCTCTTTGATATAAAGTCAATGTATGGAGAGGTACCCGAGTGGCCAAAGGGAACAGACTGTAAATCTGTCAGCTGACGCTTTCGGAGGTTCGAATCCTCCCCTCTCCACTCTCGGTCCGGCGGGGTAGATGCCGCCGGTCCCGTACGACTCGAAGCGTGTGAGCGGATCACAACCTGTGTCTTCATCTCAACCCGGAAGACAAACCAGGCGAGGAGGGTTACCATTTCTCGGTATGGTTTATCCGGTCGGTCTCGGTTGGCACTCTCTTAATCGATGCCGGCTTTTTTTATCTCCGCAGAGCCCCTTCAGGCGGGAGTAACTCAGTTGGTTAGAGTCACAGCCTTCCAAGCTGTTGGTCGCGGGTTCGAGTCCCGTCTCCCGCTCCAGAAGATGGAACCAGGTTGCTCCACGCCGCGCTTCGCTTCACCCCGTACGCCCGAGTAGCTCAGTCGGTAGAGCGCATCCTTGGTAAGGATGAGGTCACCAGTTCAATCCTGGTCTCGGGCTCCATTCACTTCATGCGCACAAGTAACAGCTTACAAACAAGATTATTGTCCGGAGGATGTAAAAATGGCAAAGCAAAAGTTCGAGCGGACCAAGCCGCATGTGAACATCGGCACGATTGGTCACGTGGACCATGGCAAGACGACGCTGACGGCGGCGATCACGCAAGTGCTGGCGCTACGCGGCC
>Ga0116171_10002415_pt1 | contig 17718 bp, 16 predicted proteins | sample AD_JPNHW2_MetaG_FD_89798 | JGI IMG/M metagenome (GOLD analysis project Ga0116171, IMG submission 89798) | Active sludge microbial communities of municipal wastewater-treating anaerobic digesters from Japan - AD_JPNHW2_MetaG | ecosystem: Engineered > Bioreactor > Anaerobic > Digestate | place... | reverse complement strand
TTGAGGTGTTAGTACTTTCTGTTATAATACAAATAAAAAGCACCATACGTGACAAGGAGGGCAGCAAGAACGCCACCGATGGTCATTCCCACGAGGCCTTTTTGTTCGTTCTCTTCAAATGCCTTGTTCCTGAACTGGCTGTATTCCATGGCCTCAACCTCGTTCATGGAGTGAATATCCTGAATGGTGATGGTTCGGATCAGGTTATTGGGGGTTTCCGGACTTCCGGGCTTATAGAGGTGCATCACGAGCGTGGTGGTCCCGTTCTCATTGGTATAAACGCTCCCCGTTATTTTCGGACTTAGGGAACTGCTGAAAACAAACGAGGAAAGGATGACGGCAACAATGGCCCCTGCAATAACAATAAGCTCAAGCGTCCGCAGGGCAGCCACCGAACGGACCTTGTTCATCCGCTCGTCACCCATCACCTCCTTCACGTTCTTCCGGCAGGCTACAATGACAATAATCCCGAGCGGGATGGCAATAACCGGGACAAGGAAATTGCCTGCGGCTATCGACCATCCGATCATTGCAGCCACGAGAATGGAGACCGCAAGGGAGCAGGCAAGGTACGTGAAGCGTTTCATGATGCATTCTCCATAACGGGAAAAATTCTCGAACTAAACAGATCGCCGTACTTCATTGTCCGGGTAGTCCAGTCGAAGTTGTCATTACTGACATTTACCAGATACTCCCCGGGGCTGAACTTGTAGGTTTCGAGTTTGAACGACCAGAGGTTTTCCCCACCGGTTCCCTTCACAACGACAGTTCCCCCTGAGGCTCCCGAGAACGTCCCGGTATCAGATAAGGTAGTATTCTGGTCGGCATCCCTGGCATCAACGGAGAAATTATATGAGCCCGTTTCAAAGGATGCGGGATAGACATTCATCGTCAGATCCTGCCCGGCAGGAAGACTGGTTGTTCCGGTGATGACATAGACCCCTTCCGCATGAATGTCCGGAAGGGTGTCGATCGCGATAAAGTGCGCGGAAACCGGCAGGAGAGCAGTTGTGTTACCGGAAGTAGCAGGATTTGTGGGAACAAATGTTGTACTGGCAGAAACCGTGCCGGCAGGCGAGGGGGTTCCGACCGCATTTCCGGTGAGGGTAACCTGGTACTGTCCGGGTTCAGTCGTACTGTTCTCAACCTGTACAGACCACCGGTTTACTCCCTCTGTCCCTTCGGTGACAAGGACATTCCCCCGGTAATCCGATGAATTGCCGACCGTTGCGTTTGTCATCCCGTGCAGGTCCCACGCAAGAGAAGTGGCCGGCGCAAGGCTGGTGATGCCGGAAATTTTCAGGATGCTTCCTTTCTGCGACAGGGGATTGATCCTGATATACGGCTGCACGGCAGGACTCCTTTTATGGATCGCACCGGGGCCGGCATTGTCATCCCCGAGCGTAAAGTACCCGGTTGCAATGGGCGCACCTTGTATCAGGGAATAATTCTTGCCAAACGAATACGTGGCCAAGGAGATCTGGTACTCTGCCGGGGCGAGGCGGGAGAGGTCGAATTCGCTCCTCCAGCGGTTCCGCCCCCCGTCCGCAGCCGGGATGATCGTGGCCTCGTTCCAGGTTGTTGTCCCACCAGTGCAGTTGCCCTGTAAGGGGCAGGTGGAAATCGTGACAGACATATTGGCATACCAGGGAAGGGTGGTGGTCCCGGTAAGGACCAGCATGTTGTTCTCGTCCACGCTTGAGTTGGTGACAGGATCTATGGCAGCAGAGGGGGGCAGGAACGGGAAGGGGAATGAGCTTAAGCAGATGGCAATAAACATTCCCACGAGGAGCAGGGCGGCGACAATCCCCGCGTACGTGAGATATTTCTTTTTCATAGGGGCTCCATGCAAAGTATGTTGTGCATTAAGACAAAAACTTTTATCTTTTATCCGGTCCTTAACCGGATTCCTGACATTCATCAGAATGTGGATTGCCCTGATCTGATACTACAGTCAGGGCAATCCGCTTTCATCGTGGGGACTTTTGCGACAGAGAGAGGTTACTGCCATCGCAATCTGCCACAAAAAGAGAGGGGTTTGGGGGTGTGCATGCCCCTCATTTAATTCAGGGTAAAGTACGCGGTCGCGATCGGTTTCTCCATCTCGAATTCGCCATCTTTCATGACACCGACAAGGACTACCCATTTTTCGGCAGGCATCTGATTCATGTCTGCGGCAAACGAGACCCGGTTTGCTGTGCCGCTGCCTTTTGTGACCATGTTGCTTCCCGCGAGACCCATGGCAGTCTTGTTAACACCGGTCGGGGCGGTTCCCGTGTCAGGCATGACCTGCCAGAGCAGGCTGGTGCCTACGGGGAGGCTGGTGGTCCCGGTAATAAGGAACTGGGCTCCTCTGGCCCGGTCGCCGATCGTATTCACGGTGATGAAATCGCTGGCAGCCGGGGTTACCTGAACCGGTGTATCCGATCCCAAAAAGGAGCCCCCCAGGGTAAAGGTGGTCGATCCACTGATGGATCCCTCAACGTAATTTCCTTTTGCCGGATCGCCGGTCATCTCGGTTACGTTAACGGTAAGGGTACCGGGATGAAAGGCGGAAGTATCCACCGGCAGGGAGTACCGGTTTATTCCGCCGGTTCCTGCATTCACCACGGTATTTCCTCCCCAGCTGCCCGCACTTACCATCAGGGTTGTTCCCGCGGCAAGGTTGGTTGAACCGGTAACCAGGACAAGATCACCGGTCGTCTTTGGGGAAATTGGATCGACCCGTATGTATCCGGAGCCGCTTGATCCCTGCGATTGCGTACTGCCGGTGCCGGAAATGATGTTGAAGATCGCCGAGCCGGTCCATCCCCCGGATCCGGAAGCAGCAGACCCGGTTGCAGTATCATCCATCGTAGAGATAACGATGATATGATCCCTCAAAGAGAGGCCATGGGTATCAAGCGTTACCGAGAAACGGTTGTTTGTTTGGTCTCCTTTGGCAACCGTGATTTCCGTTGATTTTTCCGGGTTCTGGTAGTCGTGAAGGAACGTTGCAGTATCCAGGGATGCAGGAACGACCTTCACAAGAAGAGCCGTCCCGGTCGGGAGACTGGTTGAACCGGTCACGGTGAGGAGGGTTCCCTGGATCGTGTCGGAGATTGGATCGATAACAATGCCGTTTACCCCGGAAGTATCCGTGGTTGTGGATGAACCGGCCGATCCGGGGGATGATGTCGCATGGAGGGTAAATGTAGTGGAAGCAGAGAGGTCACCTTTAGTAAACTCTCCTTTCGAGAGATCGCCGGTGACCGAGGATACACTGATAAGATAGTCCATTGGCTGGAATGTCGATGTATCAAGCGGCCATGACCATGTATTGACAATACCGGAACCTTTGGTAACGGTGACCGTTCCGGTTGCCCCGGAAAATACCCCGCTCCCGGTGCCAGTCTGGTCCTTAAAGGAGGCCGGATAGGCTTCTATCAGGAGTTCGGTACCGGCCGGAAGACTGGTCTTTCCGGTAATGGTAACTGCATCACCGGTATTCTTATCGCTCACCGGGTCAACGGAGATAAACGGCTTGAATACCGAATATCCACTGACCATGCCAACGCAGATAACGATGGCAATAACGCCGACAGCAATGATGCCGGCCATGACAAGGGGCTGGTGTTTCATAAAACCACATGCACAATATATTGTGCATTGTGTATAAACTTTTTGGCATTATGCAAAAATATGTTGGCATATTTGGCCCGGACCCGGCATACACACGTTCCCCTTCAACCGACGACCTGTGGAGAAGTGTCTCATGGATGCAGGAAAAATAGGGAAAATCAAGTCCGGATTTCTTTCTCCGGATCCTGACACCCCCCTTTAGCACCCGGCCCGTTGATGCCGGACCTTTTATTATGCGGATACTCCTATATCAGGAAATATGGCCGAAATTGCTGTATTCGTTGATTCAAAAGGAGGGAATACGAGAAAAGTGGCAGATGCCATAGCAGGAGAGCTGGGAGTCAGCGTGGGAGATCTAAAGAACCCTCTCCCTGCCGATGCAAAAGTACTGTTCCTCGGAAGCGGTACCTATGGCGCTTTACCGGGCAAAGAGATGACAAAATTCGTCGCAGACAATGATTTTACCGGTCGCAGGGTTGCCCTGTTTGGCACGTCCATGAAACCCGAGGGGGCCGAGAAGATGATCGCGGTAATGGAGGATGCCGTAACAAAGAAGGGTGCGACGATCCTTGGAAGGTATCATTGCCCGGGTAAATTCCTGTTCTTTAACCGGGACCGGCCCGGCAAAGAAGACCTGGAGAATGCAAAAAAGTTCGCACGGGAGATGCTCAGGGTAAAATAAAACCGGCACTTCACGTAAAATATTTCCCCCATTCAGTGCCCGGCCCGGGCATAAGTCTCCAAAAAAACAACAACACCCGGAATAATGAAAGATACTATGCCATCCGGACGCGGGATCCGGTCTGGAGACTCGTAATCGATGCAAATGACAGGACGAGGGAAGTAAAATATTTCGTGTAATGAGGTCCTTGCTTTGATCCTGTCACAAATACGCATGAGATGATCTTCTCCGATCTCTATACCTTCCGGTTTAAGAAGTGAAAACAGCAGTCTTATACGGATGCATTGGCGGCCGATCTTTTCCGGACCGTGTAACCGGGCGGGGATCCGGCAGAACGCGGATATGACCGTTTTTCCCCGTCCGTATGGAAACCTTTTGTAGTATCAGGGCAGAAAAATAAAAATTAAAATTACGTGATAACCATGACCGAAAAGAAAGGGCACTTTGAGAAGGGGATCTGGGTGGAAGACCCGGTTATAGCCCCCGCCGCAGCTCCTGTAAAAGAAGAGAACCCGATCGATACCCGCCTTGCCGCCGCCACTAAATCGGTCATCTCCGCGATGGACGATCTTGCAAAGGTCACCCGCGATCTCGTGGCAACGGATGAGGGAAGGAAGCATATCGAGAATGCCGTAAAAGAGACAACAGATAATGTCCGGAAGTCCTTTGACGATATCCTCGCCCGGGCAAAGGCTGAAGTGGATAAGGCAAAGGCGGATATGGAAAAGTCTCAAGGTTAAGGCGGGAAAAACCGCAAGACCTCAAAAAAAGTAAACCGGAATACCCATAATCCTCGCCGGGACAACAAACATATTTTCCCGCGAACTTTTTTTAACCGGACGGGACCCGATACTCCGGAAATCCGGTGGCAAACTGACAGATGATACGGTTACGTGGAGATACCCGGCTGTTTGCGGCAGGGGAATATTGCCCCGTGAAAATATTTTACCATAAACCGGTCACGTAATTTTTTTTAATTTCCGGAAAAAAAAGGGCTGATAGGGCAGGCCCCCAACCTCCAATATTATTTCCTGCCGGGGTTATACCTCTCCCTCGACAGCAATCGGTGCAGTCCCGGCCTGTTTCTCGCGGGAGATGAGCGCAGTAACAAGGATGATGACGGCCACTGCGCACCCGAAGATAAATGCGGCATGCAGCCCGTTGTTCCGCTGGCTGTCCGTGAGGATGATGCCGGTGAAGATCTTTCCTGATGCATAAACAAAGAGCAGGGAAAAGATGGCAACCCCGAGGGAGGAGCCAATGTTCTTGACTGTCATGGTGATACTGGAAACCAGCCCTTCCTCTCCCCGCACTGCATGGCTCATCAGGAGACGGGTATTCGGGGCGGTATAGAGCCCCATCGCGGTTCCGAAAAGTATCAGGTTCACGATCAGGAGCACGATCGGTGTCTCCGTGCTGAGCAGGGAGAAGAGGAACATGGTGATGATGAACAGGACACCGGAGGCGATGCAGAGGGCCTGTGAACCGATTTTGTCCGCAGTCCTGCCGGCAAGCATTGCAACCACAAGCATGGCAACGGCGGGTACCATCATGAAGAGGCCGGCAATTTCTGTGGGATACCCTCTCCCCTGTTCGAGGTAGAACGGCAAAACGAAACTGGTCCCCATGTAGATGAGAAAGACACAGATGGCCCCGAATGTGCTAAACGAATAATCCCGGTTCCTGAAGATGGAGAACCGTATGAGCGGGTCCGGCACATGCGACTCACGGTACAGGAATGCCACGGTCCCGATGATGCAGAGAATCGCGGATGCCAGGATCACCGGTGAGAGGAACCCCAGGGTCTTTCCCATCGAGAGGGTAAAGATCAGCGATGCCAGGGCGACAAAGAGGAGTACCGCACCGGAGAGATCGAATATCTCGTCCGGCCGTGCGTTTGGTTGATCGGGCGGCATGACCATCCTGCCAAGAATGATTGCCCCGATACCAACCGGGATGTTCACGAGGAAGATCCACTGCCAGCTGGCGTATTGGGTTAACAACCCCCCGAGCCCCGGCCCGACCACGATCCCAAGGGAGGCAAAGGTCGCCATCATCCCAAGCGCCCTGCCCCGGACCTGCCGGGGGAGGTAAATTGCGATCATCGCGCCGCCGATCGCCTGGAGCATGGCCGCCCCAAGTCCCTGGACGATCCGGCACCCGATCATTACCTCAATAGTCGGGGAGAGAGCACAGAGGAGCGATGCGACGGTAAAGATTGCAAATCCCGCAAGGTAGACCTTACGGTGCCCGTGGAGATCCGCAAAGCGCCCGAACGCGATCATGGCCGCGGCGAGCGTCAGCAGGTACGCGATGGGAATCCACGAGACCATGGTGACGCTCGTATGGTAGTATTCTGCAATGGAGGGGAGCGAGATGTTGACGATCGTTGAATCGAGAGTTCCCATGAATGCGGCAGTGGAGATCAAGAAGACAAAGAGACGCTGCCGGGACTCAGATTCGAGAATAGGGGCGGGATCTGGCATGATATCTGACAGTCGTATCTGTTCGCATGCACTATGAATATTGTGAAATGATCGCCGGGCGTTCGTCCTGCATTTCCAAAAACAGTGCTCTTTTAAACCTGAAATTAATGTTCTTTTTAATGCGATCTACCGTAACGTGGTCCGCATCCTGGATGAACCGGTCAACATCTCGCTTGAAAAATTGAATTCTGACCGGATAAGTCCTGTTATTTTAAAAACAATAAGATAAGTATTTATATTGAATATAAATAATGCCACAGATAATGCATAGTGACCGATTAGAATCGGACTGATGTGTAGTGAGACAGAAAAAACCTGCTGGTGTTAAAAAGCAGACACACGAGACAGCTCCAGGAAGAGATGCTGAAATATATCATCTCGTATTGGAAAATGTCAATGAAGCAATAGCGATCGTGCAGGACTTAAAGTTTGTATTCTTTAATCCTAGACTTTCTCAGATCAGCGGATATTCTGCAGAAGAACTGACCACAGGTTTGATTACCGGATTTGTCCACCCGGAGGACCGTAAAAAAGTCCGTACGAACCATCAACTCCAAATAAAAGGAATGAAAATTCCGGTACCCTACATTATCAGGCTGTCCACAAAATCCGGCGATATCCGATGGATCGACATAAAATCGGCAACAATCTCATGGAACGGGGTTCCTGCGACCCTGAACTTCTATACGGATATTACCGAACGCAAACAGGCTGAAACAGTCCTCCACGAGGCAAATAAAAAGTTAAAACTCATCTCGAGTATTACCCGGCACGATATCAAGAATCAGGTTATGGCACTCATGGCCTATCTCGAACTCTGCAAAGACTCTCTTGATAATCCAAAAGAACTGGCAGAATATATTGGCAAGCAGAAGGAAATCGTCGATATCATCAACAGCCAGATCACCATCACCAGTGATTTCGAGGATATGGGTCTGAACCCCCCATTGTGGCAAAACACGAGCAAGGTAATACGGGATGCGGTGGCGGATCACCCGAGGAATGACATTCATGTTATTGTCAACTGCGACGATCTCGAACTATTTGCCGACCCCCTCTTAAAGAAAGTTTTCTATAACCTCATCGATAACGCACTCCGCTATGGGGGTGACCGTATGGTCACGATCCGATTCTTATTTCATGAATCTGAAAATACATGCACCATTGTCTGTGAAGATGATGGCGCAGGAATTTCGGATGAAGATAAAAAACATCTCTTTACGCGGGGTTTTGGGAAAAATACCGGGCTCGGGTTGTATCTCTCGCGGGAGTTACTATCCCTTACCGGCATGATGGTTACGGAGAACGGTGCTCCCGGCAAAGGCGCCCGGTTTGAAATTACGGTGCCAAAGGGGGTGTACAGGTTTATCAAAACTTTATAACTGCTGGGGAAAATCAGGATCCAAAAAAACCTTTGGAATCAACGAAAAAGGCAGCCGATACCTGCATACTGGACCTCATGTCCTCATCTATAAACCGGAAAAATAAGCAGCTGATTGTCCTCACCGACTATACAGATCACGATGAGGTATTCTGATCGCTTCGCCGGTTTTTTTTAGAATCATTCCGGTATCGGGAAAATTACCCGAAATGCGGGTACCTGTCCCCCCTCAAAGCCTGATGTGGCACCACCCACCCTCCACAAAAAAGGGGTACTACCTCCTTTTTAGACTCCCGGTCTCGGCAGGTATATGATTCACAAGGTGCTTTTTTTACTAAAACCAAAGGAAGCACCCTAATGACCGTTGATAAGAATCATGTAATCATCGTGCTGGTGTTTGTCTGCGGGATTGTTTCCGGCGCTGTACTTGCCGGACTTCTCCTGCCCCAACCGGTACATCCCGCAAAACAGGCAGTAGCCACCAAAAATGCGCCCACACCGATAGGGCCATATAATCAGGCCGTGCAATCCGGCAACTTCGTATTCCTGTCAGGGCAGATCGGGATCAATCCTGCAACCGGGAACCTCACTGATAGCAGCGTTGATGGGCAGACCACACAGGCGATGAAAAATCTTGATGCCGTCCTGCAGGCATCCGGCCTCGGCTTTGGGGACGTTGTCCAGACCCGGATATATTTTACAAACATGAGCGACTGGGCAACGATAAACAGGATCTATGCCTCCTGCTTTAACGACACTTACCCGGCCCGGTCTGCTGTGCAGGTTGCCGGCTTACCTGCCGGTGCCAAAGTCGAAATTGAGATGATCGCACAGAAACGGTAAGGGCACGAGTATACTTTTTTGTAAACTACAAAAAAAAGTGATTCTGACCGGGCACCTTTAAGCCCATTTTCCCAGGTCGGGCACTACAGCGGTGTCGCCATTCATGCCGAACTTTACCTGTTTGTCGACTTTCCCGTCGAAGTTATAATTAAGGTCCCAGTATCCGGTCGATGACCGGAACACACCAATCTCGGATTGACCGGCCTTGTTCCAGTCGCTTACGACTGGCGTGTCGCCACTCTTGCCGAACTGTACCTGTTTGTCGACTTTTCCATCGAAGTTATAATTAACGCTCCAGGTTCCGGTCGATGACCGGAACACACCAATCTCTGAGTGACCGGCCTTGTTCCAGTCGCCCACGACCGGCATGTCGCCACTCTTGCCGAATTGTACCTGTTTGTCAAATTTCCCATCGAGGTTATAGTCCAGATACCAGGTGCCCGTCGAGGGACGGAATACGCCGATCTCTGTGTTAACGGAGCTGCTCCAGTTGCCCACGACGGGTATGTCGCCACTCTTGCCGAACTGCACCTGCTTGTCGAATTTCCCGTCGAGGTCATAGTCCAGATACCAGGTGCCCGTCGAGGGACGGAATACGCCGATCACTTTATGACCGGTCTTGTTCCAGTCACCCACCAGGGGTATGTCGCCACTCTTGCCGAACTTTACCGTTATATCAGGAGTACCACTGTTCGTTGAATCGAGGTACCAGTACCCGGTCGAGGGACGGAATACGCCGATCCCTGATTTCCCGGTTCCTTTCCAGTCCCCGACTATGGGTACGTCGCCGGTCTGGCCTAACTTTACTGTTTTTTCAACGGTTCCATCGACATTGGTATCCAGATACCATATCCCCGTGGAGGGACGGAATACTCCAATTTCTGTAGTTACAGAAGGGGTCGTTGAACTCGTATACGCCTTCACACAAACATGACTGTTAAGGAGAAGGGGCTCCACTGTCACTTGTGTTTTAAGGTCTGTCCATCCATCGGTTCCAAGCACATACCCCTGACCATATTGTGAGACAATTCCGCTGGTATAATTGGCATAATTCCTTTCAACCGGGATATAATAATCATTAGTTGGGTTAGTTACCTGTACAACAACTGAGAATTTGTCACCCTTCGTCACAGGAACCTGCTGACCCGTGGGAATTACGACCGTATTGTATCCCATGTAGGGTAGAGTCTTACTGACTGTGACGACAGGGGTTCCGCCAACCGGTCCCGAGGTCGGGTTTTTATAAATGCTGATAGTACAGGGAACATTCAGATCGGTCGTATAGAATCCGATCGCTTTTATGGTTTCCGAAGAATTGGCGGTAAATACATTGGCAAACGATCCTGTCTTTTTCTCGCCAAAGTAATAATCGTCCACTTCTCCCAGTTTGTCGTATGAATATACCGTATCATAATTGGAAGTGCTTTCTCCTAAAAACACCGCACTATCTTTTTTAGTACCCGATGGTTGTAAGGCCGAACCGAAATATTTGTCATAATACGATACATAGAAGTAGCCTTTATTACCCCATGCGGTACCCCAGCTGTTCTTGACAATCCATGCTCCGGGTCCATCGGCGGGAGTAGTAAAGTTTGTTGCCGCATAGGTATCATCCCACCCGACAATCGTTACCGCATGTCCACCACCACCTAGTGTATCCGAAGCAGAAGCAGGCTGATAAAACGAAGTATAGGTCTCATTGTAGAATGAAACATGCCAGTATAATGATGAGGATACCGCACCCCACCGGGTCAGCGCACCTTTGAGGTTGTCGTTATCTGTCCGGCTCGTGCGACCGGGGAAAAATACAACGTTCTGAACATGTATCACCGGGGAATAGGTACTTGAGCTCGTCCATACGCTCGAAGGATACGGATCTGTTGCTTCATTCACCGGACCGTTCCATCGCGTCAGATACGCGGCTGACATCGCCGTATTGCCCCCTGCCTCTTGCGGGGTACCCGGCAAGGAAAATCCGGCAAGGTTTACGAGGTTTTTCTCGGAAAAGTCAGGAGTAGGCGTGGCGGGCATGAGTGTGGATTCAAGTGACGCAAAGGTCGCAAACGCCCAGCAGGTTCCGAACGGATTCTGATTTCTGACCGGACTTACCTTGGTATTCCGTAAGTCATATGTTGACGGATAACTGGTAGAGCCATATCCCTCGTTTGGTGCAAACATCTGAACGTCATTAACTTCAGGACGATATATCGGGGATGGTACCAGACCCAGACCCTGCGTATTCCCCTGCGCCTGTGAGTCATATGATTTTTCCTTCACAAAACTGATAAAATCAGGGTTGAGGGGGGCTGCATGTAATTCATCACCCGTTGCCCCTGCAACCGGAACAAACATGATCGTTACAAGTAATGCGACAAAGAGAATGACCTCTGTTTTAAACAACTTCATTGTTGAGCCTCCTTTTTTTACGCTAACCAATAACACATAATAAAATCTTTGAATATAAATGATGGTCGTTTGTGCAACATCGCCCGTGCAACATTTACCTATGCAGAATATTCAAAACAGCGAACAATTATCAAACAGGGTACTATTTTTGAGGTATGCAAACGACCTCATGAATAATAATCAAGCGCTGTACACACATTACCCTGATAAAAAATTGGTTTAACTGGTACTTTTACGCCCAGTCTCCCATGGCTGGCACTACCGGGGTGTCGCTATTCGAGCCGAATTTTACCGTTTTATCTGCCGTTCCATCGAAGTTATAATTAAGGTACCAGTACCCGGTCGAGGGACGGAATACGCCGATCCCGGTGTGCCCGACGCTGCTCCAGTTCCCCACGACAGGTATGTCGCCACTCTTGCCGAACTTCACCGATATATCGGCCGTTCCATCATTATTGTAGTCCAGATACCAGGTACTCGTCGAGGGACGGAATACACCGATCTCGGAGCGACCGGCATTGTTCCAGTCACCCACGACGGGTATGTCGCCACTCTTGCCAAACTTTACTGTTTTTTCAACGGTCCCATCGCTTTTGGCTCCCAGGTACCAGTACCCGGTCGAGGGACGGAATGTACCAATTTCTGTGGTTACCGTCGGCCCTCCTTCGTAGGTAAATTTGTCGGCTGCACTAATCGCAGATGTGCCAACGGGTGTGGTAACCGTGATGTCAACGGTTCCGGCGGTCCCGGCCGGGGCAATCGCGATGATCTGTGAATCGGTGGCAGCCGTGGTGGCAGTAAACGAGGTTGCCGGTGTGCTGCCAAACGTTACTGCGGTTGCTCCGGTAAAGCCTATCCCATTGATAGTAACCGAAGTGCCGCCGGCAATTGGGCCGGATGCCGGTGAGATTTTGCTGACGGTCGGAGTTATGGGCGTTCCCGTGAACTCAGGATTCAGGAGATAAAACGTGTTCTGCTGATATGATGTGGTGCCGTCATAAACTACCGCATTGTAATTCATGTTCATATCAAGCCGGAACGTGCCATCAGTCCGGTTTGTGTTTCTGCCCCAGCTGTTCACAACAATCCAGTACGGGTTGCCCGGATCCGTGGTGTCATAACCGACAAGGAGCATGGCATGTCCTCCGCCATCCTTACCACTGTAGATTGACGGATCAAACAGGGACTCATTTGATTCTGAACTCCAGAAATTATTAAAACCGGTCCATCCGTCATCTGGTAAATGGAGAGAATAATACATGGGTCGTTTTGAATCCAGAGCGGACTCGATATTCGCGATGGCGGTGGAGTTCTCCTCCCCAAATGTTGAAACAACGGAATAAGATACGGACTTCAATGTGTATGATGGCGAAGTCGCAATGGAACTGATGGGTACTGCAGTTGGTTCACCATTTTTGGTATAATAATCGCCATACGATGCATTCGTATTTGTCCAGGGAATGGGAGACTTGTCCGAATTATACCAGTCTGCAAATCCCGACGCCGATCCCCCGCTGCATGCATAGTTGCCCGTGTCATTTTGATATTTCGAGTTAAGGTACTGAATGGAAAGCCGGTCACTTATTGAAGTGTTAACATTATGTTCGATCTCAAGGACCCCGGTTGATGCCCAGACCCAGCAGTTTCCGCACTCGCCCTGGTTTCTTTCCGAAGGGATATAGGGAAGATAAGAAAGCAGGTTTGTTGAACGCGAGGATTGTTTTGCTATAAGATACTGTTGGGGTGCAGAATATTTTGGTGCTGCGTTGATCTGTCGCTGCATCTCGTCCATCTGATCTTTCGTGAAATGCATGATGGTATATGTTCCCGGATCCGCAGCGGTCGCCACGGAATTACTCCCGGTTGTTCCTGCACAGACCGGCACACCGATACCGGCAGCGATAGCCACGACCATAACAATGCACAGGATAAATACGGTCCTGTTCGTAAATTGCCTGGATGGTTTAATCATTTATTCTCACTTCCTCAAAACCTGACGTTTGGCACATTCCCTTGGTGGAGAGATGGTTTTGACCGGCAGCAGCAGAAATATACGAAATAGTCGTACTCTTCTGTGTTACTCGTGTCAGGTTCTCTTCACAGGTCTGCCGGATAACGGAATACCTTTGTTCAGGCATCCAGTAACCTTTTCCTTTTTTTTTCGAGATGACATATATCTTCCGAAGTTATCTTTGTCCACTCGATAAAAAATGAGATAAGTACCGTTGTATATCTGGTGGTCCTGTCGTGATAAAAAAAAGAACAAGATTGCTGGACATCCCCTCTCCCCGTGGATAATTTAAGCCCTTTATCGGGTTTTAACGAGGGGATGTTCGTGTGAGAAGGAGAAGACCTGAAAATCCGGGGCACCCTGGTTTAAAAATCCCCCGATATGTCTTCACGGTTTCCCGAAATAAAAAAAATGATTCTGACCGGGTATCTTTACGCCCAGTTTCCCATGGCTGGCACTACCGGGGTGTCGCCATTCGAGCCGAATTTTACCGTTTTGTCGGCCGTTCCATCGAAGTTATAATTAAGGTACCAGTACCCGGTCGAGGGACGGAATACGCCGATCCCGGTATGCCCGGCGCTGCTCCAGTTCCCCACGACGGGTATGTCGCCACTCTTGCCGAACTTTACCGATATATCGGCCGTTCCATCATTATTGTAGTCCAGATACCAGGTACTTGTCGAGGGACGGAATACACCGATCTCGGAGCGACCGGCATTGTTCCAGTCTCCCACGACGGGTATGTCGCCACTCTTGCCGAACTTTACTGTTTTTTCAACGGTCCCATCGCTTTTGGCTCCCAGGTACCAGTACCCGGTCGAGGAACGGAATGTACCAATTTCTGTTGTTACCACCGGCCCTCCTTCGTAGGTAAATTTGTCGGCTGCACAAATCGCAGATGTGCCAACAGGTGTGGTAACTGTGATGTCAACAGTTCCGGCGGTCCCGGCCGGGGCAATCGCGATGATCTGTGAATCTGCGTCCGCCGTGCTGGCAGTAAACGAGGTTGCCGGTGTGCTGCCAAACTTTACTGCGGTCGCTCCGGTAAAGCCTATACCGTTGATAGTAACCGAAGTGCCGCCGGCAACCGGACCGGAAGCCGGTGAGACTTTACTGACGGTCGGAGCCGCCGGAGTTCCCGTGAATTCCGTATTCAGGATCTGGAACGAATTCTGAGGATAGGAAGTCCCTTCTTTGGAGTAATATACCGCATCGTAATTCATACTCATGTTGAGCCGGTACGTGCCATCAGTCCGGTTTGCGGTTGTACCCCAGCTGTTCAGGACAATCCAGTACGGGTTGCCCGGATCCGTGGTGTCATAGCCGACAATGAGAACTGCGTGCCCACCGGCCTGAGTCTGAGCATTGTAGAGTGACGGATCAAACATGGTCGTATTGGATCCTGATCTCCAGAAAGTCCTGAAATCTGTCCAACCGGCAGAAGGTAAAAAGAACGAATACCAGACGGCTTTGTTTGAATCCAGGGCAGACTCAATATTCGCGATGGCGGTGGTGTTTCCCACCCCAGATGTCTGAATAGTGGAATAAGACATGGAATTCAGCGAGTAGGATGGCGAAGTCGCAATGGTACTGATGGGTACTGCAGTTGGTTCACCATCGTTGGTATAATAATCGCCATACGATGCATTCGTATTTGTCAGGGGAATGGGAGACTTGTCCGTATTATACCAGCCTGCAAAGGTTGACAGCCATCCCCCGCTGCATGCATACTTTCCTGTGTCATATTCATATTTTGAGTTGAAGTACTGGATGGAAAGCCGGTCGCTTATCGAATTGTTAACATTATGTTCGATCTCAAGGGCCCCGTTTGATGCCCAGACCCAGCAGTTTCCGCAATTCCCCTGGTTTCTTTCTGAGGGGATATAGGGAAGATAATGAAGCAGGTTTGTAGAACCCGATGATTGTTTTGCTGTAAGATACCGCTGGGGTGCAGAATACTTTGGCGCTGCGTTGATCTGGCCCTGCATCTCATCCAGCTGGTCTTTTGTGAAATGCATGACGGTATATGTTCCCTGATCCGCAGAGGTCGCCACGGAATTACTCCCGGTTGTTCCTGCACAGACCGGTACACCGATACCGGCAGCGATAGCCACGACCATAACAATGCACAGGATAAATACAGTCCTGTTCGTAAATTGCCTGAATGGTTTAATCATTTATCTCACTTCCTCAAAACCTGACTGTTGGCACATTCCCTTGTTGTAGTGACAGTTCTGACCAGACACAGGAGACAGAAATACAAGTATAGTCGTACTCTTCTGTGTTACATGAGCCATGTTCACTTCACCGGGCTGCCGGATGACGGAATGCCTTAGTTCAGGCATTCAGTTATCTTTTCCTTTTTTTCGGAATGACATATGTCTTCCGAAGTTATCTTTGTTCACTCAATAAAAAATGAGATAAACATCGTTATATTAAAAACACGTGCTCATCCGGGACTTGTTTTTTTCGGACGCAATGACCCACGGCATATCCGGCCGCAGTACTTCTCCAAATTTTCCTTTGCAAACATCAGAATTTTTAATAGGACTTGCCGAAGCAATTCCCGGTCCACTGGGGGTACCCCCTCCAGCCCGGGGTGGCACCCCCCGCTCCCAAAACCGGGAGGTAACCCTACCCCCCCATTTTTTAAAAGCATGATACCCTCACCCCCCTCTTATGGCCCGGGGGTGGGGGGTGGCTGTCAAAAAAGATACTTCCGCTTCCAGATCTAGTTTATACGAATTTTTGGTGGTTGTTCATCCAACTTGAAAATAGAGAAGTACTGGGCCGGCAGAGCCAGATGACCAGACCGAATGCTGTAAACCCTAAAATCCCAGGCATTCACTGTGTGTCGTTCAGATAGTAAAACAGAATCATCTTGAGATCTTTTTAGTCGGCGGTAAAACTCGGTTTTTAGGTCAGGATTTCCCCTCGAAAATCAACCATGTTTGAGTGAACCAGTCTCACCAAAACAAAGGCCGGGTATTCGATGTTCATGCTTCGGGGGGGAACTCCCATTCATGTGCACTCCTGCCGAGCCGAAAATACAGACTTGCAATACTCCCCGAAAAATTAGTATCCGGCCTGTTGTAACCGGAAAAAATGTTACCGGTTATCCGGAAAAAAAGGATCAGACAAACCGCTCAAACCGTTCCTTTGTGGCCTTGCAGATCGGGCAGATGCCCGGTGGCTGCTCCCTTGCGCAGAGATACCCGCAGACCTTGCAGCGCCAGACCGGCAGCGGAAAAACAGGCCGTGTGTTTGTCGAGACCGTCTTGACAACAAGGGCCTTCCTTCGTTCAGAGCGTGGCGGACGACGCTCCGGCACCGGGGCGACATTTTGCTTACCGGTGGCAATCGATTCGTTCACATACAGGGCGCAGTAACAGGCGCCGTGCTCTTCGACATCTGTATCCCGGTAATCGCAGGGGCAGATAATATCGAGGTCCTGGTCTTTTATACCGGAAGCAAGGCGGCAGGGGCAGGCACGGTACCCGTACCGCTGCTCGTTTTTTAACAGGCCCCGGATAAGGTTTTTTACAAATTCTTGGTCAGGATTCAGCCGGTACCCGTTCTTTTCAGCATCGGCTTTGAGCGCCCGGTATGCGGCATCGATGGCCATCTCTGTAATTTCAGGGACATTCATACGGCAAACGCCTCCCGGATCTCCTGCTCACGGAATCCAATGATTGCACGTTTGTTATCGATCACAAGTGTAGGAAATGATCCACTACGGTTCCACCGTTCTATCTCATCCAGTGCCTTGTTCTGTTCATTCCCTTCGAGTAGATCGACGTAATCGTAATCGAATGCAAGCCCGAGTTCCTCCAGCAGCACCTTCGTTCTGTGGCACCACTGGCAGGTCGAGAGCGCGTACAGCATAAGTGTGCCCCGGTTTTTTCCGTTGACATGAGTTGACGTTATAAAACACCTTCAATGAAATGAAATCGCTGCCTGTACTATATAAAAATGGGGATACGGACCACACGTATTTCAGAAGAGGGGGTTTACGTATTTCTTCGTGCCCTGACCAGACTGCCGGGTTGACAGGAAGAGTTGGGATTTTGTATCAGGCTTGTTCGTTGGCTCATTGTGGCAGAGTTCTGAACTGTACAAATTAAGCTCTGTGTAATTGTTTCACTGCGGGTTCTTTCTGTCCTTGGCATCAGCGTTAATAACTAATCCGGCACATAAGATATGGACATCATGAAGGCGGTTCTGGGATTCGAAGACGGGGACTTTGTTGTCGGCGAAGGATTCGGGGTAAAAGGGGAATGTGCAGGAG
>Ga0116171_10002414_pt1 | contig 17726 bp, 14 predicted proteins | sample AD_JPNHW2_MetaG_FD_89798 | JGI IMG/M metagenome (GOLD analysis project Ga0116171, IMG submission 89798) | Active sludge microbial communities of municipal wastewater-treating anaerobic digesters from Japan - AD_JPNHW2_MetaG | ecosystem: Engineered > Bioreactor > Anaerobic > Digestate | place... | reverse complement strand
GGGAGGAAAATTATGATAAAGAGAACATCACTGATCATCTTTTTACTTTCATTGTTTTCAACCATTTTGTTTGCTTTTCAATCCGGTGAAAAGCTCACATTTGTAGTCAGTTATGGCGGGATTAATGCAGCAGAAGCAACTCTCGAAGTAAATGACTATATGTACAATAATCAAATACCATCTTATAGAATTACTTCTAATGCGAAAACCTATCCCTTTTTTGATACATTTTTCAAGGTTCGGGATTCCATAGAAGCTATTTGGGATAAAAACAGAAAAGTATCCCTTCGATTTACTAAGAATTTAAATGAAGGTAAATATAGGCAATATCGAGTCAGCATGTATGATCCAGATACCAAGACCTGTCTCTATAGACGTTGGCAATATAAGCAAAATCGCTTCAAAGATAAGGAAACCACCATACTCGATAATACCCAGGACATTTTTAGTGCCTTCTATCTTACTAGGATGCAAGACTTGAAAGTCGGTAGAGATATCTATATTCGTTGTAGTACTGATGGCATTAATTATACTACCCGAGTCGTTATTCATCGAATCGAGAAGGTCAATACGATCTTTGGGCAGAAAGAATGTCTTGTAATCGAACCTAAATTAGCAGGAGAAGCGATTTTTAAACAAACCGGTCAAATACTGATTTGGGTCACAAATGATCAATATAAGATTCCAGTTCAATTGGAAAGCAAGATATCCTTCGGTAAATTCCGTGCCAGACTGAGTGATGCAGTGAATGTTCCATACGAAAAAAAGTGATTACTACTACGAATTACCCACAGAACTGATTGCTCAAAAGCCCTTAGCCGATCGTTCTGGCTCAAGGCTTCTATACCTGGATAGAATCACGGGGCATATCCAACATTGCATGTTCAATGAAATCACCAGTTTCTTGAATAGCGGTGATGTTCTTATTATTAACAATACAAAAGTGATACCCGCAAGGTTATTGGGTAATAAGATAAGCAGTGGAAAAGCAGAAGTATTTCTGCTTAATCAAATTGATAATACTACTTGGAAAGCTCTCGTGAGACCGGGAAGACGTTGCCATATCGGAACTGAATTGATCTTTTCCCATGGGTTGACAGGAAAAATCGTTGGCTATGATGAAGAACAGACCCGAATAATTGAATTTTTCTGGGAAGGAGATTTCTGGGAAGTTCTCGATCAAGCAGGTTCAGTTCCTCTTCCTCCCTATATCACACATATACCGGATGAAACTGATAAAGAATATTATCAAACTATCTATGCACAAGAGAAAGGTTCGGTAGCTGCACCTACAGCAGGATTACATTTCACCGACGAGTTATTAAACCAATTAAAATCGAAGGGGGTCATTGTTGAAGATATTCTTCTTCATGTGGGTTTAGGAACTTTCCGTCCGGTTAAGACAGACAATATATTGGAGCATAAGATGCATAAAGAATATTGTCAGATTACGAAAAAGACGGCTAATTTAATTAATACTGCCAGAATAAATAATAAAAGGATAATAGCAGTAGGAACTACAAGTGCAAGAACCCTTGAGAGTTTTGCTCAAGATGGTGTTTTAGTACCAGGAGAATCATGGACTGACTTATTCATGTATCCTGGAAAACAATTCCAAATTATAGATGGGTTGATCACTAATTTCCATATGCCTGAATCAACTTTATTAATGCTCGTCGCAGCGTTCGCTGGATATGAGAATATAATGAATGCATATCATATTGCGGTTGAACAGAAATACAGATTTTTCAGCTATGGCGATGCGATGCTGATCATTTGAGGCGAAATGAAAGTTGATTTTTCACATCCTTTTTTTGACGAATGTCTTTGGTACACTAAATTGAGCAGCACAACAACACAAGTGCTATCGTTGATAAAAGAAAATGCAGTTAACGGGAATGTTCTTGTTATTGCTGACCAGCAATTAAATGGGCGAGGACGTAACAATTTAACGTGGATATCCCCCACTGGTGGGATTTGGATGACAGCAGCCCTTTACAATTTAAATCAACTGAACTGCATCACTTTGTTCATAGGAAACTGTATATTTAAAGCACTTATTGAAATGTATCCCGAAATCGGTGAATCACTATATTTAAAATGGCCCAATGATATTATGCTTGGTGATAAGAAGATCGCAGGGATATTATCTGAAAACTATCCTTCCTTAAGTTATACACTTATTGGCATAGGCATAGACACAAATATTGATAGCATGCCATCGGATATCCAAGATTTTTCCACATCACTTCTTATATTTTTGCACAAAGAAACTGATAACAAAGCTCTTATAACGTCTATATACAATTATTTGCTTAACGAATTGCCTCTAATCTTGGAAAATCATACAAATTCTACAATTCAGTTCCATAATGAACATTCCTTTTTAAAGAACAAGAAAATTGAAATTAACACAGATTTTGGATCATATACAGGATATTTCTCACACGTTAATTATGAAGGAGCCATCGTCTTGAACATGCCCGGTGGAATTAAGCAGCCATTTTTTAGTGGTTCAGTTCGTATTATAAGAGAAGATGGAAATGTATAATCTGGAACTTTTTTTTAAAATACTAAGCATATCTCATTGACAATGAATTTCAAGCGAATAAATGTGGTTTTTAATTAGATAAATTAAACAGAATATCCTGAATGATAATATGGAGGAATGATGAGAAAGTTCATCGTAGTTAGTTTGTTCCTGTTGATTTTCAGTTCAATTCTTGTTGCAACCAATACGAAAGTTGCAATCATGCCTTTCGAGAAAATGGACAGAAGCAGTGATTACATTGTTAAAATGCTGAATATTCGCGATCTTGAACTGATTTTTTCAAAAAATTCTCAGTTTCAAGTGGTTGGAATTAAACAATCAAAAGAAGCTCTTGGTGATTTAAACGGCAAGAAGATCGACGAACTTGATCCGGATGATATTTTAGAAACCGGTAAAAAGCTTGGTGTCGATATTGTAATCACAGGAACTGTTACTACAATTGATTCCAGAACATTCCAAGTTCAAACCAAAGTTTACAGTGAAAATACGAGTGAAGTGACACCCATCTCTTTCAGCGTCACGAAGAATAAGTATGAACGTTGGGAATCAATGCAGAAGAACTTTATTACGAAAGTAGACGCATTCATTACAAATGAAATTACAAAGATGGTTGCTCAAGCAACACAACAATTTGACCAGGAAAACAATCAAGCTGCTGAAGAAGGATTCCAGAAGGTTCTTTCCGCAGATCCAAAGAATGTAACAGCTCTTCTATATTTAGGTAGTATCTATCTTGAAAAGAAAGACTATGCAAATGCTGAATCATATTTAAACAGAGGTGTTGCCCTCGATTCAACAAATGTTAAGATACTCAATACATTGTTCAACACTTATAAAGAAGAGAATAAAACCGAGTCAGCACTTCAAACATTGAAAAAAGTAGCCCAACTCTCCAAAGATGAAGAAATCTGGTTAGCACTTGCCAACATGCAAGCAGAAAATGGTGATAGCAGAGGAGCAGCGGAATCACTTGATCAGGCGTTAGTGATCAATCCTACTTATAACAAAGCTATTTATCGTTATGGCTTATTGTATTATGATGATAAAAAATACAACGATGCAATTCCCTATCTTGAGAAAGCTACTCTTTCCTATCCAGATGATCCTCAGTTAGCCAAGAAACTCGCTTTTTCATATCAAAGTACAGGAAAGCTTGATGATGCAGTAAAGAAATTCGAACAAGTTGCTGCTGCGAATCCAACAAACGTTTCCGCCTTTTACAATTTAGCAGGTATTTATAGAGCTGCCGCCGGTGATGCTGCTGATAAGAAGAATTCTGCGTTAGAATTATCTTACAATAAAAAAGCCTTGAATACGTTGAATCAATTGAAGATATTTGCTCCTGAAAGTTCATTACTATATTTACGCTTTGCCGATGTCTATAGTGCTATGAACGATTTGAGCAATGCGGAAATGAATGCAACGATGTCCATTCAGAATGATCCTTCAAATTACTCACCGTATCTTATCTTATCTTCAATAAACCAGAAGCGTGGATCAGATAAGTACAATCAATTCGTTGATTTGGAAAAATCAGCAAGCAAGGCAATCGGTAAGAAAGCCGATGCATTGATTAAGCAAAGAGATGCTGCAAAACAAGATGCATATAACTATTTTAAGTTAGCTGATGAGCAATTGAATGCTGCAAAAACGAGAACCGCCGATAAGTCGGTTATTTCAGATATCAATGCTCGAATTTCTGCATTACAACCATTGCTGAATCAGACCAAGAAAGGTTTCTTTTAATACATGAATCAAAAAAAGCCCCCATAACGGGGGCTTTTTTTATATGTTCATAAATTATTGGTTCATTTTATCGAACTCATCTTTTCCCATTAATTTGGCTGAAGCCATCGGACATTTATCCTGGACGAGAGCTATCATCTTATTTGATAATTCCCTTATTTCCCACTGGGCATGCGAATCTGAACGCAAGCGGACAAAGTGATAAATCTCCCTGAGATTCATCTGGTATATGACTTGCACTTTCTGGGAATTCAGTAAAGCATAAGATGCGATCCCATTCCCGATTTTTGATACCCCTTTGTATATCTCAGTGATTGCGTTTTGTAGTGTCCTAAGCTTATCACTACTGAAGATATCCTGGAATATGGGAGGGATGATAAGTCCGTTATTGATTTGATATGGGGCACGCTGAATTGTAGCCATACGGTGTCTTTTAAACTGAGCAAAGCACGCAGCGGACATGACAGTTTCAAATGTGAAATTTGCAAATTCAAATGCACGCGGAACTGTATGATAAGATTTCATTTCACTGAACAGACGATCATAGAATCTCTGCTGAAAAGCTTGATCAAGTTCTTCAAAAACATCCATCCAACCCCTGACAGTACCACCCTTTTCAATGAACAACATATGTGCCAGTATCTTTACATCAATATCATGTTGATGTTCCACCAGTCTTGTCTTTTGGATATCGGTAGGATGTATTTTTGATTCTTTGAAAATCGTCTGTCGATCAAATTCATCTGAAATAGTGTATTTAATAAGTGAAGGTGCGATACCTTCAATTTCACTTTGAAGAGCGTTTTTTAAATCATGCGCTTCCAATAAATCAAGTGCATCTAATCTTCTAAGCAACCTTTCCAGGTTACGGGCATTTATCGTCATCCCCATCTGCGTTTCAGTTGCTAGTGGTAGAAAATATCTCGCATCTTCTTTTGCACGACCTTCTCTTTCCCTCTTGGACTCTATTTCTTGGACTTCCGGTAACCCCAGGGCTTGTTGGTACATATGAAAATACAGATCTATCATTTTTTTCATATAATCTACATACTTGTCACGAAGAGGATGTCCATCAAGTTCTTTCGGTACTACGAAACTTCCTTCTGAAGTCACATATCTCTGCGATTTTTCGGTAAATGAAGCCAATCTGCTCATTTGTACGAATTCAGCAAGATAGCGTGATATTCCAATTATATCAAAATTAAAAACAGCATGTTCTGCAACAGAACTATGCCCCATTTCATATATGATCTTTTCATTCGATTTTCGGGTTTTCACTATCTCTTCAATTGCTTCCTTCCTCAAATCTGAGACACTCTTAGAACTTCTACTGATTCTCGCATATGCTGCAGAGAGAATTTCAGGTGTGGCTTTGGTTTGATCAGGTAATAAATCAATCAAAGATTTATCTATGTTGTAACCTGCGAGTTTGATGATCATCTCTATCCTTTGATTATATCTATAGTTTTACTTGCTCCGATACGGTTTGCACCTGCTTTCAGCATTGCGATTGCCTGTTCTCTTGTGCGGATACCTCCTGCAGCCTTAACACCAAGTTTAAAACCAACAACATCTCGCATTAACGCTACATCCTCAACGGTTGCACCACTGGTATTAAACCCGGTCGATGTCTTTACAAAATCAGCGCCAGCTCTTTTGGATATCAAGCAGCCAATAATCTTTTCTTCATCAGTCAGAACACAATTCTCGAGTATTACTTTAAGGAGAGCATCGTATCTATGTACCAATTTTGCTATTCCATCGATTTCTTCTTCAATCTCTTTATACTTTTTATCCTTTAACCAATTAGTCTTGATGACCATATCAATTTCACTTGCACCGTCTTCAAGCGCTTGTTTTGTCTCTTCATAAATAACATCTGATTTGGAAGCAGCTAAAGGAAATCCAACGACTGAACAAACTTTCGCATTATTCACCATTTTCTTTGCTGTTTTGACGTAAATGGGATTCACGCACACTGCCATAGTGTGAAGTTCATCAGCTTCCGCGCATAACTTTTCTATTTCCTTCTGCGATGTTTCAGGTTTGAGAGCAGTATGATCAATATATTGCGCCAAGTGCTCAAAATCTGTCGGCAATTGGGAAGGCATTTCAAATCTGCAACTATTACATTGTATGCATACTTCGTGGTTCCCACCACACATACACTTGCGGTTCGTCAAATGTGGAAACAATCTTAATGCAATTTCCATGGTTGATTTCATAATACACCTCATTTATACAATTCTTCAGTTTTTATTTGTATAACCTGCTGCAAGTTGACCACAAGCAGCAGAAACATCAGAACCCCTGCTTTTACGCAATATTACGGCAATTTTTAGATCATTAAGTGAATTCATAAATCTTTCAATTTCAGATGGTTCCGGAGAGCGATATGGTAATCCTTTGACAGGATTGAATGCAATAAGGTTTAATTTGCATGACTGATCACCAAGAAATTTATAAATCGCTTTTATATCAGCATCACTCATATTAAACTCAGGAATCATGATATATTCATACGTTATCCTGAATGTTGTCCTTTTTCGAAAATCAAGTAATGATTTTTTTAATTCATTTAATGAATACACCCGATTCACAGGCATTATCTTGTTTCGTATCTCTTCAATCGCTGAATTCAAGGAAACTGCAAGTTTAACCTTTATTCCGCTATTCCCCAGACGCCTTATGTTCGGAATAACTCCGCATGTCGATACAGTGATATGCCGGGGACTGAACTTCATTCCGGGATCAGATTCAATGATTTGGATGGCTTTGATCAAGTTATCATAATTATCAAGCGGTTCACCCATACCCATAAAAACAATATTGGTTAATGAACCAGGAAGCAGCAGTTTTTTTGCAAGATACACCTGCCCTACGATTTCATCAACGAAAAGATTCCTTCTAAGCCCCATGGTCCCGGTAGCGCAAAACGTACATTTCCTACTGCAGCCTACCTGGGATGATATACATACCGTATTCTTTCCCTCACCGGGCATGATCACCATTTCTATATGGGAATTATCATGAAGTTTTAGCAGGTACTTTGAACTTTCGTCTTTTGATTTGAACTCAGTTTCAACTTCAGGAAGCTGGAAACCTATTCTGTCTTTGATTTTGTTTCTAAAATCCAATGACAAATTTGTCATCAATGAGATGTCAGTTACATACTTTTCATACACCCATTGATAGAATTGTTTCAGCCTGAATTTACCGGTATCAAACTCATGAATTATATCAAGAGATTCTTCGGGTAAAAGGCTGAAAAATGATTTCTGCTCCATTAGTGTTTCTGGTTTGCTTTAAGTTGATTGTATTCTTCCAAATCCATTGTATCGATAACTTGGTCATCAGATGACAAATATACTTTCTTATTGTAAAAATCATTTTTGAAAACATACATGGTGACACCCTTGATTTGTACGCTTTCACCCATCTCGGGAAAATCTCTTGCGGTCTCAACATAGTAATCTTCTTCAAAATGCAAACAACAGAGCAGTCGTCCACAAGGTCCGGAAATCTTCGACAAGTTACCTGCGAGATTTTGATCTTTTGCCATTTTGATTGTTACTTGATTGAAACGTTTCATATAGGAGGTACAACAATATTTGTTTCCGCACATGCCGAATCCACCTAAACGTTTGGCTTCATCTCTTCCTGTTGTCTGGTGTAGTTCAATCCTCGTTCTGAAAATGTTCGCCAGTTCTCTAACAAATTGTCTAAAATCGATTCTGCCGTCAGCGGTAAAGAAAAAGGTCAATTTGTTTCCATCAAACTGGTATATTGTCTCAATCAATTTCATTTCAAAATCATATTTTCCGACGCAGCCAAGAAACGTATCAGTGGCTGAGTTCTCCTTCTCAATGATATTATTGAGTTTCTCCAAATCTTCTTCAGTTGCGATTCTCTTTATTTTGTAGACTTTTCCGCTATCACAAAGCGCTTCAATATCAGGATTGGACATTGCCAGATGCACTACTGTCGCAATATCCTCCCCTCTTTCAACTTCAAGGATTACTACATCATCAGGATTCAACTGAATTTCGTTGGGATTTGTATAATATCCTAACCTACCTGATCTGAATTCTACTTCTATACATTCTTGCATGAATTACCTCATTCCATGAATCTCTTCATAAACAGACTTGAAAATATTCTCTTCTGTTTTTGTAAAGAGCATTTTTCGTCTCATTTTTACCAATTTTGCTGTTTCAATGAATTTCTCAACTTTATGAATCACAAGATCTTTCCCTTCACCCCAACTGAAATCGGGTATATAATCAGAAATCAAGTCCTTTCCATACAAATTGCATGCTGTACCCGTAACACAGCCGGTATTGATCGAACAATTGATTCCTAACTTCGTATGATCTCCCAGTACGCAACCCAGGAACTGCAGCCCTGTGTTGATTTTATTTCCTTCAGGATACGAATACATCTTTACATGACCATAATTATTCTTCAAATCACTATTATTTGTATCAGCTCCAATGTTCACCCATTCTCCAAGATATGAATGACCAAGAAAACCATCGTGTTGCTTATTTGAATACCCGTGAATGATCGAATCCTCTATTTCACCACCGATTTTGCACATGGGTCCGATTGTGGAACCTTCATAGATTTTAGCCGCCACCTTTATGATTGAGCCTTTCCCAATATATGTAGGACCAATGATCACGGCGTTTGCCATGATCATTGCATTTTCATCGATTACAACAGGTCCCTCACTCGCATCAATAACCACTCCCGGCTTTATTTCTACACCTTCTCCTATCCATACTTGGTAAGGATTTAATACTGTAACACCCATTTCCGTTTCGAAGAGGTTATCCTTCTCATAAAAGAACTCGTCAAAGTCCTTTTTGATCCACTCTTTATTCTCAGAGATAAAATCCCAATTATGAGTCCAGAAATCAGCATTTATCTCCTTTTCGTTTTTACACAGTGCAGCAATCGAATCTATTGACTCAGTACTTGCATGTTTCCCATCACCTTGATATCGAAATGCAACAACAATCCCATGACTCATGATCACATCACCACTTTGAAGCTGTTCTATCTCCTTCATGATGACATCAGTGATCTTTATCCTTGAATTCACATAATAACATTCTTCCACTGGGCAGACATTCACGCTCCACTCTGGGTGCCTTTCCCTGTACAATTTTTCGAGTATTGATGGTATGATGATCGCCGTACTATCGGAATTCATATAAGATACTATCCGCTGCCTCAATTTCAGAATCCCAACACGAATATCACCAACAGATCTCGTATATGATAATGGTTTGAAATTACACCAAAGTCTGTCATCAAATATCACAGTGTTCATCAGGTCTCCCTCTCAAGAATTGCCCCTTTGATCGGGGAACGTCCTCGCCAGCGATATAGGTTGAACTGACCAAGTATCGTTGTCAGGGTAAGGAAAAAAGGTTGAATGACTTGCCATACAGGATAAAAGAAGAGCATCTTTCTGTCGGCTTTCAAATATGGGAAACCCATATAGAATAGCTCAATCTCAATCAATACCTTGCATAAAAAGAACAATAAACCGATTTTCCAGTTGATAATAAACAAAGCAAGATTACATATATAAAAACAGACAATACATACAAGTATCATGAAAAATTCAGGATTCAGTGCACGCTGCGCTTTCATGTTCGACGCCCATCTGGTTCTCTGATTTACAAGCATCTTCCAATTGGGAATTGGTTCAGTATAAACAAAACTGTAGGGTGAGAAATTGAACTTAATATTCATGCCAGCCAATCTCATAAGTTGCATCAAGTTGACATCGTCACCGGAAAGCATGTGTTTAATGCTGCCGAATCCCCCAACCTTATCAAATGCATCCCGGGTATAGGCAAGGTTCTGTCCGATTGCTGCAAAACTCTTCCCTATGGTGTAGCTTCCCGCCATAACGAGATAGGTTGCTACAAAATCCATATGCTCAAATTTCTGAACCAATGGTGCTTTCCGCCATTCTCTGAGTTTTGTGCGTGAGTAACCGACAACCATTGCCGTATCGTCCGCAAAAGATGCGACCGTCGATTCAATCCAATGCTGGGGAACGATGCAATCTGCATCAGTGGTCAGTATAATATCCCCTTTTGAAAGCGAAATTGCCTGGGTTAGAGCGTTTTTCTTAGGAGAGACGGCTTGATCCCTGCCCTTCACCTCTAATAGCTTCACATTGGCGTATTTCTCTTCAAATTGAAGAATGATGGATCTGCTGTCATCTGTGGATTCATCATCGGCAATAATGATCTCATACATCTCAGCAGGATAGGTTTGATTGGTTAATGATGTCAATAGATGCAGCAAATGGTCAGCTTCATTATGTGCAGCGACGATCACGGATACATAACGCTTTTTGTAATTGTAATCCTGTTTCAGGTTTTTAAAACCCTTATGGTAAAGATAACTGAACACAATCCATGTTTGAAAGAATACAAACGCCAGGATTATGAAGACTAATTCAAGAGGGGTCACTTAGAATCCTTTTATTTTCCGTTTTCATATACAATATATGGAGACCTGTCATGAAGCCGATAACGTGTTGGATAAAAATTATAGAGCAAGCTGTCAGATGCTACCTTAGGTTCCATTCCTGAAATAAATATCTCGTTCAATCCATTCTCGGGATTTTTGGAAAGAAAGCCCGTGGTGGGATTGATACTTGCAGTAACCATTCCGTCCGGGACTTCGAATGCATATCTCTTATCATTGATCGCAGGTCTTCTTCCTCCGTTTTCATTGGTTATCGCCCGACGCATGATATAAGGCCACACTGGAGCGCAGGCAACACCGCCCGCCATTCCTGATCCCATGCTCTGGTTGTTGTCAAAGCCCATCCAAACTCCAGTTATCATCTCACGATTGAAACCAATGAACCAAGCATCACGATAATCATCAGTCGTTCCTGTCTTACCTGCTGCAGGCCAAATATAGCCCTGGCTGCGGGCAACTGTTGCTGTTCCGCTATCGATCACCGATTGCATCATACTTGTAAGAGTATAGGCAACTTTGGAATCACATACAAGTTTCCGCTCTTCATGAGCTCTCTCGAGAACTTTACCCTTTTTGTCCTCCACACGAGTTATAAATATTGGTTTTACACGGTAACCGTTATTGGGAAATGCAGTAAAACCTGATATCAGCTCAATTGGAATAACTTCAGATGAGCCAAGTGCAAGGGAAAAAGTTGGTAATTGTGGAGTTGTAAGTCCAAAACGATAGGCAGCTGAAATTGTAGAAGAAACTCCAATATCATATACAGTCTTTACAGCCCACATGTTCTGAGAACGGGTGATGGCTTCCCTCATACGAGTCAAACCATAATACTCACCCTTGTTATAGTTATGCGGTTCCCAAGTAGTCCCATCAGACAAATAGAATATCATCGGTTCATCACGTATCACAGTAGCGGGAGTATAGCCCTTCTCAACTGCAGCGGTATATAAAATCGGTTTAAATGCTGAACCGGGTTGTCTGCGTGCCATCATGATCCGGTTGAATTTACTGTGATTGAAGTTTCTGCCCCCAATCATCACCCGCACATATCCTGTTCTATTATCCATTGTAAGTACACCGCCCTGGAGATATGGGGTCGCAATATTGGATGCTTTTTGGTCATATTTTTTATATCGGAACCACATCCCTTCTCTTTCTTCCATACGCGTTAGTTGAAGATTGAGCATGGAGTCTGAATATTGGGTTAAATCGAAATCAATGGTTGTATATATTTTCAGTCCACCTTCAAACAATTTTTTGGTTCCATATTTCTTTTCAAGATAAAGTCTTATGTATTCAAGGAAATAATCTGCCGCCTCATCACCCAGGATCGATTCATTGGAAATAAGAGGAGCAACATACGCCTCCTGGTATTCTTCCTTTGTGATCTTCCTCTCGGCAAGCATCCTTTTTAGAACAAGATTTCTCCTGTTGATTGCACGATCCGGAAAACGCTGCGGATCGAAATAATTCGGTCTTTGTACCATGCCAACAAGTGTTGCTGCTTCAGGAAGAGATAGATTATGCGCATGTTTCCCGAAATAGTAAAGAGAAGCTGTTTCTATCCCATAAACACCATTACCGAAATATATCTTATTAAAATACATTTCGAGTATTTCGTCTTTTGAGAAATTCGATTCAATTCGAAATGAGAGTAATGCTTCCTTGATTTTTCTTGGCAACTGCTTATCGAGAGTCAAGAACATATTCCTCGCTAATTGTTGTGTGATCGTACTTGCTCCCTGCGAAAAACTGCCTCTGAAAATATCAACGAGAAATGCGCGGGTGGTTCCTATCAGATCGATGCCAAAATGATGATAGAAGTGTTTATCCTCTAATGCAATCAATGCATCCGGCACATAGGGAGGCAATTCCTTCAAATTCACCATTTTTCTTTGTTCAAAAGCAAACATGTGAAAGAGCTTCCCATTTCGATCATACACTTCTGAACCTGTACGCATTGTGTAATGCTGGAGTTCGCTCATGGGAGGCAACTCATCTTTATAGAACCAGAAAAGACCAATCACGATCCCAATGAAGACCATTAGCACATAGGCAATATACTTTACGTATCGAGCTGTCATTGGGCTGATTTTGATCTTCTTTATAAAAGCCAGGATATTATCCAGTAACTCCATTCAATACCTTCTTTGATAATGCATATCGAAATACATCCGTTAAGAATCCAATCATCAATCCTGTGGCTATTCCCGCTAAAATCATGATAGGCGTCAAATAAAATATGGAATCCTGCCTGATGATGATCACCCGCGCAACAAGAAGTTGACCCATATTGTGTGCAACAGCACCGCAAATACTCACGCCGATAGTACTGAATCCGAACAGGTCACGGTTTGCAAATACCATGATCAGAAATGCGAGCAAACTTCCACCAAGTGATAACACCGTGCCCGGACTTAAAAATGTTCCTGAAAGCAATCCACCTATCAATGTTTTGGAAATTGCAACAATCAGGGCATACCATGAATATCCAGATGTTAACAGGAGTAAAACAACTATATTGGCTAAACCAAGTTTTAGGAATGGCAATGGCTTCGGAATAAAAGATTCCAGGAGATATATCATAACCGCAAATGCCGTGAAAAATCCTAAATAGATGATTCGGCGTTCTGAAGTATATGCATTCAGCCGTAAAAAATCTTTTCCCATTATCACTCCCACAGGAATGAGTATGAAAATCATACTATTCGTCAAGAAACAAATTCTTTCATGTGGAAGGATGTGAATTTTACCGTTAAGTCTTGACTGGAATCTTTATTGCATTTAACAGGATTCATGAGGAGGTTCCAATATGTATAAATTCATTTTTCTCTCTCTGTTACTGATTTCATGCCTGTATTTGAATGCTGCTTATTTTACATCTATACCAATGACGATTGCTCAACCCAATGGAGAACAGATATCCTGTTTTGCAAGCGGTGATGAATTCTTCAACTGGCTTCACGACTCCAAGGGTTATACAATTATACAAAGTGCATCAAATGGATATTATTATTATGCAATGAAAGAGAATGATCATTTGGTACCTTCCTCTTATCGGGTAAATTCCGTGAATCCTGCCGATGTTGGACTTATACCATGGCAAAAGATATCGGATCGAGAGTATAAGGAAAAACGGCATACCTTCGATTCGAATTTAATTCGTGACACTAAAGCCCCTACAACCGGCACTATAAACAATATTGTCATCTTTATCCGTTTCTCTGACCAGGATGAATTCACAAACCCAAGATCCTTCTTTGATGCAAAATTCAATGACTCTACACCTGGAAATTATTCAGAGTACAATTTTTACAAAGAAATATCGTATAATACACTCTCCATAAATTCATCCTATTACCCGACTTGTACGATGACAACGAACCTTTCCTACCAGGATACCCATCCGAGAAATTACTATTGCGCCTATAATGCATCTACAAATCCGATTGGTTATCAAAGTGGAGAAGCTATGGATAGAGAGCAGACACTTTTAAAAAATGCAGTCCTCTCGATTGCTTCCCAAGTCCCGACTTCTTTGAATATCGATGCGGATAATAATGGCAATCTCGACAATGTCTGCTTCATCATTCGGGGCGGAAACGAAGGATGGGCTGATCTTCTCTGGGCACACAGATACTGGCTAAACAGCCAAATTGCCTATATCAATAACAAACGCGTTTATGATTATACCTTCCAGCCTGAATCACAGAATGATGTTACGACCCTCTGTCATGAAATGTTCCATGCTATGGGTGCCCCGGATTTATATCATTACAATAGTAATGGAATCACCTGTCTCGGTCCGTGGGATATAATGGAATCAGGAACTTCACATGCCTGTTCCTATATGAAATACAGATACGGTCATTGGATATCTTCAATTCCTACCATCACAGCAAGCGGTACTTACTGGTTACATCCATTATCGTATTCCAACCATAATGCATATAAAATTCCCTGTCCTACAAATTCAAGCCAATATTTCATTGTTGAATACAGGAAAAAGGAACCTGGTTCATTTGATAACCACTTGCCTGCATCTGGCTTGCTGGTTTACAGGGTCAATGCACAACTCGACGGTTTGGGAAATACAAACGGTCCACCGGATGAACTTTACGTATACCGTCCAGGTGGTACAAATTCCGCTGATGGTGAAATATCAGCCGCTATGTTCAGCAGTGATTACAACCGGACTGAATTCAACGATCAATCAAATCCATCCTGTTTTCTTGCCAACGGAAGCAATGGCGGGATCTTTCTACATAATATCAGTTCCTGCGGTGATTCGATCAGTTCTATTCTCAATCCTGAACTGGGAACGTTACCCGGTATCGTAACCACCACACCACCGACTGATGATGTATCTTCCGCCCTCGTTTCAATCGGCGGTCAAACAATCAATCCAGATGCAGATGGTAATTTCCTGGTCGATATCTACCAGGGGAATTATACATTATACGCCAATCTCGATGGATATGGTGAAGTCATTCAAAATAATGTTTCTGTTGTACCGTATGTATTATCACCAACCGTTCATGTTAATTTCCAGCGGCTTTCATCTCCTTTTAACCTGACTTCCTCTATCGCAGCGGATTCTGTTCATTTGAACTGGGAATTTGATTTTAATCAATCACCCCAATTTGATCATTTTACGATCTATATAAGTCTCAACGGAACATCATTCAGCGGTGGAAGAAACACAACAGACACTCATTACACCATGCATCTTACTCCGAACAGGGATTACTGGTTCTATATCAGGGCTGTTTATTCAAATGGCATGAGTTTCCTTCTAACACGATCATGGCAAATACCTCGGCAGTTGATGACCCCAATGCTGTGGTACCCAATCAAGTACGTCTTATGCAAAATGTACCCAATCCTTTTAATCCTGAAACACTGATACGTTTTGAAATTCCAGTAACGATCAAGAATCCTGTTCTTCAGATATACAATGTCCGAGGTCAGATTGTTCAATCATTTTCATGTTTGAATCTCAGTGAGATCAAGTGGGACGGTAAGGATAAGAATGGTGGCGTAGTTTCCTCCGGGGTATACTTCTATCGCTTGAAAGCAGATCAATACCAATCCTCAACACGTAAAATGGTTCTCATCAAATAAGAAGGATCTATGAAAGCAAAACAACATATTATGACTGACCTGTTTGATTTTCTCGATCATTCCCCAACTTCATACCAGGCTGCGGAACAGATTGAGAAAAGACTCGTCAGATGTGGATTCCAAAAACTGATTGAAAAGGAAATATGGAAACTCGAGCCTTGTCATAAGTACTTTGTCAGCCGAAACCAATCCTCTATCATTGCCTTTATTGTGGGCAGTAAAAATATTCAGGATTCAGGTTTTCATTTGATCGGAGCCCATACAGACAGCCCGTCCCTGAAATTAAAGACTTTCAGTGAAAAACGAATCAAATCATATATTCGCATTGGAGTAGAAGTTTATGGCGGTCCAATCATCAGCACTTGGATCGATCGGGATCTTTCCATTGCTGGTAGAATAATGGTTTGGAAAAATAACCAATATGAATCGATCCCTGTTGATCTCAAGGAACCTCTTGCCATTATCCCCAATGCTGCAATTCATTTAAATCGAGAGATCAATAGCGGGTTCGAATACAATAAGCAAACGCATCTTCCTGTGTTGATCCAGGTATCTGATAAAAACACTGATCAAAGCGTCCTGCTCAACCTACTTGCCAGGCACTTAAAGGTGAAACCTGATCAGATCGGCGAATATGACCTGTTTCTGTATGATGTGGATCCTGCTCGCTACCTGGGTATGAAAAACGAGTTTTTCTCCAGTGGTCGGCTTGACGATCTTTCCATGTGCCATTCAATCCTTTCAGCCATGACTGATATTGATTCTCCTACCTCAACAGCCGTCGGTATGTTCTATGACAATGAAGAAATTGGCAGTATGACCCGCATGGGAGCCGCATCAGGTTTCCTAAGGAATATTCTCGAGCGAATCGTATATTCCCAATCATCAAAAAAAGAAACCTTCTCTATTGCCATGGCTAATTCCTTTTTCATTTCAGCGGATATGGCACATGCCCTTCATCCAAATTATATCGAGAAGCATGACGAAGCTTATGCACCCCTGATGAATGGTGGACCTGTAATCAAACAAAATGCGAATTTCAAATATGCAACGACCGCTGAATCAAGCGCATATTTTGAACAATTATGTAAAAAGGTGAAAGTCCCATGCCAGAAATTCGTGGGAAGATCTGACATGCTTTCAGGATCGACAATAGGTCCAACCGTTTCTTCTTCACTTAGCATCCCAGCTGTCGATGTTGGCAATCCCATGCTTGCCATGCATTCTATTCGGGAAACTGCAGGTGTTGAAGACCACGTGAGTATGATCAAGGTTTTCAGGGAGTTCCTGAAATAGAGCACAGATTTAAGAACATAACGGGCATGAATCATCATGCCCGTTTTTTTATTCTATTTACCGCCCACATTCTATGATTTTAATTCATTTATAAATTATTTCATTTATTAACTGTTAATCTAATTTGATGAATAGTTACGCAAGTTGCTGAATTATATTCAATTGCTATTCCTCTATACAAATTCAGGATACTTTACTTCTAAAAAAATCTCAATTATTTAAAATATTCCTTGACACACGTGTTCCTTTTTTGCATAAGGAAAGAGCCTACAGACCCTACATAGAATGCCCTCCGAGCAGCGGAGTTACCATCCCCGGTAACTCCGCTGTGTTTTTTTATACGTATTTCATCCAACAATATCATCTCAATAAATTCTCATGGAATAATTGTCCTACCAACTCCATGAAGCATTCCAATCCCTTTCCAATGGGATTCCAATCCCATACCAATCTCTTTCCAATCTCTCGGGATTGGAATGAGCTAGGAATG
>Ga0116171_10002413_pt1 | contig 17727 bp, 17 predicted proteins | sample AD_JPNHW2_MetaG_FD_89798 | JGI IMG/M metagenome (GOLD analysis project Ga0116171, IMG submission 89798) | Active sludge microbial communities of municipal wastewater-treating anaerobic digesters from Japan - AD_JPNHW2_MetaG | ecosystem: Engineered > Bioreactor > Anaerobic > Digestate | place... | reverse complement strand
TTGGATTGGGGTAATATATTGTTATATATGAAAAGAATTGGTTTTATTATCGCTGGAGACTTTGTGGCTTTTTGGCTAACCCTCCTAACCATCCTTTATGTCAGGTATGGCGAAACGAATCACGATATCATAATTAAACATTTTGGTCCTTTTATGATTCTGTATATCGTTTGGGCTTTGATTTTTTATCTCTTTGATCTATACGACATATACAAGATAAAGCCAACCATTCCTTACCTTAGACAGTTCGGGCTTGCTATTATAGTATCTTTTGTTTTTGGTATTCTTATGTTTTACCTAATTCCTTCTTTTGGGATTTCTCCTAAAGCAAACCTGTTATTTCAAGCAGTCGGTTTTAGCATCTTCTCATTCTTGATTCGTAGATCTTTTTATTCTATTTCTGCTTATCAAATAACTAGACCTGCTATTTTAATCGGGGATCATCAATATCTCGATAATTTAAATAAGACTATTTCAGAAAACCCACAAATTGGTTTAAAAATAATTCACTATTCTTCAAATCTAGAGGAGTCTCTATTGAAATGGAAAGACATCAAAAAAGCTGTTTTTGTTATTGATACAAACACCGAGAATCTCAATTCTTTGTTACTAAACGACATTCGCAAGAATAAAAATGACATCCTTGATATTTCAGAGGCTTATGAAAAGTATTTGTTCAGGATTCCAGTTGATTATGTTTCCGAATCTTGGATTATTGAAAATATTAATGGCAAAAGAGATCTTGTTTATAAAATTATTTCTAGATTGGTAGAAATCTTATTTGCTGTAATTGGTTTGATAATTCTCTCCCCTGTTATTCTCATCATAGCTATGTTTATTTTCATTGAAGATAAAGGCCCAGTATTTTATACTCAAAAAAGAGTTGGGCTAGACGATAAGGAGTTTAATATAATTAAGTTGAGATCAATGAGAGTAAATGCAGAAGAAAACGGTGCACGTTGGACGACAGAAAATGATAATCGCATAACAAAAGTAGGAAAAGTTATTCGTAAACTTCATATAGATGAAATTCCTCAAATGATAAACATAATTAAGGGCGAATTAGCTCTATTTGGTCCTAGGCCAGAGAGGCCTGAATTCGTCAGTGCCCTTATCAAAGAAATCCCCCACTACAGAATTCGTCAGATTATTAAACCTGGTTTTACCGGCTGGGCACAAATAAAATACCGATATGCTAATTCAGTTTTATCATCAAAAGAAAAATTTGAATATGATTTGTATTATATTAAAAATAGAAACATTTTCATGGATTTCGGAATTTTTGTTCGTACGGTACAAATAATTTTTAAACACTAAGGGGATCAAACACGACACCAATCCACGAATGAAAACGAATGACACGAATAGAAGGAAGCAAACACGACACCAATCCACGAATGAAAACGAATGACACGAATGAGGCAAAGTATCAAACACTAAAGAAGCCTTATTTTTCGGACTCTAACCTAAGTTTAAGTTGCATTATTGCCTCTAATTTTAATTTTGATTTTACCCAAAGTTTATCTTTTTCTGTTACAAGTTCCCCAAGTCCATGAAGGATATTATTGTTATCCGTGTTTTCTAATTCTTTGATGCACACCTTGAGAAACTGTTTATATGACATACCTGCTCTTTTTTCTACGATTTCTTTATTTATTTCCCAGTTGTTTTTTGAGAAAAAACAAACATCAAATATGTCACGATTTGTTTCTCCAATTCGTTCGTGCATAGCTACAAGCTTGTGAGCAAACATATCTTCCTTATTCATTACAAGCATTGAAACACCATTAAACGCACGAACTTCATATTTGGAGCCAAAAGACCTACGATTAATTTCAATTTTAACATTCTGAGCATTTTTTTCTTTGCTATCATAGGATAATAAGAAAAATAAGTTAAATCTTTTCTTTTGGGAGTCTTTTACCTCTCCATATTTTTTAATTATTTTTAAAATTTTTTCAAATATATAATCTTCCTTTGATTCATCTAAAATATCAATATCTAAATCGACAGAGTAACGATTAAGCCCATAAAATAAGTACGCGGCTGTTCCGCCTTTAAAACCTAAACATGGAGCAATAGTTGTATCAGAATAAATATCGATTAATATCTGAACAAGAATATTTTTATGTATGGAGTAATTCAACGTCATTTTTATTTATTGTTTTTATAATTTTCGTAATATTTTTGAACTGTCTTTTCCATTTTTTTATTATTATAAATAGGCAATATATCAAACACCCTATCCCAATCTAAAGGAGAAAGATTGTCAAAATGATATTTTTTACTTCTGTAAATTGTATCGAGAAACGCCCTTTCTTTTGAAGCAATAGCATATTCCCCTGTTTGATCTATTCCCTTTGGGTTGTTTAATATGGTATCTTTAATTTTTACAAAAGAATAAGTTTGCCCGTCACATGCAATTTCTCTTTTTAAATATGAGGCAATAAAAATATTTCCATAATATTGAAAGGTCATACCCGAAGCACCTAGAACAGTTTCAAAACTCACGTAAGAAGGTCTGAAAATCTTTATCGCAAATTCATATTTGTTGTATTTTTTGTCTTTCGCATAAATGCCACGGCGAATCCTACTTAACTTTCCAACCTTTACATATTTTCTTAATCTTTCAGAAATGATAACAGGGTTATTTTCTGCCCACAATAAAGCCACATCTTTAGTGGTAAAGACTGATTGTGGAGATCTTAATAAAACTTCTAGATATTCACCTTTTTCTGGTTTTTTCATATTTTAAACCGTAAACGTCTTTTAATTCCGTTTCCAGTTCATATATTAACATAATATCAAAAATAAAACAACCACCCCCTCTTGATCATATTAATCGTATCATAATGATACGATTATAATTTTCATGGATTTCGGAATTTTTGTTCGCACGGTACAAATAATTTTTAAACACTAAGGGGGTCAAACACGACACCAATCCACGAATGAAAACGAATGACACGAATAGAAGGAAGCAAACTCGACACCAATATATAGCAGACATTTTAAAGTAGTGAGCAAGATTAAATAAAATCAACCGCAAAGCTATGCTTTGCGGTTGTTAATTTTTACACCAGGGTATTATTTAATTTCGCTATCAACGATAACAAGATTCCCGTTGGAATCTCTCTCCATAATTACCCTTATGGTATTAAAACGAGACTTCTTTTCCAGATTAAATCTGGCTTTGACCTCGTCCTTCATCATTGCCTCAGCATTTTTCCCGTTATCCATTTGCACCATGTGGACTCCGTCAGCCCTCTGTCCTACATACCAGCCTTCTTCTTGTTTAGGTATTGAATTTACCAAAATGAGAATGATACCTATAGCGATCAATGGAAGAGCTATGCCCAACAATATCGATCTTAAAGAATTAGTTTTCATGATTTCTTAATTTAAAAATTAGTTTTCAGAAAGGACTTTGAAAAATCAACTCTGAAAACTAATTTTTAAATTTTTATCAATGATCTACTCTTCTTTATATATTGTATCATATTTAAGTTAATTTGTCAATACAAATTAAGCAAGAAAAAAAGCCGAGTCACGACAGTGACTCGGCTTGGTTGTGAAATGAAAACCTAAAACTAATTCTGAAACGACCGAGTCGTCTCAGTTCTTCCGGCAGGTCGCGCCGGTAGAAGTCTACAAAGAATTTGTTGTCTTTTGTAAATCTATCCCCCATCCGATCATCTACTCTAAAGATTCCGTATCCATAAGGCGTTTTGATATGACTGAGCTCTTTAACTTCAATAAAGACAGTCGCATCTTTTTTAATAAAAGCCTTAGTGAATTTTGAACCTAAAGCTATTGAGCCCGAATTGATCTTGCGACCAAAAGCCCCTACTCCATCCGGATTCTCTTTTGTTTGAGATTGATCTATTGGATCATAATACGATGCCTGAGCTTTATGCCAGGTTGTATCATTTAAATCTAAATTATCCACTCTAAAAGAGTTATCCTTTGAGTGGTCTTCAACAACAGATTCTTTTATTTTGCTTATCCCTATATTCTTTATCTTCTCACTTATGACACTACTATTCCCTAATTCAGGAGAAAAAAAGATAAGGATAAACAAAAAAACTGAAATTTTCTTCATTATTAACGATTTTTTATACAATGTACAATACAAATTGGCTGGTGATTTCACCAGTCCTTATTAACTTGCATAGAGTATAACATTTTCCCCAAAAATAGTCAAGGGGAGAAAGTTAATCAACCCCGTTTTTTAACAGAAACACGATTAGCTTGCTTTTCATCTTCTATAAAAGCTCTGCCTTATTTTTCTAAGTAAAAAATAAAATCGTTTTGCTCGAGCATATAAATACGGATGTCCTCGTAATTTATTTGCAATTATCCAAACAATTTGATGTTTATTGAATAAAATATAATAAATCCCCTTCACGAAAATATTTCTTCTACTTATATCAACACCTCCAGAAAAATATTCTATAGATTCTATTTCTCTTTGGTTGCGCATTGACAATATTGGATTCCAAAAATCGTTAACTATGTCTTTAAACTTATATTTTGAACCAATTTCATCTTCAAATGGAATATCTCTAAAAATATTTTTATCAACATCTTTCGCTGACTGTACAAACATTTCAAAAGGAACCGAGAGATAATAATCAGTATAATACAACAACTTTAAATCATCACCATATATATTAAATACCTCTTTCACAAATTGAATTGCTTGCTTTTGAATAATCTCTATGTTGGTCTTTTGATAACAATCAACCGTCTTTTCTCCAAATACTGTAATCAGTTTGTCTTCTCGAACAGTATAACCAACACACGACGGCCCCAGTTCAGATATAAACATCTCTCGTAAGCCTCCACCGTTTACAGGGCGAAAATTATAGAAAGTTTCCAGGTTTCCACCTAGTGAATTAATATATGTTTGGCCTTCATCACTATTTGTGTATGCAAAAAAAACGTCTATGTTTTTATTAAATATGTTTGAGAAAAGAGCTTCTGGTTTTCCAGAATAACCTATATCGTATATACAAGTTTTTCCTGTAAACATGTCATTATATGTTTGTTTAAAAAGCGAACGTAATTTTTCTACTTTTTGAATGGAAATTAATTCTTCGTACAAAACCTTAATAAAAGCATTATATTGATTATCTGTTGTAAGTATCTTATTTGATGATATTTTATTCTTTCTAAAAGTTTCCTCTATGGAGATAGAATCAGTGAGTATGTTTTTAAAATACTTTACTATATCGACTGGTTTATATATATTTATGTTTATAAATTTTCCAAGAACGTGCGCGTCAGAAAAGTTATTCATTACTAAGGGAACGATTGCCTTACGTGAAGTTGGCAAATAATGAGATTTAATTTTCTCGTTATCTTTAAAAATAAGATCCCATGTCTGCTTAAGCAAAAAACCGTCACGCGCAACAAATACAAGATTATCATACCCCCCGTCTAATACTTTTTTGCGCAACCACATTAATTGGGCAAAATTTTGCATACCTACGGCATAATACCCAAGCAGAGTTGGGTCTGAATTAAAGTCAGTTCGTTGATCAAAAGACCGAAACGGATTATCAAAATATTTATTTGCAGCTAACGACAAAAAAGAACGAACACCTATGTAACCCAAGCCTGTAGTCATGTCTTGCCAAAAAGGTAGGTTCTTTTCAAAAATCGATCCAAGACAATTTGTTTTAGTCATATTTTCTTTTCCCATAAAAACATCTACCGCACGAGGAAAGTGAATGGCCTTGATGCCTTTATTTTTTGCAACATTAAAATCTGAGTGAAAATTATCACCAATATGTACCACTTTTTTAGGAGTAATATTGTATTTTTTTAAGAAATGTTCGTATAGATCACCACAATGTTTAGTCTTGTTTTGTTCACTTGAAAGAAATAATTCAGTATATTTTGTGTAACCATTTTTTAATAAAATTTCCTCTATAACACTCTTTGGTAAGTACATGTCTGATGTTATAAAAATTTTCTTGCCAAGATATTCTGACAGTTCAAATAATTCAAAAGCACTATCTCGACGAAAACAATATTTTATCTCATATTCAATCTCTTTTTCTTTCAACTGTTGAGTTACACTATCAGAAAGATTTAGGATTTTTTGCAGTTGTCCATATATTTCATCAAGGGATATTTCCTGTTTGTTGTCATAAACATAGCGTGCAACGCTCTCAGCATTAATACGAGCGTCAGCAAATTTAATTAAAACCGCCCCAGGAACCAGGGTTTTAAAATATGGATCTATAAGACTAAAAAGATCTGTGGGGGTATAAAACGGCCGCCACACTAGGGTGTCGAATAAATCAAATGAAACATATTCACAATTTTGTGAGATAATAGATTCTTTGAGCTCTTCAAACCGATAATCAAAATCAATCGCAGTTTTAAAAAAATCAGCCCTTCTGTTTTGTTTATTAGGTTCATACCCAATTTCTCTTTTTAAAAAACCAAAAAGGTTATTCTTTTTCTGTACAGATGAAAATAGAATTATATGATTCCAGACTTCTGCAATATGCTGTTTCCACGAGAGGAGGTGTTGTTTGGACTCATGAGAAGAATATTTAACCTTTTCAAAAAAATCACTAACAAAAACAAACACCAAGTATATATCTGATAAATTTTTATTTATTTTTTTGTAAGTTAAATTGTTTTTTGAAGTTGCTGAAATATTATTTTCAATATAATAATAAGCATTTTTCGTTTTAGTAACTTTTTCAGCAAAAAACCATAATACACTACTAAATAAAATATCTTCACACATTATTAAGTGGTTGGGCTGTTGCTGTAAGTATAAAACGGCCTTATCCCAAATTTTTTTTGTATATATTTTATTCCAAACAACATGATATAGAAAATTTCTCCCTTCCTGTTCTAATAAAAAATTTATACATTCTTTTCCGTACAAGACTTCAAAATTCAAATTGTCTGCCATTGGGTGCACAATTTTACGAGAATCTTGTAAATTAAAAATAGTTTCACTAAACACTATGTCTGAACTAGAGTTAATAGCACGATTAATTAAAAGCCTATAGAAATCTGGTGCAATATAATCATCACTGTCAACAATACCTATATATTCACCAGTTGCGTTTTCATAGGCAGTTAAACGTGTATGATAAAGGCCTCTGTTTTTCTCATGTTCTATGTACTTTATGGTTTTACCTTTATATCTACCTTCTTGTATTTCCTTTTGGTAATTCTCAATGATTTCTTTCACATTCCCAGTCGAAGCATCAGATACAACAACTATTTCAATAGATCTATACGTCTGACCGAGAATGCTTTTTAAGCTTTTTTCTAAAAATTGCTCCGTATTATATACTGGAACAAGTACTGATATTTTTGGTTCTTTTGCCTTACTGTTTTTTTCTGTTTTAGACATAATCTATAAATTATTTTTTTTGTATTCTTCGACTACACTCTTTGTATCACCAATAATAGAAATTTCTCCATTACGAACCAGCATGACTCGATCACAATATTTTTCGACAGCATCTGTATCGTGGGAGACTAAAACGATTGTTTTTCCTTGAGATTTATATTCTTCAAATTTTTCTAGACATTTTTGTTGAAAATTTATATCCCCTACTGCTAGAACTTCATCCATAAGTAATATATCTCGATTTGCATGAATAGCCACAGAGAAAGCAAGGCGAACAGACATTCCTGAAGAATAATTTTTTAATTTTTGATCAATAAATCTTTCTAGTTCAGAAAAGGCTACGATGGAATCAAACTTTTCATCTATTTGTTTTTTAGTAAGACCGAGAACTGTACCATTTAGATAGATATTGTCTCTTCCCGAAAGTTCAGGATTAAACCCAATACCTAATTCCAAAAACGGTGAAATTCTTCCGTGAATTTTCACAGACCCTTTGTTTGAAACGTATATTCCAGCAAGAATTTTTAGAAGAGTGGATTTTCCACTTCCATTTCGCCCTATAATTCCGAAGAATTCACCCTTTTTTACTTCAAAAGAGACATCTGACAGAGCGTTAAAAACTTCATAATTTTTCTTTTTAAAGAAACTAACAAAAGCCCCCTTGAGAGTACTAATTTTTTCATGAGGAATAACGAATCTCTTTGAGACATTCTTTACCACTATTGCATTTTCAATTTTATTATTATTATTCATCCCGTTAGAAATAGGAAGCGCCTAATCTATTTTTAAGATACCTTTTACCCATTCCTGATTTTAGGTATAGCTCTCTCGACCGAGCTTTTTCTTCATCTAAGCATGCTTCATAATAAATAACCATAAACGGCCCCCTGCCTTTGGTATATGTTGATTTTCCTTCATTATGCTGGGAAAGGCGCTTCCGTAAATCCTTTGTACTTCCAGTGTATAGCTTACCATCTTTTTTACTTTTTAAAATATATGTGTAATAAAACATAAATTATTTCTAACGGGACAGGTCTATATTTCCTCAGCAACTCGTCGTTCTGTTTTTTTGTAAATTAATAAAGAGATTATAAATATTCCAACGACACCTAGTATTAAATATAGAATATTGTGAAAATTTGTAAAATAATTCTCTATTAACCCCCTCTTCGAGAAATGTATAATAAATGCAAGCGGATTAAGAAGCATAACCTTTTGAATATATTCCGGCATCATAGTGAGAGGATAAATTATTGGTGAAGCATACATTAAAACTTGGAGAAGCACTTCCCATATCATTGATAGGTCTCGGAAACGAACAAGAAGAGGAGCTGTTAGTAAAGAAAAAGCTACTATTACCGCATAAAGTAAAAATGAGAAAAAGAAAAACATAATGATGGCAGGAATAGAAGGTGTAACTCCATAAATAATAAAAAATACAGATAGAACGATTAAGTTCATACCATAAATAAAAAGAGCGTTGACAGAAGATCCGAGAATTATTGTCCATCTCGGAATATATATCTTTGTTACAAGTTGAGATTTTGATAACAAAGCATTCATTCCATTTATTGTCCCCTCTGAGAAAAACTGAAACATCAAAAGACCTGTTAGAAGTTCAAGTGGATAATACGGTGTACCAGAATTCCTAAAATTGAAAATGGAAGAGAAAACAAAGTTTAAAATAGTGAACATCAAAAGAGGACGGAGAATAGCCCAAAGGTAACCCAAGGCACTTCCATGATATCGGAGTTTGAAATCTGTCTTGGCAAGTCGCATCACCAATTCTCTATAATTTTCATGGCTTTTTGTCCTCATTTGTTATATATTGATTATATCATAAATCATTAAGTGCTTAAACATGCCCAAGGTATCAATCATTATCCCAACATACAACAGTAGTCGTTTTATAAAAAGAACAATAGGAAGCGTCCTCGCTCAAACTTTTCGTGACTGGGAACTCATAATTGTTGACGATTGTTCAAAAGACGGCACCGAATTGGCAGTTAAGGAATTCACCAAATTTGATAAAAGGATAAAATTCTTTAAAACCTCTGAGAATTCAGGCGGACCTGCCACTCCCAAAAACATTGGAATAGAAAAAGCTGAAGGAGAATATATCGCCTTCCTAAATCATTACGATGAATGGTTCCCTGAAAAACTAGAAAAACAATTAAAAGTTTTTCAGAATTCAAAAGAAGAGAACTTGGGTTTAGTATCTTGTTATATAAACCTTGTAGACGAAAAAACAAAAAAAATTACCGCAAAGATGAAGAATTTTAAAGAAAACAATGTTTTATTTTTTTTAAGTCAATATAACTTTTTTGTGACATCTAGTTGTATCATTGTTAGAAAATCTGTTTTTGGTAAGGTAGGACTTTTTGATACCAGGTTTGGTGTTTCTGATGATTGGGATATGTGGCTAAGAATAATTCGGGCAAAATACAATGTAGATGTTGTTAAAAATTATTTGGTCAATTATAGTACTGGAGGTAACAACTTGAGTAGTTTAAGTAATATCGAAAAGCAAAAAGAGGAGTTTGAAATGCTAAAAGAGAAAGCAGAGGGTGATGATTTTAAAATCAGAGAAAATTGGTTCTTGGGTTATTACTATTACACAAAAGAGAAATATGGTCTTGCCAGAAAGTATCACTGGAAAACTTTCACCACAAAAGAACTCTCTCTTGCTGTACGTTTAAAATCCGTCGCTTATATAATTCTATCTTTTGTTCACAGTAAAAAACTTGAAAATCTTTTCCGTCAAATCTGGAGAAAATTAAAATGATTTATATCTGCCAATTAAAGATAGTTTAAATTTATTTGGCAAGGCATTAAAAATCCTAAAAAGCAAAACAAAGATTTTTCTAGAAAAAAGAGCTATCCAATAATTTGGGTATAAACTCTTATATAGCCTTATGAGCTTAATGTCTTTTTTGAGTTGGTCTAGTTTGTTGTTAGAACTAATACCGTGATTACCAATCATGAAATTTACCATCAAATCAGGTAGGTTAGCCATCTTCCCTTTTTGCCCTAAAAGAAGCCATAAATGGTAATCTTCTACATGCTTGAAAGATTCATTTTCGTCATACCCCCCAACATCAAGAACTACTTCTTTTCTAAACATTACAGAAGAATGAATAAAGCAGTTTTTAAAAAGAATTTCTTTCCTTATGTTCTCATCTTTTTCCGGTAAGCGATATTCACACACTTTTTCGCCAGTTTCTACAACAGCTATAGTCCCCGTCCCTACCAAAACATAATCTGGGTTTAAATCTAAAAATTCAACTTGCTTTTTAAGCTTCTCTTTATCAATCCATTCGTCATCATCATCTATTCTCGCTATATACTCTCCTTTGGCAAAACTCAGACCGAGGTTAAGAGATTTTTGAATACCTAAGTTGGATTCATTTTTTATATACAAAATACGGCTTTCTTTTTTGATAAATGGGATTAAAACAGTTTTGATATTGTCGGTCGAACCATCATCTATAATCAAAAGTTCCCAATCTTTGAATGATTGATCAATGACACTTCTTATAGCCTTTTCTATATTTTTTGCTCCGTTATAGGTAGGGAGAATTATGCTAACTTTTACACTCATAAAATAAATCTTATAGTAATATATTTGTATTATACACTACTTATTTTTATTCCGATATATTGGGGGTCGAACAAACTATCAAAAAACTTCCCGAAGGGAAGTTTTTTGATTGTATTTTAAAATTTTTGAATTAGTCTATTACTGTAATTCCTGCTGAACGAGCACTACCTTCTACTATCCTCATTGCTCCTTCTAGGTCCTTAGCATTCAAGTCTGCCATTTTCTTTTCTGCTATTTCTTTTACTTGAGCTTTAGTTACCTTTCCAACTTTTGAAATGTTAGGCTTTCCGGAACCTTTTTCAATTCCTGCTGCTTTTCTCAAAAGTCCTGCTACTGGAGAAGATTTTACTTTGTAATCATAAGTTCTATCTTCGTAAACAGAAATTTGAACTCCTAATAAATCCCCTTTCATGCTTTCAGTCGCTGCATTGAATTTCTGACAAAATTCAGCAATGTTTATTCCTGCTTGACCTAGAGCTGGTCCAAGTGGAGGAGTAGGTCTCGCCTCTCCTGCTTGTACTCTTAATTTAACATTTTTAATTATCTTTTTTGCTGCCATAAAATTTTATTAACATTATCACGACACCAATTACGAATGGGAACGAATAACACGAATAGGTTTCAAATACTTATTCCTGAAATTTACAATAAATCCCAATTTAAAACCGCTAGCGTCTAGATACCTATTTATTTGATAATAATCATCCTTAGTTACGATAGACTTAGCTTTTAAGTCTACGAGAAGCTTATTATTTATAACAAAATCTACGATATTTGTAAACCCTTCTTTTATCCCATCTATAGGCAAAGGTTTTTCTCTCTCATAATCTATCTTGTTATCAACTAATAACTTCTCAAAATAATCTCCATACTGTTTCTCTCTACAGAACCGACCCAAATGATTATGGACTTCGAATAATAATCCTGTGATTTGGTAAGACAATTCTTTTTCTATTATCTTGTCCATAATTATGACATTAAATTTAATAAATTTTAATAAGTCATATCCTAATCCTTGAATTCATTCGTGTCATTCGTATTCATTCGCGGATTTGTGTCGAGTTTGATTCCTTTATATCTTTTTGATTTGCAAGAAGTCCAATTCTACTGGAGTTTCTCGTCCAAACATTGAAACAAGAACCTTAATTTTACCTCTTTCACGATCAACTTCGTTAACTTTACCTTCTAGATCCTTGAATGGTCCATCTGAGATACGAACAATGTCTCCATTTTCTATATCTATCTGATGTTTAGTCTTATTCTCGGCCTTTTCCATCCTTCTAAACAAATCATCTACTTCTGGTTTTGCCAAAGGAACTGGATTAACTCCTGCCCCAACGAATCCTGTAACTCGTGGAGTGTTTCGAATGATGTACCAAGAGTTGTCATCTACGATCATGTCTACTAGAACATATCCTGGATAAACCTTTTCTTCCACCTCTACCCTCTTGCCTGCTTTAATCTTGATCTTCTTTTCTGTTGGAACTATTACATTAAAAATCTTATCACCAACATTGAATGAATCTATTCTCTGCTTCAAATTACGCATAACTGCATTTTCATATCCAGCGTAAGTATGAATTGCATACCAATTTCGTTCCCCTTTTGATTCTTGTTTCGCCATAATTAATCTTGATACTTGTCCGTGAATTTTTACGATTTTAATTCGTGTCATTCGTATCCATTCGTGGATTGGTATCGTGTTTTATTATTTTATAAGTAAAATACTAAGACCTTCTCCAAAAAGAAAATCTAATAAACCTAAATAGTAAGCAATTATAGTGGAAACCGCCAAAACTGCTACGGTGTAAAGTATAGCTTGTTTGCGAGTTGGCCAGTGAACATTTTTCCCTTCAGCAATAACTTCTTTTATGTATTCTTTCGTTTTGCTCATTTTGATTATAAAAATGACTATTTGTTTATCATTTTAATGTTAATTTATAAGTATTAAATGAAAATTTAATTTTTCCTCCCTTATTAAAAACCACCCCGCAGGGCTTACATAAATAATACATTTTTTGACCCCAAAAGTCAAATAGCAAAACCCCTCAAGAATTTTCATCTTGAGGGGTTTTGAGTATTTTTATTATCTTATTTCGTAAGTAATAGTAACGCTTGAAGTTATTTTATTCTCTCCTTTTGGAAGTTCTGGAACTGCAGCTCCAGCTTCTGCTACTGCGTATGTAGAATCCATACTCTTCATAGCAGAATAAACTCTGTAATTTCCACCTTCTGAAAAGCTAACAACCTTTCCAAGTTTTACATCTAGGTCTTTTGCTAAAACTTCTGCTTTCTCCTTAGCATCCTTGATAGCTAATGATCGAGCTTCTGCTTGATAAGACTCTTCTTCATCAATTGAGAAAGTAGGTCCGTTAATATCAGTTACTCCAATTCCAGCTAAGCCGGTTTTGATAACATTGGCATTATCAACTTCTCGTACTTTAACTGTGATAGATTGATTTGCTGTATATCCAACAATTTTTTCTTCTCTTGGAGGACAAGGATATATATAGCAAGGTTTCGTCTCATAAGTGTACTTAGGAGAAATTCCACCGTACTCTGATTTGATATCTTCATCAGCAATCTTTTGTTCTTTTAGATAATCAAGAACTTTTGTAATTGATTCATTTAGAAGACTTTGAGCCTCTTTTGCAGTGACAGCTTCTTTACTTAGATTGATATTCAAAGTAGCAATATCTGAAACAGCACTTACTTCCCCTTCCCCTGTTACATAAATAGTGTTTACACTGTATTCTCGGCCGATATATCGATTGGCTTTAATACTGTTTATAAATTGAACGAATAAAAACAAACCCAAAACTACTAATAATATAAGAATGGTTATACTAACCTTTTTGTCTTTTAATAATTCTTGCATAGGTCCATTATACACTAAAACCTCCCTCTTAAGAAGACACCCCCCCAAAAAAAACAAGAAAGGCTCTATAAACCACAATGGTTTATAGAGCCTCCTAAGATTTTACTATTTTTTCGGCAGATATTTTCTGTAGAGCAAGATAATTATCAAATACACTACAAGAGCTGCAGAATTGAAACATATTAATGGATAATTCTGTATACCTATTGCATATATCAACCAGAAAAACGATGTGACCGTGAAAATAATTATAAATTTTATCTCCACAGCTCCAGCTCCTTTGTTTTTGATAATAGCCAATAGTTGAGACACTAGTGCTCCCAAATTAATCACCAGCAATAAACTCAAAAGAATATCTTTATTTTCAATTAATACCATTGCCGGAACAATCATCATAGTCAAGACAAATAAAATTATATCTGTAAATACAATCTTGTCTTTAAACTTGAAGATTCCGAAAACAATAGGAATTACTGGAATAAACAACAATCCGTTAAGTGTCATAGCCAAACTCCTTTTTTCTACTCCATAATAAGCAAAGGCTATAAAATAGAAAAGAAACAAGAAGAACATAGCTGGCGAAATTGCTTCTACTGATTTTTCTTTAAATATCTTACGGCCCTGCATCACAAAACCATAACATTGAAAAATCGAAAAAACCACAGTCATAAGGGCAGAAAGAATTAGAGCATTGAATCCCCAATTCTGAATTTCTACAAAACTTTCCATAACATCAGTATTAAATTGTTTTCACAACCTCTAAAAAGAACCTGTGAGAACAATTTAATACCTTCTTTGTAAAGAACTTACACTATATATAGTATAGCATATTTATATGGTATTGTCAAACCAAGAAAAATCTAGGCCCTACTGTTTTTAATGCTCCAAAACAAGTTTTCTCGGACCACCTGTGGATAACAGCCGAGGTCGGACCTCGTACTAGGTCCGACCTCGTACGAGGAAAGACCTCGGCTGTTTATTCGTGTCATTCGCACCCATTTGTGTATTTGTGTCGTGTTTGAGATCTTTTACTCTTTGTTTAAAGCTTCTATAGGGTTCAATTTTGAAGCGTTTTTAGCTGGAAAGACACCAAAAACTAGACCTATAGACATTGATACCAAAAGAGAAGAGATAATTCCCGAAACCGGAACTACAAATTTCCAAGTTAATCCCAGATTGTTGGCTACGACGGAAGTAGCGAGTCCTAAAATAGATCCGAACAGAACTCCTACTACTCCACCTATCAATGTCAGAATAATAGCCTCGGTAACAAACTCATAAAGAATATTTTTATTTGTAGCCCCTATTGCTTTTTTAAGTCCAATTTCAGAAACCCTCTCGGTAACTGCCACATACATTATATTCATAACTCCTACCCCACCGACAATAAGAGAGATAGAGGCTATTGCAATCAGAAGAAGTTTTATAACAGACAAAATAGTTTCAAAAGTTGCAAGATTTTCTTCCTGGGTTGTAACCTTGAAATCATCTTTTAACGGATCAGAAATATTGTGATTATTCCTCAATAGGTCAGCAACAGCTAGAGCAGTTACATCATCCTTGTTGTTGTCTTCTAGTTCTAAAACAGCATAAAAAAGATAATCAATGCCTAGTATTTTTTTCTGAAGAGTAGAAAGTGGAACATAGATCTGTTCATCTTCATTCATGAAGCTTGCGTTTCCCTTTGGTTCATATACACCTACAACTTCAAAATTGTAACTTCCAATTCTAATAAATTTTCCAATTGGATCATCTAGCCCAAAAAAATCTTCGGCGATTTTACTTCCTAAAATTGCAACTTGGGCTAACGAGCGATCTTCTTCTCTTGTATATGGTCTACCATTCTCTATCACAGTACTTTCTATTTCAAAACGAGAAGAATCAGAGCCGAAAATAAAAGCATTTTTCGAGACATCTTTGTAAGAAGATATTTGTTGTGCCATTGCAACCCCATAACCATTTTTTACATTAGGTAAAGTTTTAACATCTTCAACATCTCTGTATTTAAGACTTGTTATTTGAACAGCATTAGTTGCTTGATTGTTCGCTTGAGAATTTTCAGAATCGCCAGCTGAACGAGCTTTAGTAGAAGAAGGCACGGCGGTTTCTATAAATATCGTGTTTGTTCCAAAAGCTTCAACTTGAGCATTGATATAACTTTTAAACCCCTCACCGGCCGAGAGAACAAAAACCACAGTTCCTATTCCGATCATAATACTTATCGTAGTTAGAATCGTCCTCGATCCACTAGAACGAACCCCTCGTATAGCTTGGAGAAGGTATGGATTTCCAAATATAGAATTTTTTATTTTTTTTAAGTTATTCATATCTTAAAGCTTCTATAGGATCTAATTTTGACGCTTTTCTAGCAGGATAAAGTCCAAAGATAATACCTGTTAGGACAGAGACAGATACAGCTAAAATAATAGCAAAAGGAGAAATTATAAACTCCCAATCATACCCGGCAAAGCGTACTCCAACTGCTATTAAATATGAAATGATTACACCTAAAATAATTCCAAATACGCCACCGAGAGAAGTAATCACAATAGCTTCAAGGAGAAATTGATTCATTATTTTTTTACTTGTTGCCCCAATCGCTTTTCTAAGACCTATTTCTCTCGTTCTCTCAGAAACTGTCACAAGCATTATATTCATAATTCCAATACCTCCAACAATCAAAGATATTCCGGCCATCAAACCTAGAAACACTCTTAGAACATCCGTAATACTCGTAATCATTTCGAGTGCCTCGGAAAGGTTTCTAACATCAAAATCATCGTTGGTCGGATCTTTGATTCGATGATTTTCTCTGATAACTCTTCTGATATCTTCCATTGTTTTATCTATATTTATTTCTTGATCTACCTTGATGCGAATGAATTGAATGTAATCAATACCAAGTAATTGTCTTTGTCCAACGATAAAAGGAACATAGACTAAATCGTCTTGGTTTTCAAAAGCGACAGTCCCCATCTTTTTCTGAACGCCAACAACACGAAAAGGTACGCCGTTTGAATCATTGTTCATTTTTAGTTTTACAACTTTTCCTAAAGACTTGCCGTCAGGGAAAAGGGTCTCTGCTATATCATAACCAATAACAATGACATTTGATCCAGAGCGGGACTCCTCCTCGCTAAAAAAATATCCTTCTTCGAGAGACACACTTTGAACTAGGGGGTATTCTCCACTAGTGGCATTAAACGTGGTATCTACACTCTCCTTATCGGCAACAATCGTCACACTTCCACGAACAAAAGGGGCAACGGCTGTCGCATTAGGAACGTTATTTTTATTTTTAATTGATTCTAGATCATAGGAAGAAAGTGTTTTTATCTGAACTCCAAAAACAGAAGCGGGAGGACCTTTTTCGTTTCCCTTACCTGGCAAAACACCAACTAGATTCGTACCAAGTTTACTAATCTGTCCAACAACTAGAGACTGAGCACCCGCTCCCAAAGAGATAATAACTATCACTCCTGCAACCCCGATAATAATACCGAGAATTGTCAAAAAAGATCTCCCCTTTCTTGTGAGTAGGCCCTTTATTGTAAGTTTTATATCTCTTATTAAATTTTTCATATTTTACTCTTCCAAAACTTTCGAGATTACCCTAATTTTCTTTTGAACTTTTTCATTACTAACTATTTCAACATCCAGAATAGTAAATATTCTTTTTCCATGCATAGCAACATCTTCATCATGAGTCACGAGAATAATTGTACGACCTTCATCGTTTAATTTTTCTAGAATGTGCATAACAGTACTTCCGCTTTTTGAATCCAAATTACCAGTCGGCTCATCGGCAAAAATTACTTTCGGATCACAGATCAGAGCTCTTGCTATCGCAACTCTTTG
>Ga0116171_10002410_pt1 | contig 17734 bp, 15 predicted proteins | sample AD_JPNHW2_MetaG_FD_89798 | JGI IMG/M metagenome (GOLD analysis project Ga0116171, IMG submission 89798) | Active sludge microbial communities of municipal wastewater-treating anaerobic digesters from Japan - AD_JPNHW2_MetaG | ecosystem: Engineered > Bioreactor > Anaerobic > Digestate | place... | reverse complement strand
ACTGCCTTTCCCCCATAGATATTTGTTGAAACCGTAAAGAGCGGGAAATAGGTCCCGTCACCGCCGTCTGCAATGACAACGAAGTTATAATCGAAAGTCTGCCCGGGTCCGATGGAGGTGGATGTGCTGAAAGCATCGCTGTTCATGATCTTGAGATGGGGGTCCATCAGGTTCGGATCCGAGACCCACAGAGATGTATTGGCCGCATTGGTGACATGGACCGTAACCGTTCCGGTTTCACCCGGATAAAAAACTGCAGGACTTATCTCGTAACCGGAAACATACAACTGCGCTGCAACATCGAGGGGATTGGACACAATTGCGGTATTGCTGGATACTGATGGAGCATTACCGGAATAGGTTGTTACCGTAGTGACGGATGCTGATGCGCTCGACGTTGATGCCGCGTTCACGGCAGAAATGCCGGTTAACAGGAGCAATATGCTCACGATAATACATTGGACCTTCATACATTCTCCACTTTGTTCAGGTGATTCTGGACTGTCAGGGATCTTCCCGCCCCTTAAGCATGTTGTGTGTTTCAATTTGTAAAGAAAATTTTACATTTTGTCATATATATCTCTTGTTCGTTACGGTCGAATGACCAGAGACAAAAAAACGGTCCAAAATAAAAAAAAAACGTCTGAATTTTCCCGGATGGCATCCCCAAAGCGTGAGTTCCGGAGTTCCTGATCAGGATCTCCGCGCGCACGAATCTGTCCGACCCGGTGCCGGCACTGTCACAAATGCAGCTGTCGTTTTGACACGCTTGCAGGAGGAGATTAATGAGAACAAGCGACGAGGTATCATATCTGCTGCAGTATTATACCAGTAATAATTGTGATGATGCTGAACGCAATAAGAATTAGGTAATAGATCTTCGGTGCTTTCATGAGGGATCCTCCCGTGTTAATATTCCTGTCATAACGGTCTTTTGCGAACCGCACTTGAAGTGTTGTATATTTTCCATTTTGTCATATATATCTTGGTATTCTACCGGTAAATCATGGCAACCGGGAAGAACCAAAGGATAAAAAACGATCACCGAACCGAACGGCCCACGGAGGCAGAAAAAGAGTGCGGGCCAAAAAACCCCGCCGAAGGTCAGGATCTCCGTCAGTCAGCGGTAACGGTCAGGACCGTTTCATCGTAGACAAATACTTCCTCGATGTTCACCTGAAAATGCCGGGAAATCCTGAACGCGAGATCCAGCGACGGAACGTATTTCCCTTTCTCGATGGCAAGGATCGTCTGGCGGGTGACACCGATGGCCCGGGCAAGATCTTCCTGCGTCATGTCGTGCATTGCCCGGAATACCTTGATCTTATTCTTCATCGGTCTCCCATTCCCCATACTTACGGGCATAGTAGATCCTGAACCCGACATACAGGAAGATCATCAGGCAGAGCAGTGCCAGCTGGAAATACCCCATCATCCGCGGACCGAGCAGTTCCGGGGCATGGATTTCCAGATGCTCCCTGGGAAATGTGGGAACATACAGGATCTGCATGACTGCCCCGATGGAAAAGGCGCAGAATATCACCCAGAAAACCTGGAATGTCCTGAGTGCGGCCTTCTCAGTGATCCTGGCGGTGCGTTCGTCCTCGACAAAATCGGTAACCTTTTTCCGGAGGAGGTAAATGCCCCCGATCGCAACGATAAACGAGATCTCGGCAAGAAACCGTATATGCACTTCAACAGAATACCAGAAGATCACGAGCAGGGCAAGCGCAATACACCCGCAAATCAGGTAGAAGGAATTTTTCTTCATACAGTCCCTTTGTTTGTTATATATGACATTTTGTCGTAAAAAGGTGACCATCATAAAAACCATCCCGGATTGCTGAATTCCGGGAACCAAATCAAATTTTCCATCAGCAACGCGTTCCAGCGTACAGATATTTTTTCATCGGAAATTCCCTCCTTCAGCCATTGTCAGATTTTTTTAAACACAGGTTTTTTTGGTAGATACCACTCTCGCAATACCGAATTTGGGTACATACCAAACATTCATCTGAATCACCGGATAACAGATACCTATGGAGATCCGTGACGGTCTTGGCCTTTCCCCCCGGAAAGTGACCTACCTCAAGTTTTTTTTCGAACGCGGCGGCCAGGTAAAGACCAATGACCTGGCCAGCCGGTTTGGTGTCGACCCCTCCACCATCACCAAAACCTTGAGTGAACTTTCTGATGCCGGCCTTCTCACCCTTGTCCCGTACCACGGGGCCAGCCTCTCACCGGACGGACGGATATACGCGGCATTTCTCGTGAAACGGCACCGTATCCTTGCACTGGCCCTCACCCATTACGGCCTGAGCGATGAAGAGGCCTGCAAAGAGGTCTCCCGTTTCGAGAGCCTTGTCTCCAAGGATGCGATCGACCGGATGTGCCAGGCCATGGGACATCCCAGCCGGGGTGTCTGCGGGGAGATCACCCATGATACCGGGTGCCTCGGGCACGGGCGGGAACCGGTATGAGGGTCCGGATATTGGTGCCGGTGAAGATCGTATGAGTTCCACGTCTATCTCACCGCACATCCCGGATCTTAATCTGATCACCTACTTTGCGGAGACAAAAAAGTCGGTATTTACCCGTATGAGCCCATGGACCAAGGGCTGCCTGCTGGTCTTTGTCGTCCTCCTCGTGACAGTCAGCCGCAGCCTCCTCCTGCTCATCGGATTGTATATCGCCGTGCTCCTCCTTTATCTGATCGCCGGTCTGCCGGCAGGAAAACTCCTTGCATGGTACCTGCTCCCGGCTGTTTTTGTCCTCTCGCTTGTCGGGCTCTTGATGTGGAGCGAGCCCGGCATCCCGATCTTGTCATGGACGGTTGGCGCCTTCACCCTGTCCCTCAGCGACAACGGGGTCCTGTTAGTTGGCACACTTCTCATAAAAGCACTCATCACGGTCACCTTCTCACTCTTTTTTTTGATGACCACGCGCTACCAGCATTTCGCAGGCATGATCTCCCGTATTTTTCCCGCCCCGCTCGACCAGATCTTCCTGATGGCATACCGCTTTCTCTTCCTGACCCTCGCCATGACCTCAGCCCTCTTCAAATCCGTGAGGTCGCGCGGCGGAGGCCTTATGCACAGCCTGCGGATGCAGGGCCGGTTGTTTGCCGGTGTATTCACGCTGATCTTCATCCGCTCCTTTGAACGGGGTGAGCGGGTCCACAAGGCAATGATCGCCCGGGGCTTTACCGGTTCGTATCCCCTGTCGGGAGAGGTCCCCCGGCCAAAAATTGCTGAATACGGCCTGCTGGTCGTGACCGGTGCACTGGTCACGGTTGCCGTGATCCTCTCGCCGTACCGGGGGTGGTGATGGATGACGATCATCCGCAGGAACCCGGACGCCCCGCACTGTCCCCCGGTTGACCGCGACCGCGAACTGATCCACGTCGACTGCGCAAGCCATACCTATCCGGACGGGAGCGTGGGCATCCATGATATGTGCTTTCACGTGCTGAAAAACGAGATCGTTGCCATCTGCGGCCCGAACGGCTCCGGAAAATCAACCCTGATCGAGCACCTCAACGGGCTGCTCCTTCCTTCGCTCGGGACCATCTGGGTGAACGGGCGGACCATCTCCGGGGGAGAACAGGCAGGCCTCTGGAAGGAGGTTGGCGTTGTCTTCCAGCAGTCCGATGACCAGCTCTTTGCCCCTACCGTACTGGACGATGTGATGTTCGGGCCGCTCAACATGGGCCTCTCACCGGATGAGGCCCGTACCCGGGCCATGGATGCGCTCGGGACGGTGGGTGCGGCCGACCTTATCCATAAGCTCCCCAATTACCTGAGCGGTGGGCAGAAACGGCTGATCTCGGTGGCAGGGATCCTTGCCATGAAACCAATGGTCATTGCCATGGACGAGCCGACATCGGATCTCGACCCGGTCCATGCTGCCATGATCGAGAGGATCATTCTCGACCTCCGGAACCGTCTTGGCATCAGTATCGTTATCGCGACCCATGACATGGACCTTGCCGCCCGGATCGCCGATCGCATCTGCCTGGTGAGGAACGGAGCTGTCTTTGCCGAAGGGGCGCCACAGGAGATCTTTTACGATCCGGCGCTTATTACCGATGCGGGGCTGAAGCTTCCCATTATCGTGCAGACCTATCTTGATCTCTGCGACGCTGCCGGGATCAGACCCGCTTCCTGCCCCCTCACGAGCGGTGAACTTGTTGCGGTATTACAAAACAGTATGCGGAAAAAACCGGACTGACTGCATGTTTGGGGCATCCCCAAATTTTCCACAACATTGAAGATGCATAAGAGAGATGCTATCTGGACAACCGGGGACTCTCATGGCACACATTCATCTCGAAGACGGATCATTCACCCTGCTCTGGGTGATTGTCTGGTGGGCTGCTGCCCTCGCAGGTATCGGCATTGCGCTGTACCTGCTCCGCAGGCATAAAAAAACCGATAACCGCCGTATAACGATCGCCGCGTTCTGTACGGCAGCGGCATTTGTCCTGTTCCAGGTGGAGATCCCGGTTGCCGGCGGGGTACATATCAGCCTTACCCCGCTGATCGGTATCCTGACCGGCCCGGTCATCGGGCTGCTCATTGTTTTTATCCTCAATATTCTCTCGGCCGCGGTCGGGCATGGCGGCTGGGGCATGATCGGGGCCAATACGCTCGTGAATTTTTCCGAAGTGATTGTAGCATATGCGATCTGGCGGGGCCTGAAATCCGTCCTGCCGAACCTCTTCGCCCGGGCCGGTATCGCGACCTTCTGCGGGCTGCTCGTCGGGAATATTATGATGATGGGGATCATCCTCACCTCCGGGATCCAGGGGGTTAACCAGAGCCCGGAACAGATCCTTGCCGGCCTTTCCCTCATTGCTGCCATCAACATCGCTGTGGCGGTGCTCGAGGCGCTGATCACCGGGCTTGTGATCTCCACTTTAGGAACAATGCGGCCTGACCTTCTTGAATAGATAAAGAAATGAGTTGAGGAATGCTGCCGCCCGAAAAAGCCGCTGAAAGGGTTTCATTTAGTAAAAAAAGGCAGGGGCCGGTCCTGCCTGTCTTGTGAAAAAATTACAGATTGCAACCTGCAGGAGATTTTTCAATCGTCTCCGTGCTGGGTCAGGCTGCCGCGGTCTTGTGAAAAAAATTATGAGATCCCGTGATCTTTCAGCCAGACTATGAGCTCGTTTATGAGACTATTGTCGGAATTATTCTGAGTCGCTGTCTGCTGCTGGTTCTGGTTCATCTCCCGGCTCAGATCTGCACCGTTCAGCTGTGGCATCGCGGGCGGGGTCAGGTTCCCGTCACCGTGCCAGGTCTGGTTCATAGCACTCATGTTGGCGGGATCCCAGTTCATTGGCGGTGGAATATCGGTCATGTTCAAACCTGTCATGTTCATGCCGGTCATATTCCCTGGCAGGTGACCATGTCCTGTCCAGTTCATAACCGTTGAGTTAGCTGGATCCCAATCCGGCTTGTCGGGAGGTGCTGTCAAGTTGCCCTCGGCCGCTGTGAACGGAGTCATGTTTCCGAAACCTGTTGTGTTCCCCCGGCTCATTCCCTGGGGACTATTTCCCTGCCCGCGTCCGGCAGTGTTCTGGCCGTTTCCCTGCGGGTTCATGGTGTCTCCGGGGCCGGGTTCCTGTCCCTGCTGCATCTGGTTTTTGCCCTGGTTCAATCCCTGATCTGCGCCTGCTGCGGCAGCCACGGGTGCCATAACCATGGCCACGCACAGGAAGACTGCAATCGTCAGGCCAAGGTGCCCGAATACTTTCATGGTGTGATTCCTCCTTGCCGGCAACTGACCTCAGGGTCAGTTTGCCTGCATATCCATCCCCGCGGTCTGGTATATATTGGAACCATGCGGCCGGTCGAATACTCCTTGCGGACTGCGGATAATTGAACCGGCAGGTGAACATTATCGCTGCTGAGGTTAGCTTGAGGGACATCAGGAGAGGGTATACCGCAGTGATCATAAGTGAATGCGAATGCCGGCTCCACGGATAAGATTCCCTAAATAAAAAAATTCTGCTTTCGACCAGAATGTTTTTCTTGTTATAATAAAAAGTGGATTGAAACAACCCGAAGAATCCCTGAGGATTCTTCTCATGTCTCATCCCTTCGGGATTCGACAAACTTCATCATTTTGCAGATCATACATCGATGCTTCCGCATAACATAAAGGTATACAACCTTGCCCTGATCCGGAAGATGGGCCTGGAAACATGGGCGAATGAGAAAGCGAAGTCCGTAAGGGAGATCTATTTCAGTCAACCGTTCGATATATGATGCCCGCATTACCGCGGGATCGAATGTCCCGATAGCATTCAGTGCCCCGTACCAGGCCTCATGCATTTCGCATGGACTGACAACAATGCCTTATAGGGGAGATCATTGTACTACCCAGATACATTCACGGTGTACGATAAGTAAAAGTAGATTGACAATCTCCTAAAAAAAGAGATGAATGAGAGAGGGATTCAGAACTCTTCCGCAATCCCGTACCCCCAGTTGTAGAGCGTGGCAATCGGATCGCTTTTCGGGAAGAGGTTGCAGACAAGTCCCTTACTCCGCAGGAACCGTTCTGCAGTAGCCGGGGAGACCGGCATGATCTTTTCCTTTACCGTCCTGCTCATCGTCCAGAGATGGAGATAATACGTGATTTTCTTTTCATGATCCGTGTGGATATAGAGGTCCTTGCCCTGTCTCTGGAATTCAGGAGAATACGTTAACGGTCGTGGTGCCGCATACAGGCATGTATCGAACCGGGTGTCAACCTTGATCTTCCTGCTGCCATCATACAGTTGTGCTTTCATGGAATCAACTCCGGCCGTTTCCGGGACCGGTTTCCCCGCCGGCCCGGGTACAGCCATAAAACTTCACGCGTTTGCCTTGTCGAAAGGTCGGGTGTTGCCGGGATACCGGCCCTGCCCTGCTTCCAGTATTGGGCCTTGTTGTTCTTATAGTTTTTTAATTTTGTAGCAATTTGTAAGCAATATTTTAAAAAATGTAGCAATTGCCGAAACAGCCGCAACATCAGTAGTAATGCATCTGAACCAAGGAGAAAAATGAATAAACCGGAAGGGTATTTTTTCTTTGCCTGGTATCGTCAGGTATCTTCTATCGCGATTGTGGTGAGTTTCACCGACTCGACCCCCTTGTGGGACATCAGCTTCTCCGCAAGCGCCTTGAGCTGCGTACCGTCGCCATGGACCAGGATCACCTCAAGGCACCGCTCGTGCGTCACGTGGGAGTGCAGCGAGGCCTTGATAATATCGTGGTAATCGTGCTCGACTTCCGTAATGGCAGAGAGGAGGTTGCGCTGCTCGTGGTCATAGACCATCGTGATGACTCCCTCGCGCAGACCTTTGACATCGGCCATCCATTTGTAGTAGGTAATATAGGTGCGGATCGCATCGCGGATACCTTCCGACCGCGAGGAATAGCCACGGTAGTTGAGGATTTCATCAAAACGGTCGAGGAGGTTTTTCGGGAGTGAGATTCCAATACGGGACAGGTCGTCTTCCATGGGCATGATTCACCAGTAATGAGAATATCTTTGCTGGCAGGTTTTATATGTTTTGAAAAAATGGGCAGTTGAGTTGTACTTGGTAATACCGGTTTATATCCGGTTGGTGCTTCCCGGTCCACAATTCCCGTTGGAGATGATATGGTTCCCGGACCATTCTCCGCCAGGATAAAGCCGGTTATCAGTAATTTCACCAGGCCACAGCCGGGTATACCGCCACGCTGGTATTGGTCCCTGCCACATACCTGCCTGCATAATCGTTGAGCATTTCCGAAGGATTCAGATCCTCAAACAGGTCCGGATGCAGGGCCTTTGCCGTGGAGGCAAGCCCGATGTACGACTTCGGGCCGTACGCAATGCTGCTGCTGAAAATATACACATGATCCTGCCGGACTGCCGGAATCGTGTCCCACCCGGTGCGTGTCTCCAGGGCCTGTGCAATCTCCGCAAATGTCCGGGCCTCCTTTGATGACACGACCTTCATGACATAGTCCGGCTTCTGGGCAACAACCCATTCGGCGCTCACCTTGGGTGAAGACCCGGAGAGGTTGGATGCAATGTTCTTCCCTCCTGCCATCATCAGCAGGTCATCTGAACCGGAACCCGTCCCGGCCGCGGTGAAATCGGAATAACCCTCGAAATAGACTGCCGGGCGATCCGCTGTCGGAACCGTCCCGGCCCGGTTCATGATGGTAGTAGTCGTGTTCTCAACGAGATCTGCATACTCTTCTGCCCGCTGTTCATGGCCGGTCAGGGTGCCGACCGCCCGGGCGTCCTGCGCCAGCTTGGGCAGCCGGTAGCAGTCAAGATACAGGATCGTGATGTTGGCAGCAAGGATCTGGTCGAGGTTTTTGGGTTTCGAGCTTGCATACGAGATCACGGCATCCGGTTTTAACGCAAGCATCTGCTCGATGTTGGGCGTCTGCCAGTCGCCGATGCTCTGCGCCTGCGGGATCTTCTCCATGATATACGAGACGTTTCTGGTTGTCTCCACGATACCGACGATGCTGTCGGCAGCCCCGAGCGCGATCAGCATCTCGGCAGCATCGGAGTTTGCCGCGATGATGCGCTTTGGTTCGCAGGGCAGGGTCACGACCTTCCCGTCGGTCTGTGAGATCGTGACCGGCGAACAGGCAGCTGATCCGGCAGGAACTGTACTGGCGGATACCGCAGGTGATGCCGGCTGCGTAAGCGCGGGCGATACTGCTGGAGCAGTAGATTGTGTTGTCGTCAGGCTGTTCCGGGCTTGTGTACCGGTACATCCGGCGATGGCTGCAAGAACCACGACCAGTGCAAGGACAATGCCGGTTATTTTCAGGTTGCTTTTTTTCATAAGGATGTTCCTCAACAAAATTATATGGTCATCTTCCGGAAGACCTGCATGCAGATCGCGAGCACGATGATGCCCAGTCCCGCAAGTATCCCGATCTGCAGGAGCGGGACCGTGCCAGCTCCCACGGAACGGATCGCATCGATGGCAAAGCTCAGGGGATTGACCGTGGCAATTGCCCGGAGCCAGACCGGCATCACGCTGTAGGGCATGAGTGCACTCGATGTGAAGAACAGCGGCATGGAGATCATGGTGTTGACCGCTGCATAGGAATCATGGTCCCCGACATACAGGGCAACCGTGGTGGCAAGTCCCGAGAGAACGATCCCGAAAAGGATCAGGATCAGGTAGATCATCGCGTACTGGAAAAGGGAAAGGATCGAAGCCCCGATCAGGGTGGCGACAATGAGAATTACAGTCGACTGGAGAACCCCGCGGATGGTGATGAAGAGAATCTTGCCAAAGAGGATGTCCTCGCGGGGTGTTGGCAGGGCAAGGAACTTGTTGAGGAAACCAAGGATCCGGTCGAACATCAAAAGCGCCCCGCCCTGCATGGAGGATGCCAGCATGGTCATCACGAGGATGCCCGGCGTGATGAAATCAAGGTAATTCCCGGTGAAGGTGACCGGCAGGGCAAGGCCCACGAAGATCAGCCATGCGGCGGGCATGACGAGCAGGGATATGACCCCGATCCTGCTGCGGAGCCATTTGACCATGTCCCGTTGCATGTAATACCAGATGCCGTTCATTTCCGCCTCCGCAGCATGGTCCGGAACTGGTGGTCGTTGAAATGCCGGGGCTCTTCCTGGTTCCCGACCGCATGGAGGAAGACATCGTCCAGCGTCGGTTCGCGGAGCGAGAGCGTGCGGACCTTTGCACCGGTTGCTGCAAGTGCCTGTGCAATGAGCGGCAGCGCCTCTTTCCCGTTCTCCGCAGTAAAGGAAATTTCATCATCAGCCTGCCCGATCCAGGTGACCCCCTCGATGGCGGGGATGCCCGCCAGGCCCGAGACCCGGGCAGTAATGACATCGGTCATCAGTCCGGATTTCAGGTCTGATGGCCTCCCGAGTGCAACCACCTGCCCTTTGCTGATGATGCCGACCCGGTCGCAGTACTGGTCGGCCTCGTCCATGTAGTGCGTGGTGACAAAGACGGTCATCCCGTTCTTCCGCAGGCCCCGGATATGTTCCCAGATCTTTTTCCGCGCTGCAACGTCAAGACCTATCGTGGGCTCATCAAGGAAAAGGACTGCCGGCTCGTGCACCAGCGCCTGTGCCAGTTCGAGCCGGCGCCGCATCCCGCCGGAGTAGGTCCGGATCAGGTCGTCTGCCCGGTCCGCGAGTTCCATGACCGCAAGGACCTCGTCGGTCTTGTCCTTCGGGCGGGGGATACCGTAGAGGCGGGCAAAGAAGAGGACGTTCTCCCGGCCGGTGAGCTTGATGTCGACGGCCATGTCCTGCGGTACATAGCTGAGCTGGCGGCGGACATTCTCCCCGTCCTTTGCAATATCATGGCCGCAGACACTCGCGGTTCCTGATGACGGGCGCAGGAGTGTCGTGAGCATGAGGACGGTCGTGGTCTTGCCGGAGCCGTTGGGTCCCAGGAGCCCGAAGATCTCGTTATTGACCGAGAGCGTGAGGTGACCGACCGCACAGAGGTCGTCGTAATACCGGGTGAGGTCATGGGTCTCGATTGCGTTCATTTCTCTTCCTCCCTGTATCCCGGTATGGCAGGGGCATCACCGTGAATGTTTTGCATGCACCTTCTCCAGCAGGTCCTTCATCTCGCTTCCCCAGAGGAAATTGTCGTCCGGTGCAATGACATCCACATTGCCGCCCTGGTAATCGCCGGAACCTGTCTGGTCTTCCATCCAGGACTCAATCTCAAGGTAATTTTTCTTCAGCTCGTCCAGCACCCGGGGATCGGCGTCCCAGAGGCTGCGCTGGTTTGCCTCGAGAAGACGGCGGGAGATCTCCTCGAGGGCATGGGGGTTGTTCTCCTCAAAGAACTGCCGCATCTCCCGGTTGTTGACGAACGTGTCGGCAATGTCATTGAAGATCCAGTCGTCCACTTCCTGCGTGGAGGCCGACCAGCCGTACACGCGTGTGACTCGCTTCATGATATCGGACGCACCTTTGTACCCGTGCTCCTTCATGCCGTCGATCCACTTCGGGTTGAGCAGTTTTGTCCGGACCACGCGGCGGATCTCATCGGATAGTTCCCGCACTTCCACGTTCTCCGGCTCGCGGGTGTCGCCATAGTAGGGTTTCACCACGTTCCCCGAGTAATGGCGGGCTGCTGCCGTGAACCCCCCGTGCGTGCCGAAATAGCAGCAGCAGCCGAGCAGGTCGTGTTCGTCGGACTGGATCTTGTTGAACGTGACCGAGACCGTGGAGAGGTTTGCGGCCAGTTGTTCGTGGGCGTCTTTCCCCGCCACGTCCCTGCCGTAGGCATACCCGTTGTAGGCAACAAAGATGTCGGCAAGGTCGCCCTGCGTCCTCCACGCACTCGCGAGCACGGCAAGGTTCACGCCGCTTGCATAGCTGCCGGGCCGGGAAGAGAATATACGCAGGGTGGCGTTGCGGAAGACCGCTCCCTCTTCGGCCATGCTCTTCTGGACATGCCGCCGTACGAAGTTCCGGTCCGCGGGTTCGTCAAGAGCTGCGACGGCCTGGACTGCATCGTCGAGCAGCTCGTAGCAGTTGGCAAAATTGTCCCGGAGGATGCCGGTAGTGCGGACCGTGATGTCGATCCGGGGGTGGCCGAGCTTGGGAAGCGGGATGATCTCAAAGGAGCGCACCTGCCCGTTCTTCTGCCAGACCGGCCGCACGCCGATGAGCCAGAGCATCTCGGCAAACATCTCGCCGTCGGATGCCATGATCTCCCCCGCCATCCAGTAGAAGGCGACATTCTCGGGAACGGATCCCTCCTCCCGCGAGTACTTGTCGACCAGGGCATCGGCAAGACGCTGGCCGACACGCCATGCGGCCCGGGTCGGGACGCGGTACGGGTCAAGGGAATAGAAGTTCCGGCCGGTCGGGAGTACATCCTCGTGCCCCCGGGTGATCTGGCCGGAGGGACCGGCCGGGATGTACTTTCCGCCCATGCCATGGAGGAGTGCTTCGATCTCGCGTGAATCATCTATCCGCCTGCTGATGTCCAGGATCCGTTCCCGTATCCCGTTGAGTGCCTGGATCTGTTCCTCGGAGATCCGTTTTGCGAAGATGAGGGCAACGGGAGTATCCGGCTGCCCGAGCACGGTTGCGGCAAACCGCTCCAGCTCCCGGTCCACCAGTTCGAGGATGGCCCCGTACGACATGCCATGTTCGTCGGAATACCGGTCCTGGCCGGCAAGCAGGTCCGAGAGTTCGAATCCGAGGATGCCGGCAATGATGCGGCGCGGGGAGGATCCCCCGTTGTCGAAGCGGAGGATGGAACCGATGAAACGGACCCTGCGTTCCCCTTCCGGCAGCTTACCGAAGATGTGCATCCCGGCCGGGATCCGCGAGTTGCGGATCTTCGAGAGGACTTCGTGGGCCTTTGCAACCATCTCTGGGAGCGGCATGTCCTGCCCGATGTGCATGTCCTTGTCAAGGTTTGCCCGGATTACGGCCTCATACAGCATATGCCGGAGGGCATGGGCCCGGGCAGGGTCATGCTTCGTGGTCTCGTACTCGGTGAGGATGGTGTCGACCTCCTCCAGCCCCTCGTACAGCCCGCTCTCGGTCATCACGGTCTGCATGTGGTCGACGAGGGTGGCGTAGCCGCGCCGTTTTGCGATCGTGCCCTCGGGCGGGTTGTCGGCATTGTAGATATACAGGAAGGGGATGGTCCCGATGGCAATGTCGGGGAAGCATTCCTCCGAGAGACCGGTCCCCTTGCCCGGCAGGAACTCGAGGCTGCCATGGGTGCCCACGTGGACGATCGCGTCGGCTTTCTGCACGTGCTCGATCCAGTAGTAGGTGGCAAGGTACTGGTGGGTTGGCGGGCACTTCGGGTCGTGGAGGATTTTGCAGACCTCCCCGTCGCACCGTGCCCCGGCGCACCCGCGTTTCGGCTGGACGTGGACGGTCACGTTGCCGAGCGTGATGCCGGTGATCAGCATCCGGTTATCGAGGACCATGCCGGTGCCCGGGGGTTCGCCCCACGTGTCGTTCACCCGGTCCTGCACTATGAGAGGCAGCGAGGAGAAATACGGCAGGTATGTCTCCCGGTCCATAAGCGCAAGGGCACCCCCGCGGGCAACAATGTCCTGCACCGTAGTCCACCGGAACTCGGAGATCGCCTTCTTCTGCTGGATGGTCTCCACGAGCTCCCTGCCGGAAGCCGGTGGCGGTACGCGGTAACCTGCCAGGGCCATCCGCTGCAGGATGCGGGCAAGGCTTTCGAGCGTGTCGAGGTTCGAGCCCCCCCCGATATTTGCCTCGGTGCCGGCGCACGGGTTGTTGTTGAGGACGAACGCGATCCTGCGTTCGCCTGCCGGTTTTTTCGCAAGGGCAATCCACTTCCTGATACGGGTGGCGATCTTCCTGCACCGGTCGGGGACGGCCTCCCGGGTCTTTTCGCCATCCGGTTCGCTCCGGCTGGTGCCGACAAAGACCGGTTCGATGACACCTTCGAACTCCGGGAGTGCAACCGACCAGCCGACGTCCAGGGAGAGTCCCTCTGACGCCCTCCACTGGTCCAGGGTCATGTACATCGTGACTACGGGGGAGAAGACCGGGATATCAAAGGCCTTTAACACCTCCACCCCGTTTGCCGCGGCAGTGCTCTTCGATGCATTGTCCCTCACGGAACCGAACAGGAACGGGATCAGTTTTACCATCGCGTCCACGAGGGGGACACCGTCCTCCAGCAGGTACTCGTTCACTACCTGCGCCATCCCCTTTGCACCCAGCGAGTCGTCCGCGATGGCATACGTGAAAACCGGCAGCACGTTCATCCCTTCCGCTTCAAGGTGCCGGATCAGCATGTCCTCAAGCCCGACGTTACCGGCAGCCCACGATGTGCGGGAGAAGATGAGCGCAACCCGGGGACCTCCGGGTACACGGTTGGCATACCATTCCCGGTACTCGTTCACGCTGCTGAACGCGGTAGGGGCATCGGGATGGTAAAGCCCTTCCCAGGGCAGGAACGCCGGGGGGGCAACCGCCACGTTGTCGCCGAAGATTTCCTTCCTGATGCAGAGAAGCATGTTTTTGAAATTCTCATCACCGTTGTTGGTGATATACCGGTGGCAGGTGGTCACGAGCTCCGGGCTTACGGTGGAATGTGCCCAGTACGAGGGATCCGGCCCGAGCGAGATGACCGGAATGGTTTTCTTGAGAACGGCAAGTTCCTTATCCACCCGCTCCCAGAACAGGTCCGAGGTATGGTAGACCAGGATCACATCGGATACCCGCATGGCAGCAAGAGCTTCTTCGATCCTATCTGCCGATTCTTCCAGTACACGGGCAGGGTAGATGGAGCATTCGATGCCGGCAGCCGGTGCTGCCCGTTTCAGTACCGGGGCATAGGACCCCCACATGATCGAGGTAAGTTTCATCGGGTTATCCCCCTGCCGGGACAGTGTTTTTAAAATACCCGGCAGGCCGGTATCATTCCCGGAACTGTTCTCCTTATGTTGTTAATAATTTTTGTAATTGTAACATCAGTTTATACCACATAGAAAAAGGTAATACCTACTGCTAATAAAATATCTAACAAAGATAACCTGTAAGGAATTTTCAGGAGATTGTACCAGAATAACCCGCCCGGTACCTCCCGGAGTACAGCCATGCACCACTTCGATGACATTTACCCATTCTCGGCGATCGTTGGCCAGGACCGGATGAAACTTGCCCTCCTGTTAAACGCGATCAATCCCCGGATCGGGGGCGTACTCATCAAGGGAGAGAAAGGAACGGCAAAATCAACCGCAGCCCGGGCGCTTGCCCGGCTCCTGCCCGACCGTAAGGTCGTTGCCGGATGCACCTTCGGATGCGATCCCTCTGATGAGAATGGTCTCTGCACCGACTGCCAAAAGAAGATCCCGCACATTACCACGACCATGGCAAAGATGCGGGTCGTCGAGCTTCCGATCAGCGCTACCGAGGACAAGGTCGTGGGCAGCCTTGATATTTCGCATGCGCTCAAAAGCGGCGAGAAGAAGTTCGAGCCGGGCATCCTCGCCCAGGCCCACCGGAACATCCTCTATGTTGACGAGGTCAACCTCCTGAACGATCACATTGTCGATGTCCTCCTGGATACAGCGGCGATGGGAATGAATTTTATCGAGCGGGAAGGGGTCTCCTGTGTCCATCCGTCATCCTTTATCCTGATCGGGACGATGAACCCCGAGGAGGGCGATCTCCGCCCCCAGCTCCTCGACCGCTTCGGGCTCTGCGCCGATATCGAAGGGATCGTGGATGCCGGCAGCCGTGTCGATGTTACCCGCAGGCGGATACAGTACGAGCGTGACCCCCGCTCGTTCATCGCTGACTGGCAGGGGCAGGAGGAGGATCTGCGGGAACGAATTATCCAGGCGCAGAAAATCCTGCCGGCAGTTACGATACCGGATGCAATACTTGCGATGATTGCGCAGATCTGCATTGATATGGCAGTTGACGGCCACCGGGCCGATATTACCCTTGTAAAGACGGCAGCAACCATTGCTGCCTTCAGAGGACGGATCGAGGTGAGCGAGGAGGATGTCCGCGAGGCGGCGCCCCTTGTCCTCTCCCACCGTATGCGGCGCCAGCCATTCTCTGACAGGCAGATGGATGAAAAGAAGCTGGAGGAGTCTATCCATAGATCGCACAAGGATGAGAGCAGGCAGGAACAGGAGGATAATTCACCGGAGAACCCGTTGCCGCAGGAAGATTCCCGGCCGGACGGCAGCGGGATCCTGCAGGTACCGGAAGGTTCTCCCTTCCGGGCGGACCCGAACATGATCGCACCGCCCCGCCGTACCGATGCCCTGAAACGCGAGGGGAACGGGAGGCGGAGCGTAACCGAATCCATAAGCGGGAGGTATGTCCGCAGCCGGATCCCGAAAACCATCGGGCCGGACATTGCGCTGGATGCCACGATCCGGGCAGCAGCGCCATACCAGAAGGGGCGGTCCGGTAATCTGGCAGTGAAAATCGAAAAAAACGATATCCGCGAAAAAGTCCGCGAGCGCAGGATGGGGAACACGATCCTTTTCGTGGTCGATGCGAGCGGGAGCATGGGCGCACAACAGCGGATGACTGCCGTCAAGGGGGCAATCCTGTCGCTCCTGATCGATGCTTACCAGAAGCGGGACCGTGTCGGGCTCGTGGCGTTCCGGGGAAGCGGGGCCGAGGTCCTTCTCCCACCGACATCGAGCGTGGAACTTGCCCGTAAGTACATGCAGACGCTTCCCGTGGGCGGCAGGACCCCGCTTGCCCACGGTCTTTCCAAAGGGCTGGATGTCATAAACCGGGAACTTATCACCAATCGCCAGACGATCCCGCGGATGATTGTGATCTCCGATGGCCGGGCAAACGTGGGTATGGGCTCGGGTTCTCCCGTTGTCGATGCGAGAGCGGTGGCATATCAGATCCGCGATGCCCACATCCCCTCGCTCGTTATTGATTCCGAGAATAACTTCATCTCCCTTGGCCTTGCCCGTTCCCTCTCCGATGACCTGGGTGGCCGGTACGTCCGGCTCGATGATCTGGAATCTTCGCAGCTGGCGGGACTGGTGAAAGGGTTCGGGATGTAGGCAGGTGCCGGACGATACCGGTCACCCGAAAACCACAGGACTTCCAGACGACAATGGCAAGGGATAATCATGGCACAGGACACCCCGGCATCAGTTCCCAAAACAGTCACCGTGCATTCCCTGTACCGTGCCGGCAGTTCACAACGCATCGCACTGATCGTAGTACTGACTGCTGTCGTCATCCTGACCGCCGTCCTATCTGCCGGTATCGGGACGGTCGCCATAACGCCCGGGGATACGGTTCTGGCGATCATCCACCCCTCTGCCGGTGCGCTGAATGAGTTCCTCATGCGCAATCTCCCGCTAGGGGCACCAATGGTTTCCGATATGCTCGTCGCCATCCCGACACCGGCAGATGCTCAGGCGGAACTGATCGTTATGGGATTCCGCCTGCCCCGCATCTTCCTTGCCATTCTCACGGGGGCAAGCCTTGCCGTGGCAGGTGTGGTGATGCAGGGGCTGCTGCGCAACCCGCTGGTCAGCCCGTTTACCCTCGGGCTGTCATCGGCAGCCTCGTTCGGGGCTGCCATTGCGATCGTGATCGGGCCGGCCATCCTTGGCACGCTGGCGATCGGGATCGAAGACAACGCCTTCATCATCGTCATGGCATTCCTGTTCGGCTGGCTCTCTATGCTCCTTGTCTACGGGATCTCCCGTGCCCGGGGCACCAGCCAGTCGACCCTGATCCTTGCCGGGGTGGTCATCGGCTACCTCTTCCAGGCTGGCGTGATGGCACTCAAGTACCTGACCAACAACGACAAGCTCCGCGACATCGTGGTCTGGCTGATGGGCGGGATGTGGGGTGCGAGCTGGAATGCCGTCCTCATCCTGCTGCCGCTCTGCCTTGTTACCTTTATCCTTCTGGAACGAATGGCATGGGACTTGAACGTCCTTGCTGCCGGCGACGACGTGGCAAAGAACCTCGGTATCAATGTGGGCCGTTTCCGGCTCACCGGACTGATGATCTCGACATTTGCCGCTTCCTGCTGCCTTGCCTTCACGGGCATCATCGGCTTTATCGGGCTCATGGCGCCGCACATCTGCCGGATGTTTATCGGGAACGACCACCGGTACCTGATCCCCTGCTCGGCCTTGATGGGCGCATCCATCCTCCTGATCTCCGATACCGCGGCACGGACGATCATGAGCCCGGTGGAGATACCGGT
>Ga0116171_10002408_pt1 | contig 17748 bp, 14 predicted proteins | sample AD_JPNHW2_MetaG_FD_89798 | JGI IMG/M metagenome (GOLD analysis project Ga0116171, IMG submission 89798) | Active sludge microbial communities of municipal wastewater-treating anaerobic digesters from Japan - AD_JPNHW2_MetaG | ecosystem: Engineered > Bioreactor > Anaerobic > Digestate | place... | reverse complement strand
GGGCAAAAAATGTTTACAGCCAATCGTGGCCCTTTCAGCCGCCTCGCACTGAACAGCACCCAGCAAAAAGAGGAAGGATTTATCAGTGTTGACCTGAAACAGCGTGAAATGGTCGGCAAAACCGGTGTTGCCCACTCGGTGCTGAGACCTTCGGGAAAAGTAAAGATCGATGGGGATATCTGGGATGCCATGTCGATCGAAAATTTCATTGAGAAAGGAGAACCGGTTGAAGTCATCCGCCAGGAAGCCGGTCAGCTTTATGTGATCAGGAAAAGTTAGTTTAATCTTCCGTTAATCTAACCTACGAAATCAGAAATCGTTCCGCTTCACCCTAAAAATGGATGTATATTTGCCTCCAAATTAACCGTTCATGTGGGGAATACTGGGAATTGTTACAGCCGTATTACTAGGCATTTATGATATCTTTAAAAAAGTATCGCTGAACAACAATGCGGTTCTTCCGGTTTTATTGGTCTCTGTTGCAACTAGTTCACTTTTCTTCTTCCCGGTTGTTATTGGATCCAGATTAAATCCGGTTTTCTTTCAATCGATCAATCTTTATGCCCCAAAAATTTCACCAGTACAACATCTTGAAATATTTGCAAAATCCATCATCGTCTTGTCGAGCTGGATTCTGGCGTTCTTTGCCATCAAACACCTGCCATTAACCGTTGTATCACCCATCAGGGCAACCGAACCACTCTGGACACTGATAGGCGCGCTGATTATTTTTTCAGAGAAACTCAATGCCCCTCAATGGATTGGGCTGACTATTACCCTCTCCTTTTTCTATCTCTTCTCAACTACAGGAAAACTCGAAGGAATCAACTTCAAAAAAAACAAATGGATATTTCTGATTATTGGCGCGACTTTGCTGGGATCAGCCAGCGGCCTTTGGGATAAGTTTATTGTAAGGGAAATTGACCGGCTATCGGTACAAGTCTGGTCCGGAATCTATCAGCTACTGATTTTATCCATCGTTGTAGCTGTTTTTTGGTACCCGACTCGCAAAAAAACGACTCCGTTTCAGTGGCGATGGACGATTCCATTCATCGGCATTTTTCTGGTATTTAGCGATTTCGTCTACTTTTATGCATTAAGTTACCCCGAATCATTGATCTCGGTACTCTCAGGAATCAGACGCAGTGGTGTGGTTATTTCATTTATTTTTGCAGCATTGTTCTTTAAGGAATCGAATATCTTAAAAAAAGGATTATACCTTGCAGGCATTATTACCGGAGTACTTTTTATGGCCTTAGGAAGTAATTAAAACTGAATATGAAACGGACCAACAAAGGAGTTATACTTGCCTTAACCACAGCCTTCTTATGGGGTCTACTAGCCGTAGCTTTAAAAGTTGCAGTTACCAAAGTTGACTCGTTTACCATTGTTTGGGTTCGTTTTGCCATGGCTTTTTCCGCATTATTGGTTTGGTTCCTGATCACCGACCGCAGCCAGCTAAGGATATTGATCAGGCCGCCCTGGGAACTGGTCGTTGCCACGCTGGGATTATCCGTCAACTACATTGGGTTTATGCTGGGCGTAGAATATACCAGCCCGAGCAACGCTCAGGTTGTGGTGCAACTTGGACCTGTATTGCTGGCAATTGCCGGGATTTTTCTTTTTAAAGAAAAAGTAAAAAAAGTTCAGATACTGGGATTTGGAGTTGTCGTTGTCGGCTTTTTCCTCTTTTATTATCAGCAGATTAAAGGAATGTTTTTCGGCAATTCCGACTTCAACAAAGGCATGTTATTGACCGTGTTAGCGGCTGTAACCTGGTCGGTTTACGGAATTATGCAAAAAAAGCTGGTTCAAAAATACCCGGCACAAACACTGAACCTTTTCTTGTACGGATTACCAACCCTCTTATACCTTCCACTGGCAAAATTCTCCACCCTCGAATCGTTGAACGTTAGCTGGTGGTTATTGCTTGCTTTTTTGGGAGCCAACACCCTGATTGCTTATGGTTGCATGAATGCTTCGCTCAAATACATCGAAGCCAATAAAGTGAGTGCCATTCTCATCAACAACCCCATCATCACATTTATTATCATGGCAGTACTTACCGTGATGAATGTCGACTGGATCGCCCCTGAAAAATTCACGCCACTAGCATGGATCGGTGCATTGATGTTTATCTTCGGAGCTTTTCTGGTGGTAAAAGCTGGGAAGAAATAAGTTCTTCAACAATCCTTCACAATTGTGTAAAAGTTGAAGTAAATAGTTGCACTCAAAACATTTCATTGCATTACTTTTGAAAAATGGAAAAGATCCCACAATATATCGATTGTATTTTGCCCATTCCAGTGAACCAGCATTTTACTTATTCCATTCCATTGGGTATGGAAGAAAAAATCCAGGTTGGATGTAGGGTTATCGTGCAATTTGGTTCGCGAAAATTCCATACGGCAATCGTGTGCAAAATACATCAGGAGAAGCCTGAATATGAAACAAAACCTATCGAATCGGTACTTGATGAAGCCCCGCTGATCAGTGAGAAAGGGTTCCGTTTCTGGCAATGGATTGCCGATTACTATTGCTGCAGCGAAGGTGAAGTAATGAAAGCAGCCCTGCCTTCGGGATTAAAGCTCGAAAGCCAAACCTCGGTATATTTGAATGATGACTGGATCGAAAAAGATCGACTGACGGACACTGAAGAGAGTGTTTACCAATTTCTATCTTCACAAAAAACAGCCACCATACAGCAAATCAATTCTTTTACAAAAAAATCGAATGCTTATTCCGTCATACAGTCCCTGCTCAGGAAAGAAGCTATCAGCGTTGAAGAGAAAATATCGGAGAGGTATCAGCCAAAAACCATTGCACATATCAAAATTTCCTCTTCGTTAACTTCGGATGAAGATTTTGAAATGGCTTTTCAAAAACTCAAAAAGGCACAAAAGCAACTGGATTTATTGATGTACCTGCTGAATGAGTTACATCACTTTTCGGCTTCGAAACAAGAGTCCATTCCCCGGAAAGAACTGATGCAGCATGGAAATTTCACAGAAAGTGCACTCCGGGGACTCATCGAGAAAGGATATGTCGAACTCATGGAGGTAGAAGTCGACCGTATTTCAGGCAATACCGAAGCTACACGTAAACCATTCAACCTAAACCAATATCAGGAAGAAGCGTTAAATTTGATTCACCTTCAATTCATTGATAAGAAAGTTGTTCTGCTGCATGGCATCACGGCCAGTGGTAAAACAGAAATCTACATTAAATTAATTGCGGAACAAATGAGGGCTGGAAAGCAGGTGTTGTATCTGTTACCTGAAATTGCGCTAACCTCCCAAATTATCGATCGTCTTAAAGCCGTATTCGGGAACAAGGCCGGGATCTATCATTCAAAATTCAATGATGCCGAACGAGTTGAGATCTGGAATAAAGTTGAAGCTTTCGACCAGGATCAATCAACAGGCTATCAGTTGATTCTTGGCGCACGCTCCGCCATTTTCCTTCCATATAAGAACCTTGGGCTAATCATTGTAGACGAAGAACACGAAACAAGTTATAAGCAGTTTGACCCTGCTCCACGCTACAACGCCCGCGACGCGGCCATTGTACTGGCTCAGATTCACGATGCAAAAGTCCTTTTGGGAACAGCCACGCCATCATTTGAATCGTATTTCAATGCTCAAAGCGGGAAATATGGTTACGTGCAGCTTACCAAACGCCATTTTGATGTGGCCCAACCCGAAATTACAGTAGCCGACATTGCCGATGCCCAAAAGCGAAAACAGATGAAATCGCTTTTTACCCCGTTGTTATTTAACGAGATGCAAAAAGCTCTGGAGAACCATGAACAAATTATCCTTTTTCAGAACCGGCGAGGTTACTCACCCTATATTCAATGCCATAGCTGCGGGTGGATTCCTGTTTGCAAACATTGCGACGTAAGCCTCACCTACCACAAAAACCAGAATAACCTCCAATGCCACTACTGCGGTTACACCATTCCCCTGCCCCAATCGTGCGGCAACTGCCAGTCGGCCGATGTAAGGACCAAAGGTTTCGGGACAGAAAAGATCGAAGATGAAATCAAACTGTTCTTTCCCAATGCCGTAGTCGACCGGCTCGACCTGGATTCAACCCGCAAAAAATTCGGACACGAAAAAATATTGAACAAATTCTCCGACGGAAAAACCCAAATACTGGTTGGCACACAAATGATTACTAAAGGACTCGATTTTGAGAACGTAAGCGTTGTAGGCATTTTGGATGCCGACAGCCTGTTGAACTATCCCGATTTCAGGTCACATGAGCGGGCATTTCAACTCATGTCGCAGGTAAGTGGCCGGGCCGGAAGGAAAAACAGACAAGGAAAAGTCGTTATCCAGACTTATCAACCCAATCATCTGGTAATCGGGAAAGTCATCTCAAACGATTTTGAAGGATTATTTAACCTGACCATTCAGGAAAGAAAGCTTTTCAAATACCCGCCATGGTACCGATTGGTTTATATCACAATAAAACATAAAAACCATGAACGGGCACAACTGGCTTCACAACAATTGGCCAGGGAATTGCAAAAAACACTACGTTCACCAATTTTAGGGCCTGAATATCCTTTGTTGAGCCGGGTTCAGCAATATTATCAACTGATGATCCGCATAAAACTTGAACGAAATGCCACTCCTGCTGAACAAAAAAGATCGATTCTGGAAGCAATCGAAAAGGTTAAACATTACGAAAATAACGGAACGGTGTTATTCACCATCGACATCGACCCCATATAACTAATAGTAAACAATTTAATCTTCAAAATAGATATTTCAGAAATGATGAAATTTACAAACGGTGCAGGCTGTTAAAAAAATTGTGATGTCATTACGAGTTAAAATACTATTTTTGGAGTCTAAAAAAAATGTAAATGGGTAAAGTAATTGCACTTGCTAATCAAAAAGGTGGAGTCGGAAAAACGACCACAGCCATCAATCTGGCAGCCAGTTTAGCTGTGTTGGAAAAAAAAGTCTTATTAATTGATGCCGATCCTCAGGCAAATGCAACATCAGGCCTTGGCTTCAACTTGAAGTCCATTGAAAACAGCATCTATGAATGTATTGTCGACAAAATCGACCCGGAAATTGCCCTTCTGCAAACCGAAGTAGAGCGACTCGACCTGATGCCCTCTCACATCGACCTGGTTGGTGCCGAAATTGAGATGCTGAATATGCCCGATCGTGAAAAAGTGCTCAAACAGATCACCGATTCGTTAAAACCAAAATACGATTATATTCTGATTGACTGTTCACCTTCATTGGGATTAATTACCGTAAATGCCTTAACGGCTGCTGATTCTGTAATCATTCCGGTTCAGTGTGAGTATTTTGCACTCGAAGGTCTTGGAAAACTGCTCAACACCATTAAGATTATTCAGACTCGGCTGAACCCTGATTTGCAAATTGAAGGATTTTTATTGACCATGTACGACTCTCGTCTCAATTTGTCGAACCAGGTTTATGAAGAGGTGAAACGCCATTTTCAGGATATGGTTTTCGACACCCTCATTCAGAGAAACATCCGGCTCAGTGAAGCTCCAAGTTATGGGAAGCCTGTGTTACTGTATGATGCAACATCGAAGGGTGCAGCAAACCATTTAAATTTGGCTCAGGAAATAATCAATAAAAACACAGCAAAAATATCTTCGAATTAATTTTTCATCGGTTTCGACCGGTTCAAAAGACAAAATATGGCGAAAAGAACTGCACTAGGAAGAGGATTGGGCGCTTTAATCGACGATGCCAGTAGCATAAACCAATCAACGGCTACATCGATTGATGAGATCGAAATTGGGATGATTGAAGCAAACCCATGGCAACCCCGTACCACTTTCGATGAGGAAGCTCTGCGCGACCTGGCACAATCAATTAAAGAAGTTGGTATTATTCAACCTCTTACTCTCCGAAAAGTTTCCGATTCAAAATACCAGATCATCGCCGGAGAAAGACGTTTCAGAGCGTCAAAATTAGCCGGTCTTGAAAAAGTTCCCGCATTCATTCGCGAATCCGACGATTCGAACATGCTTGAACTGGCGCTCATCGAAAACATTCAGCGCGAAGACCTGGATGCCATTGAAGTTGCGGTGAGCTATCAGCGGCTGATTGACGAATGTAGCCTTACCCAGGAAGAATTGAGCGACCGGGTCGGAAAAAACCGATCGACTGTTGCAAACTACCTAAGGTTATTAAAGTTACCGGTAGTCATTCAGAAAGCCATTCGCGACCGGGAAATTTCTATGGGACACGCCCGCGCCATCATCACGGTAAACGATCCTGAAACTCAAATCATGCTTTACCACCAGATCGTTAAATATGAATTCTCGGTGCGCAAAATCGAAGACATTGTCCGAAAAATAAATTCGGAAGAAGAACCTCATAAAGAACAACCAACAGAGAAACCTTCAAAATTCCCAAAAGAATATGAAGAGTTGAAAAACCATCTTTCCCAACATTTTTCAACCAATGTTGATTTTAAGATCGACAATAAAGGAAAGGGGAAAATCGTTATTCCATTTAAATCCGATAAAGAACTGGAACGGATCATTGGAATACTCGATAAATTGAATAACTAATAAATTTGACGTTGAAATTTTTTTTGCGGGGAATACTGTTCTTGTGCGTCGGCTTGATTTTTTTACAAGCCAATGCACAATCCATGTCCGAAAAAGACTCCTTAAAAGCAGCAACAGAGATTGTTACAAAGAAACATTTTCCCAACAAAGCAACCATGTATTCAGCCGTTCTTCCGGGGCTTGGGCAAATCTATAATAAAAAATACTACAAATTGCCCATCATCTACGGAGGTTTCATCGGGCTTGGTTATGTCATCAACAATTACAACGAACGATATATCAGTTTCAAACAAGCTTATTACGATCTGAACGACAATGATCCGTCCACAAAATCGTACGAAACAACCTATCCCAATCCCAATTGGGATTATTCAAAAACGGACCAGTATGGCACGTACAGTGATTTTTTCACCACCTGTGTCGACACTTACCGAAGGCAAAGAGATATCTATATCATTGCCACAGTGGGATTTTACCTTCTTAATGTACTCGATGCCAATGTAGATGCCCACTTCATCGATTTTGACATCAGCGAAGATCTGACACTAAATTTCGAGCCCTTTATGATTGATCCTATGACAAATTCACCTATATTAGGGGGGCATTTAGTTCTAAATTTTTAAAATGATAATTATGCGTATCCGGAAAATTACCTTTTTAATAATTCTGCTTTTTGTTAGTTTTCAGGTTTTACAAGGTAAAACGACCAGTAAAAACAAGCCCGAAGGTACACCGTCCAAAGACAATGATACAGCTCTCCTTGATTCAAGTATTGTGCTCGACTCCTTCGATGCACTGCCCGATGAAGATTTTGGAGATGTCTTCTCTGAAAAGTTCGATAGTCTTGTAAGCGACTGGTACATAAAAAGTGCCTACAACTACGACAGCACCGAAGAAGTTACATTAACTCCTTTCTGTGATAACACGTTGAACCCTGAATTGAAAACCCAAAGCTTACCCGATTCCGTTATCATTAGACGGTTAACCGAACTAAACTCGATCATTGACCTTCCATATAATGAATCGGTTAAAAAGATGATCGATTTCTATTCCTGCAAAATCAGGAAGAAAGTTCAAGTCATGTTAGGAGTGGCCGATTACTATTTTCCCATTTTTGAACAAGCACTCGATAAATACCAGTTGCCTCTCGAGTTGAAATATATGGCTATCATCGAATCAGCTTTAAACCCCAAAGCCGTTTCAAGGGTCGGAGCCAGTGGCTTATGGCAATTTATGTACGGCACCGGAAAATTATATGGCTTAGAAGTTTCCTCTTATGTTGATGAAAGAAGGGATCCAATCAAATCGACCGAAGCAGCAGCCCGTTATCTTCGCGATTTGTACAATATCTACAAAGATTGGCACCTGGTAATTGCTGCATACAACTGTGGACCAGGCACCATAAACCGGGCCATTGCCCGCTGTGGTGGTAAACACGATTACTGGTCGGTCTATTATCGCTTGCCCCGCGAAACAAGAGGATATGTACCTGCTTTTATATCAGCAGCATACATCATGAACTATTTTAAACAGCACGATCTGATACCCAGCAAACCTTCTTTTCAGATCACCAGCGATACCGTCATGGTTTCTGATTACCTGAATTTGAAACAAATTGCCTCGGTATTAAATATCGACATCGAGCTTCTGAGAGAAATAAATCCCATGTATAAAAAAGATGTCATCCCCGCAAAAAAGGAAAAGCCTTACCCAATTGTTCTTCCCGTTGAAAGTATTCAACGCTTCATCGAATCGGAAAAAGAAATTTTAGCTTACAACAGAAATGACTTTTTCCCGAACAATCGGATCAAGGAACCGGAAAAAATAGCATCAAAATCTTCTTCTGCATCAACGCCAAAAGTTCCAAGCACCGAAGGGAAAACGAAAGTTTATTACACCGTCAAAACCGATGAAGTGATTGGAATGGTAGCTGCCTGGTTCAAAGTAAAACCCAGTGAAATAAAATATTGGAACAATATGAGGGGCAATTTGATCCGCTCGGGACAACGGCTAACCATTTACGTTCCAAACGACGAGGCGGATTATTTCAAGGATTTTGACAACATGAGCTTTAACGAAAAACAACATGCTATTGGTAAGACAACCACACAGATAATTCCCGGATTGAAAAGCTCTACCGAAGATTCTACCTACATTTATCATGTCGTAAGAAGTGGTGATAATTTATGGGACATTGCGAAACAATATCCAGGCGTTTCTGCCGATGACATTAAAAATCTCAATAATATATCCAACACCAGAGGACTCAGTCCCGGTCAAAAGCTGAAAATTGCAAAAAAATCTTAACCCGAAAGTTCAATGAAAAAAAGAATTTTAATTATTGCCGTTTTTCTTGTTGTTTCCATTAGTCTAACAGCAGCAAGCCGTTTTTCTCCAAAAAATTTTTTTAGTCAGGCATTGAATCAGGATAAAACTTATTTCGTTTCACTGCCCGATGGCTATAACGAATCGGATGCTTCAAAAAAATATCCGGTTATTCTCTTCCTGCATGGGGCCACGGTTAATGCACAAGACATTGTAAATAAATTTGATTCAATAATCGGGAATCCTCTTGCAAAAATTTTGATCCCAAATTTCTTTAAAGTCATTTTTGTAATACCCGACGGAAGTGCAGCTCCATACCTGGGAAGTTTTTACACAAACTCCGAACTTTACGGGAATTATGAAACGTACATTGCAACTGACCTCTATTCTGAGATCAACGAAAAATACAACACGTATGCCAACCGTGCAAAATGGTCAATCATGGGACATTCAATGGGTGGTTATGGTTCAACGAAAATTGCCTTAAAATATCCGAGCCAATATATTGGGGTAGCTTCCTTAAGCGGTCCTCTTGACATTACTTACTATAACGATCTGCTACCTATGGTACTGGCCGAAAATGGCAATGCTGCTCCATACAATTTCGCGTATGAAGGAAGCGTCACCAAATTAATGTATACTATGGCTGGGGCTTTTTCTCCAAATATATCATCAAATCCTCAGGTCGATTTTCCTATTTCATCTGACGGAACAATTAATCAGTCAATCATTTCCCGTTGGGAGACAAACAATCCGATCAATTATATCCGGACATGGAAAGGAAAACCATCTATGGGTGTTTTCCTCTATTGCGGAGAAAAAGATGAATACAAACTTCTTTCTCAAAATCAGCGATTCTCAGATACATTGTCCCAATATGGTATCAAATACACCTTTAAAATTGACCCACAAGGCGACCATGTTTATAGTTTATTAACCAGTTTCCCTTTAGGATTGAACTTTTTGTATGGAGTAATGGATACCGCTAAAATCATTTCTACCGGAACTTCTTCTATCTGTATGAAAGAGAATTCGATCTTCCCTAATCCGGCTAAAGAACGATTGTATTTATCATCGGGTTCCGACTATATTGTCAATGTAACCATCATTTCATCAACTGGTTCTGTAACCCAAAGATACGCGGGTCGGGATATTACAAATGGAGTAGATATCTCAAACTTAAAAGCAGGTTTTTATATGTTATCCCTCAATTATAAGGATGGCAAACAACAAAATCTGCGTTTCATAAAAATCGAATAATTTTATTGGTCAAAAAGCAAAACATTTTCATCGCTGGTCCGTATTTATACTATATACTAAATGCAACAACGATGAAAACGTTTATATCAATTTGTCTGTTGTTCCTGTTTATTCAGGCACACTCACAACAAGTAACCAAAAATGAGCTGAGTGATTATGAATCGGTTGTTGCCCTTGTGAATAGCAAAGATTTTTCGTTCACTGCCAATCACGCACTACCACAGAACGGTCCAACAATTGACCTGTTTTCCAATCCCAACGAGCTAACCATCAAAGGGGATTCGGTCTTTTGCTACATGCCATTTTTCGGAAGAGCATACAACATTGACTATAACGATCAGGGAGGATTTCATTTTTCCGGGATCATTGAAAACTATAAAAAAATTGAAAAAGCCCAAAAGAAAAAAATTGAAATCAGGTTCAATGCCCAAAGCCGATCCGATAGTTATCAGTTTCATTTAACCATCTCCGGAGGCAAAAGTTCTGTTTTAACCATTCTCTCCAGCAAGAGAGCTTCAATTTCGTATTGGGGAGAGATTAACGAACCCAAAAAGTAAAAAATCATTAGCACTGAAGACAGAAAACAGAAAAGCTATTTCGCCACATACTAACTGATATTCTGCCAGTTAAAAGTATTCTTTTTCATTCGCAGCAATTGTTGCCTGATGAGATGATTTTTTTCAGAAGTCAGTTCCGGATCTTCTTCAATCACATCGGTTGCAACACGACGGGCAAAACTCAATATTTCGCCATCTTTACCAAGCTGGGCAATTTTCAGGTCAAACCCAAGCCCACTCTGCTGAGTACCTTCCAAATCACCGGGACCTCTCAGCTTTAAATCAGTTTCGGCTATTTCAAACCCATCGTTGGTACGAACCATCGTCTCCAAACGAATGGTACTTTCCTTCGAAAGCTTATAGGATGACATAAGGATGCAATAGGACTGATCGGCGCCACGCCCTACCCTGCCCCTTAACTGATGAAGCTGGGACAAGCCAAACCGTTCGGCACTTTCAATCAACATCACCGAAGCATTGGGAACATCCACACCCACTTCAATCACGGTTGTCGACACCAGGATTTGCGATTCCCGGTTTTTAAAACGAATCATCTCCTGATCTTTTTCATCGGGTTTCATCTTCCCGTGAACCATACTTACCTTATACTCAGGAAAAACTTTTCGAACCACTTCAAAACCATCCTGGAGATTCTTATAATCAAGCGTCTCAGACTCTTCAATCAACGGATATACAATATAAACCTGTCGACCCTTCCGAATCTCCTCCCGAATAAAATCATAGACCTGTTTCCTTTTATTATCATGAAAGTGAATGGTTTTTATGGGTTTACGTCCCGGAGGAAGTTCATCAATTACTGATACATCCAAATCGCCATAAACCGTCATCGCCAGTGTACGAGGAATGGGGGTTGCTGTCATGACCAGTATATGAGGTGGCAGCACATTTTTTTGCCACAATTTTGCCCGCTGGGCCACGCCAAAACGGTGCTGCTCGTCAATTACAACAAAACCAAGGTTGTTAAATACAACTTTATCTTCAATAAGGGCATGGGTACCAACAAGAATATTTAACGCTCCTTCTTCCAGCTCTTTATGAATACTTCGCCTTTCCTTTGCCGATGTAGAACCTGTCAGCAATTTGATATTCAGGTTCAATGGAGCAAGCATTTTTGAGAGTGTTTGAAAATGCTGAACCGCCAATATTTCCGTAGGAGCCATCATACACGTTTGTGTGTGGTTATCAATGGCGATCAGCATACACATCAGAGCGACCAACGTTTTTCCGCTTCCTACATCTCCCTGCAAAAGGCGGTTCATCTGATGACCAGAACCCATATCCCGTCGAATCTCCCTGATTACTTTTTTTTGAGCTTCGGTCATTTCAAAAGGAAGACATTCGGAATAAAACGTATTGAAATAGTGCCCAATAATTGAAAAAACATGCCCTTTGAACTTCCGTTCGCGAATTGATTTCAAACTCAAAATCTTCAACTGGATATAAAACAACTCTTCAAATTTAAGCCGGTACTGGGCTTTCCGAAGCTGTTCATTATCTTTTGGAAAATGAATGGCATATAAAGCTTCCTGCAGCGAAATCATACGATATTTTGCCAAAAACCAACCGGGTAAAGTCTCAGCAATAGGTACCGTAAGTGAAGAGAATAAATTAGACTGAATTTTTAAAATTGCCTTCGAGGTAAGGTAATTCTTCTTCATCTTCTCGGTCGTATTGTAAAACGCCTGTATTGAGCCAGTGAGGACAACATTGGATGTTTCAGCAACATCAAGCTCCGGATGAACAATGTTGATACGACCATTAAATATAGCTGGCTTCCCAAAAACGACCAATAACTTATCGGATTTTAAGCTCTCTTTAACCCATTTTATTCCCTTAAACCAAATCAGGTCCAACGATCCTGTCTGATCGGAAAGCACCGCTGTCAGCCTCGCCTTTGCGCCTGTACCGTTCATTTCAACTGCACTGATTTTTCCAACAACCTGCACATAAGGCATATTCCCGGAAATTTCACGAACAGTAAAAAATTTGGTCCGGTCAACATATTTATAATGGAAATAATAAAGCAGATCGGAAAAAGTAAATATTCCCAATTCTTTGTTCAGAAGTTCAGCCCGTTTAGGCCCCACTCCGGGAAGAAATTTTATTTCCTGCATAAATAGTGAAGGCATAAAGCAAAGATATTGCTTCCGGATTTGATTAAAACAGACAAAATATATTATTTTTCAACATCAAAAAAGAAGTATTTTTCGTTGTCAATTGAAATTAGCACAAAGCACTAAATAGTTTATATCAACCATCATGGAAAAAAAATTCAATATTTATACGAAAACCGGAGACGACGGGACCTCTGGCCTGATTGGCGGAACCCGGGTAAAAAAATATGACCTTAGGCTTGAAGCTTATGGTACTGTTGATGAATTAAATTCATGGATTGGCGTTTTACTGTCGGGTTTATCCGAAGAAAACATTGTAAAAACGCTCACATCCATTCAAAACAACCTATTCGTCATCGGATCTCATCTGGCGACCGATGAATCCAGGTCCGATCTTAAAAAACACTTACCCTGTTGTACGGATGATATTCAGAAACTTGAAACAGAGATTGACCGAATGCAGGAAGAATTACCTCCGTTAAAACATTTTGTACTTCCCGGAGGTTCCATCTATTCCGGATATGCCCATGTTACCCGAACGGTTTGCCGGCGTGCAGAAAGAAGAGTTGTTGAATTAAGCGAATCAATTCCGGTTGAAAAAAACATTTTGATTTTTCTGAACCGACTCTCTGACTATTTATTTGTTTTATCTCGGTATATCAACCACTTAGGTGGCATTTCAGATATTTTTTGGGAAACTGAAAAATCTTAGGAATTTTATACATCTTTATCGGAAAAATTTTATATTCGCAACTAATTAAAAGTGATTTATTGTAAAATATAAAGCATTATGTACTGGACATTAGAATTAGCCTCAAAACTGGAAGATGCCCCTTGGCCAGCAACGAAAGATGAACTCATTGATTTTGCAATTCGTTCAGGAGCACCTCTGGAAGTCATCGAAAATCTTCAGGAAATTGAAGATGAAGGTGAGATTTATGAATCCATTGAAGATATTTGGCCCGATTATCCGAGCAAAGATGATTTCTTCTTCAACGAAGATGAATATTAAGTAAATTTTTAGTTTTAGATAAAGGCCCGATCAGGGCCTTTTTTATGCTCCCCCCATCATCCTCTAATTAAAAAAAAAATTGTAAATTGTATTGAGGGTGAAAAACAATCAAATGAGGAGCAAAAATCTTTTCTTGACGATTATACTTGTTATAAATATTCTATTGATCGGAGCAGTAAAATATTTTGTAAGTGAAGATTCGGTTCAAACCAAAAAATCTCGAATCGATTTCTTTTCTGAAAATTTATCTTTCCAAAAAAACAACATCATTCTTTCGTACAAAAAATCTTCATCTTTAATTCGCGATGAGATCATGAACGACAGCGTGTTAATGAATTATATCAATCATTTAGCTTCGGCCAATTCCGAAGAAATCGTTAAAATTGCACCAAAATTCAAGAAAAGAATCGACCTTTATTATAAAAACCTAAATGACAACAACATATCTTCCATCAATTTCATTTTTAAAAACCAAAACGCATTACGGATCTTCGATACCGAAACAGGCCGATACATCATTAAAACCTCCGAACAATGGGATCAGGTCTTAAGTAAACAATTAGCTGAAAGCATGATCGATGGAACCACCATTGACGATGGAAAATTTGCTTATCTATTTATCTTTCCAATTTCAACGAGTTATGAGAAAACCATTACGTCATACATCAACATTGAATTCGATATTCAAAAAATAAACACCAATGATTACTTTCCCTTCTCAAAAAGCGGATTCCTGATTTATTCAACCGATAAATCGCTGTTCGATTCGGTAAAAGGAATCAGGCAGATGAATGAGGAGAATCAGTCGGATTTTGTTTTCACCGACATCTTTCCTTCCCAGGAGGTTTTTCCTATCTTGGGAAAAAAAGAGCTAAACCGATTGCACACACAACTAAAAAATGCCTATGAAAATCAAACAACAGACCAATTTTCAACCTATTACCAAAAGCATGGACATTACCATGTTCTATCGCTATCCGAATTTAAAAGTTTGAACAGTCACAGCAGGATTTTTTTCATTTCTACTTTTCCCGATCGCCTAATTGATAAAACTCAACAGCTCAACAACCAGCTTATTCTGGTTTGGACCATCATTCTTTTGTTCGTAATGGCAGCCATCATCTATTTGTATCTCAACCGAATGAAGATACTACGAGAAAAAAACAACATTCAACTTTCCGAACTGAAATTAAAAGAACTAAACCAGTCAAAAGATAAATTCTTTTCCATCCTGGCCCACGATTTAAAAAACCCATTCAATGGCATAATGGGCATGACAGGCTATTTATATGAAAGTTACGATGAAATCGATGACGCCGAAAGACTAGATATTATTAATGAGATCAATATCGCATCAAAAAATGCATTCAACCTGCTTCAGAACCTGCTGGAATGGACCCGGACACAAAGCGGCCAAATAAAAAACATTCCGGTAAAGATTGAGCCAAAATACATTATCGAATTTTCGCTCGAAACCGTATCAAATCTGGCAAAGAATAAGGAAATTGAGATTATATTGAACATTCAGACCGAACAAAACGGCTATGCCGATGAAAATCTTGTTTCAACCGTGTTACGAAATCTTTTCACAAACGCAGTAAAATTCTCTCCCCGCCAGTCAAAAATTGAAGCCTCCGTTAAACAATACGAAAATGAACTGGTGTTTTGTGTCAAAGACTCTGGTATTGGAATGAAAAGCGACGAAATCGACCAACTTTTCCGTATTGACGTTAATTTTCATAAAAGAGGAACAGAAGACGAAACCGGCACTGGCCTTGGCTTAAAAATATGCAAAGAATTCATCGAATATTGTAAAGGCAGGATTTGGGTTATCAGTGAGCCCAATGTGGGCAGCTCATTTTTCTTTACAATTCCTATTTACCAATAGTTATACAGGCCCAGGCACCTGACATCCATATTATTTTTTCTTACGGATCCCAATTACATTCGGTATTTCCCAAAAATGGTCATTATCGTCTCTTTCCCAAGTCTTTGAAACATAACATCCAAATTTTGAGATCGTATCCTTACCCGTGTTGATGTACAGGCTGGCTTCAGGTCCTCCTTCAAGATATACCGTTTGCCGCAAATCGAAAGGGAAGCTTTTCAAGAACCGGATCATCGTTTTATGGGTATAGGGAGAACGTGTAAACACAAAATAAATAGTTCCTTCGGGATCGCTGGAGACTAAAACCATGCTGCACGACTGGTTTGGATTTTTCTCAAATGCCATCGGATTCCCATTGCAATCAATCATACGCATTCCCTGACAGAAAGAATTATAACGCCCCTTAATTGAACTCCACCCGTTACAAGTCATATCAATAATTTCAAAAGGCAAGCGGGTAGAATCTTTGGGATGCATCACCAGCATCGCATTATAATACCCACTCATTCTCGGATTATTAATATGTTCGTAATTCTTCAGATAACCTTTATTGGGATGCCCCTTGCCATAGCTATACATTCCGGTATTCACAACAAACTGAAGCCCAAATTCCTCAGCCCAACACGATGCAGAACGGGCTTTTCCCCCGAATTCAGTTGCCGTAAAGAAATCAAATTCAAATTTTGAAGGATCGATTCTTACGATCGTCAGTTTTGAATCATTGACCGGAGACTTCTCCGGGGCATCGATCTCACAATAAGCCATTCCTTCATCCAGCTTCGTCCATTTAAAAACAGAATCAGGAACAGTCTGGGCAAATAAGTGTGGCTGTATCGAAAAAAGAATCCCACCAAAAACTAGGAAAGCGATAAAAAATTTAAACCGGATCATTATTAAAATCAAATTTCGATTTTTCAAACGGGAAAAGATCAAACAATTCACCCGAATAATAGAACTCGTAAGCAATTGCTCCGAAGGTATATCTTTTTCCTTTGATATTAATACCAGAACCACCCACAACCGGATTTTCCTTTGGTACCGACACTTCAAAACCAATATTAAATAACGTAGCCAGAATCTCAGGGCGATTATCAATCGGATATCCTGCCCTCTCCCATTGTTTCATTATTTGCTTGATATTCAAAGCAGCATACATGTAGGAATAAAAATGGTTCTCATAGGAAGTAAGTCTTTTAAAACGCTCTTCGCCAACCGACAAGGTATTGAAATCGAGAAGATTTTCATATTGCTTGCCTAAATAAAAAACAGAAGATGAATCTTTTAGATTCCGTTCAATTGTTTTGGCTGTTAATGCTTTAATACCAGTAACCCCCAGCGAATATGTCGTTTCAACCGATAAAATTTTCAAAGGGCCAATCCATTTCTTATAGGCCTCGCGGTTCGAATTGAACAATCGGATTTGTTCACCTACCAGAACCGACACAATCAAACGGGACTCTACTCCGGTAAGATTGGCCACCGAATCGATCAGATTTTTATCTTTCGCAACAGCCAATTTAAAATCATTCCATTCAGAGATGTTCATCCAATCAAAAACACTTTTGTTCTTTACCGCAGATGTTTTCTCATCATAATTAAAATCATTGACTTCATTCAAATATTGAGCATTATCCTGCATGTGAGCATCAACTGCTTCAAGCATCCGAACGGCTTCAGTCAAATTATGGGTCCGATTATAAGCACTTAATATGTAGCAAGAATTGGCAGGATAATATTGACCCAATGCATACACGTGATGAAAAAAGGCAGCCTCATCCCTATTCAGATTTAAATCGTCCCGGTCGGTTGATTTTCCGTACTTATCTTTAATCTCCTGAAAATAGCGATCATTAAAATTTACGGTTCCTGGATCGTCGGTAATATGTAATTTGACAGCTAAAAATGCAGCGGTGAGAAAAAAACCAACAACAGCAAAAATGATTACAAAAAAACGAACCCCAAATTTCAAAACCTTTTGTAAACCAACACTTTTC
>Ga0116171_10002406_pt1 | contig 17754 bp, 14 predicted proteins | sample AD_JPNHW2_MetaG_FD_89798 | JGI IMG/M metagenome (GOLD analysis project Ga0116171, IMG submission 89798) | Active sludge microbial communities of municipal wastewater-treating anaerobic digesters from Japan - AD_JPNHW2_MetaG | ecosystem: Engineered > Bioreactor > Anaerobic > Digestate | place... | reverse complement strand
TTGATCGCGAAGAAGGGCGTCTCGATGAGGCCGGCCTCGGCGTCATAGAGGGCGACGAGGACGATGCCCGTGTCGAAGATGTCGAGGAGGCATTCACCGGCGAGGACGCAGAGGGAATCGACGTCGAGCTCCGACCCTACGGCCGCGCCGACGCGGTTCACCGCGGAGAGCTCCTTGAGGCGACGTTCGATGTCCTGTGCCACGAGGACCTCCTGACCCTGGTCGCGGACGCCGCCGGGGAGCAGCGCCCGCGTATGGATCGATTTTAACAGCGTCCGAAGCCAGGGGCAATCGTCGCGCGCGAGGCGCGGCAGCGAGGCCGCGCGCGCTCCGGCTATCGCCCTTCCCGCCGGCGGCCCTCCCGTCCCCCGGCGGCGCCCCGGTCCCGCTCGAGGACGGGACCGCCCCGGCCGGGTTTTACGAGCCAGGAGCCTGGGCGTGGCCGCGCGGTCCGCGCGAAGGAGGCGAGGTCGAGGGCATCCGGGCCAAGGACCTCGCCGGGATCGTAGGAGAGCCTGATCCTGGAGGTCTCGCCCTCGGCGAGGGCGCGGCCCCAGGCGCCGTTGAAGGTGACGATGTCGCGCAACGCCGGCAGCAGGCTCTCGAGGCCCTTGGCGCCGTACTCCGCCTCGAGGAAGGCAAGCTGGAGCTCCTCGATGCCGCGCTGCGAGAGGGGGCCTTCCGCGGCGGCGCGGGCCGGGACCTTCGGGCCGGCAGGGCCGGTCACGCCGGTCACGCCGGTCACGCCCGACATGGGAGCGCCGGCGCCAGGCTCCGGCACGGAGCTTCGCCCCTCCGCTGCAGCCTCCCCGAGGTAGGCGCCGAAGCGCTCGAGGAAGGCCGAGGGCCTCGCGCGGAGGGGACGCAGGGCCTGGAGGAACCAGGACACAGCTCGGCCGCGGCTGTAGAAGAGGTCGCAGGCCCGGGCGAGGCGTGCCGCGCGCGCGAAGGCCTCGCGCGGGAAGCCGGGACTCGAGACGAGGGCATGGGGAGGCCCCGCGTCGTAGACGAGGCCATGGCCCTCGGCCTCCTCCGCGAGGACGGTGCCGGGCAGGACCGACAAGGGGAAGACATCGAGGTGGTTGGGCTGGAGGCCAAGGGCGAAATCGAGGCTGCGCGAGAAGCCCGCGAGATCGTCCCGGGGCAGCCCGTAGATGAGGTCCATGCCGAAGACGATGCCCGCCTCGTTGAGTAGGGCGATGCCCCGGGAGAAGGCCTTGCGGTCGAGGGGACGGTGGACCGCCTCGCAGACCTCGTCGGAGGCGCTCTGGAGGCCGATCTGGAGGCTACAGTCGAGCTGTCCGAAACGGCGCACTAGGTCGCGGTCGAGGAGCTCGGCGCGGACCTCGAACTTCCAGTGGAGGCCGGGGGCCTTGCGGGAGATGAGGTCGAGGACGGCGCGCGCCCTGGCCTTGTCCGCGTCGAAGGTCGGGTCGAGGACGAAGGCCTGCTCCGCGCCGAGGGCCACCATGCGGTCGAGCTCGGCCTCGAGGCGGGACATCGGGTAGGACCTGAGGCCTCGCTCGCCCCGGCCCTCGAAGCAGTACGAGCAGCGGAAGGGGCAGCCGCGGGAGAGCTCCCAGAGCACCCCGCCGTCCTTCGGCCGGAGGAAGCCGCCGGTCCAGGGCGAGGCGAGGCGCGAGAGGTCCTCGAGGGGGGCCCGAGGGCCGTCGTAGGGGCCGCCGGGAAGGACTATCCCCGGGAGGCCGACGAGGGCAGCCAAGGCCTCGGGCCGTGGACTCGAGGCGAGGTGGGACAGGGCCGCGGCGGTCAGGCTCTCGCCCTCGCCGCGCACGATGAAGTCGAGGCCTAGGCCCAGGCCCTCGGCGAGGGCATAGACCCCCTCGGGGTCGGCCGTCGCCTCGGGGCCGCCCGCGAAGACGACGAGGCCGGGCATCGCGCGGGCGCAGGTCGCGGCGGCCTCGAGCATGGCGCGGCAGTTCCAGGTGAAGAGGGAGAGACCGAGCCAGTCGGGCCGCGAAGCCAGGATGCGCCTCGAAATGGCCTCAGGTCCCGACGCGACGAGGTCCTCGACGATGACCGTCTCGATGGCGTCGGCATGGGCCTGCGACACGGCGGCGGCCACCGAGGCGGCGCCGAGGGCCAGGGCTTCGGGGGACTCCTCGATGTGGAGGGCGAGGATGACGAGGCGACGCATGGAGGTCAGGACTGCGGGAGGCCCGCCCTGCGGTCGTTGTCCCGCAGGAAGGCGAGCGGCAGGAGGACGTGCTCCTTCGTCTTCGCGCTCGTGGCGGCATAGGCGATGGTCTCGCCCTTGATGAAGCGCTGGATGGCCGAATCGACCTCCTCGAGGGAGAGGCCGAGGTGGGTGTTGATCCAGGCCTTCATGTCCTCGACGTGGACCTTGTAGCTGCCGTCATGGATCCTCTCGCCCCGGTGGAGGGCGTAGTCCACCATGCCGCGGGCTATCCGCTCGCGGGGCATGGTCTCGATGAGCTCCGACAACTGGTCGTTCGACCTGCGGATGCGCGCCGACAGGACCTTGATGATCTTGAGGGCGAATTTCCCGTTCGAGAGGATCATGGTCTCGAAGGTGGGGCCGTCCACCACGATGACCCTGGACCGGTGGACCGCCACCGCGGTGGCCGACCGTGGGCTGTTGTCGAGGAGGGCCATCTCGCCGAAGAAGTCGTTCGGCGTATCGACGGTCTTGATCACCGCCTCGCCCTTCTCGACCTTGACCTTGAGGTCCACCGCGCCCTCGAGGAGGACGTACATGCAGTCGCCGGCCTCGCCCTCATGGAAGATGATCTCGCCGGTCTGGTAATCCCGTGTTGCTCCGCCGTCCATGTCCTAACTGTAGGCCCCGCTGCGGATGATTGCAAGATGGCCCAGGCGGCGTCTTGCTGCGATGATCGGCGTAGGAGTCATCACTCCCATCCATGCCGAGAAGTCTCGTAGAGGAAGACCGCGGCGGCCGCGGCCGCGTTGAGCGAATCAGAACCTGGATCCATGGGTATGGTGAGGCGCGTGGCCTCGGTCCCGGAACACGGAAAGGAGAGCCATTCCGGCCCGAGGCCCTCGAACTCGTTGCCGATGAGGAGGGCGAGGCGTGCGGGCGGCAGCCAGTCCCGGAGCGGCGTCGCGAGGGGATCGAGCACCGCGGCCGCGAGGTTCCAGCCCGAGGCGGCCAGGGCCTCGAGGTCGCCGGGACCCGCGATGCCGAAGGTCGGCAGGCTGAAGGCCGCGCCCATGGAGACGCGGAGGGCCCGCCTCGAGAGCTCGTCGCAGCAGCCGGGACCGAGGAGGAGGCCGTCCCAGCCGAGGGCGGCCGCGCTCCGCATGATCGAGCCCATGTTCTCGGGATCGATGGTCGCGGGAAGGACGACGAGGCGGGAGGCTGCGCCGGTGGAGGCCGTCGGTAGGTCGCGGAACGCCGGCATCCCGCGTCGCCGCGCCGCGGCGAGGACGCCCCGGTGAAAGGGGAAGCCCGCGAGTCCCGCGAGCTCTTCCTCGCTTGCGGCATGGACGGGGCAGAGGCCTGCGGCGAGGGCCTCGAATTCGGCCTTGAGCGAGGGGACGCAGAGGAGGGCGATGGGATCGAAGCCAGGCCGCGGCAGGCCGCGCGCGGCGCCGGCCTGGCCTCGCTGCCCTGGGACGCTTGCGGCGGCCCCGGCTTCGCCGGTCCCGGGGGCCGAGCGCCGTGCCGCCTCGAGCAGGCGGGTCGCGAGGAGCCTGCCTTCCGCGATCACGAGGCCTTCGGCCCTGAGCTCGCGGTCCTTGAGCGAAGCGAAGGCGGCCAGCTCGGCGGGCGTCAGCCTGTCCATTTCCTATCCATTACGCGCGCGCGAGGCTCGCGAAGAGGGCCGCCCAGGGCGAGCCGGCCCTGTAGAAGACGGGCGGCCTCCCGATCGGCGCCGTCACGAGTCGTCGGCCGGGAAGGACCGGCCTCCCCTCCCAGAGATCGAGCCAGTCGCCGGAGGGGATGTAGACCCGGCGACGCGAGGCTCCCCGCCTCAGCACCGGGGCCACGAGGAGGTCGGGACCGTAGAGGTACTCGTCCTTCAGGTCCGCGCAACGCGGATCGTCGGGGTAGTGGAGGAAGAGGGGGCGCATGAGGGGGAGGCCGTCGGCCTCGTAGCCTCGGGCCAGGGAGCGGACATAGGGGGCGAGGGCCGCATGGATCCTGGCCAGGCGCGCGACCTGGGCTGCCGTCGCGGCATCACCCCAGACCTGGGCGTTCGAAGCCGGCCGGTTGCCCTCGTGGCTCCGCATCACGGGACTGAAGGCGGAGAGTTCGGCCCAGCGCAGGAGGAGCTCGCGGGAGCGCTTCACCCAGCCCACGGTCGTGTAGCCGCCCAAGTCGGCGTGCGAGAAGGGCGCGCCGCAGAGCCCGAGGGAGAGGGCCGCCGGGAGGACGCTCGGCAGGCCGTCGTCGCGGGTCCAGTCGACCATCTGGTCGCCGGCCCAGATCATCGGCGCATGCCGCGCCGAGGACAGGAGGCCGATGTAGCCCGACCTGCAGAACCAGAGCACCTCGTCGGCCGCTCCCGCCTCCCTCACCGCCTCCTCGTTGGCCCTGGCCCAGAGGACGGGGTACTCGTCGTGGACGAGCTCGGCGCCCTCGCCCGAGGCGAGGACGGCATCGGTGGGCAGGTACTCGCCGAAGTCGGCCATCCAGCCCGAGAGGCCCGTCGCGATCATCCTGTCCCGGATGACGCCCTTGATCCACTCGACGGTTTCCGGCCTGGTGAGGTCGAGCATCGCGGCGGGGAAGCTCGTCGTCACCGTGAGGTAGTCGGAGCCGTCGGCCTTCTTGACGCAGAGGCCGCGGTCGCGGGCCTCGGGGTAGAGCTTCCCGTCCACGGCGAGGAAGGGATTGAGGTAGCCGAGGAAGCGGATGCCCTCGGACCTGAGCCTGGCTATCGTCGAGGGCAGGTCCGGATAGAGGGACTCGTCCGCCTCCCAGCTCCACATGAGCTGGCTGCCGAAGCCCGTCACTCGGCGGCCGCACCAGTCCTGGGCCCAGACGGCCGAGACCGGCGCGCCCGCATCCTTGAGCGCCTCCGCCTTGGCGAGGACCGCCTCGGTGCCGCCCTGGGCCCCGAGGATGAGGCCGTCGAAGGCCCAGTCCGGCGGAAGGGGCTGCCTTCCGAGGAGGGCGGACATCCGCGAAACGAGGTCGCACATCGTGGGTGCGGCATCGAGGACTATCTCGGCCGGCACCTCGCGGAACTCGAGGCGGTGCTCGCGCCTTCTCGTGAAGTCGAAGCGGGCCCAGGCCCGCGCCCTGCAGAGGCAGGACCAGCCGGCCGACGAGAGGAAGAGGGCGCCGGGGTAGTAGGTCGTGAAGCGGTTCCCGCCTGCTCCCATGGCGAGGTCGGCGGCGATCTTCATGGGCCCCGAGCGGCCCACGCCCTGCTCCTCGACCCAGATGGGCACGCGGTGCCCCCGGAGGTCGAGGTAGCTGAACTGCTCCCCGCAGCCGTAGACGCGCTCGCCGGGCTGGGCGGGGAAGAAGAGGACGACGCGGTTCCAGGCCTTGCCCTCCGGTCCGGCCTCGAGATCCTCGAAGCCCATGTGGAGCCTGCCCTCCTTGAGCTCGAAGCGCAGGAGCCCGAAGCCCGGAAAGGCGACCCGGACGAGGGAGGGCGAGGCTTCGCGGACCTCGAAGACGGGAAAGGCCGCCAGCCTGCGCTTCCCGTCCCTTGTCCTGAAGCTGCCATGCGAGGCCGCATAACGCGCCTCGCCGTGGCCGGCCCTCAGGAGGGGCCGGGAGGCCGAATGGGAGACGACGGCCCGCCCGCCGAGCAGGATATCGAAGCCTCCGGGAGACGACCCGACGCCGAGCCCTTCCTCCATGGCCTACCTCCCCTGCGCCGCCCGGGCGCCGCCCGGGCTGGAGTTGTCACGCACATCGCGCCGTCCGTCAAGCCTGAGGACTCCGGCGGAAAAGGTCAGCGCGGCTCCCGCGATGCGCACGCGATCGGCGCCGTCCCGACAGACGAGGCGCCCGACCCGGGCCGAAAGCTGGAGGGCGACGAGCTCGCGCTTGCCGAGGCGCCCGGCCCAGAAGGGCACGAGGCTGCAGTGGGCCGAGCCCGTCACGGGATCCTCGAAGATGGTCGCCTGGGGCGTGAAGAAGCGCGAGACGAAATCGGCGGCCTCGGCGCCGCGGCGGCCCGGGTCGGCGGGAGCCGTGGCGACTACCCCGCCCGGATCGAGGTTTATCCTGTCCATGAGGGCGCGGTCAGGGGCGAGCGCGCGGACCTCGGCCTCGGTCGCGTACTCGAGGACGTAATCACGCGCCTTGAGGACGGCCCTCGGTTGCAGGTTGAGCGATTCAGCGATCTCGCGCGGAAGGACGGCCGGCTCGGGCTGCCTGCGGGGAAAATCGAGGGCGTAGAGACCGTCGACCATTTCCACGCCGAGCTCGCCGCTCGCCGAGGCGAAACGGAGGGGCCCGGACTCGCCCAGCTCTGCCAGCACGACGTGGGCCGCCGCCAGGGTCGCGTGTCCGCAGAGGTCCATCTCGATGTCGGGGGTGAACCATCGGATGGCCCAGGCCGGGGACTCGCCCGGGCAGGGACGGATGAAGGCCGTCTCGGGGAGGCCGTTCTCCGCGGCGATCGAGAGGAGGAGGCCGTCGGGGAGCCACTCGTCGAGGAGGACTACGCAGGCGGGGTTCCCCGCGAAGAGGCGGTCGGCGAAGGCGTCGACGTGGAAGATCCGGCATTCCATCGTGGTCTCCTTGGGAGCGACTGTACGGCTCAGGCCCCGGCGTAGCCGAGGACGGCCCTCTCGAGCTCGGACTTGTAGGCGAGGAGGGCGAGGAGTATGCCCCTGTCCCTCGCCGCGGTGGAGGGATTCTCGAGGAGCTGGTTTATCGTTTTCGCATAACCTGCAAGATCCGTGCCTTGCCCGGTGGCCGGGAGCTGCAGCCTTCCGGCGCAGAAGCTCCGCCAGCGCTCCGCCTCGGCGGGAGGGAGGGCTTGCGGGAAGTTGCGCGCGAAGAGGCGCCTGAGCATCTGGGCGGGCCTGTCGTCCTGGAACTTGAGCCGGTAGAGCTTCTTCCGCGCCTCGTCCGGGGGCAGGGTCGCGAGGGCCTCGTGGATCCTGGGGAAGGACTCCACGTCCTGGTCGGGGAAGAAGCCGTCGGAATAGAGGCGGAGCTCGGGGTCGCGGAGCTCGTCGGCCGCGAAGGGCGTCTCGAAGACGGCCACGAGCTTCTGGATGAGGTCGGGCTTGGAACGGATGATGTCGAGATGGGCGGCGCAGGCGTCGAGGTCGATGCCGAGGCGGGCGGCCGCCTCCTCGCTCAGGGTCGAGACCGGCGCGAGGAAGGGGCAGCGGTTGAGCCTGATGCGCGAGAGGGGGAGGCGCGGGACCTCGAGCTCCTCGGCCTTCGTGAAGACGCGCCTGCGCAGCTCCTCGACGGGGAGGTCGACGACGTCGGCGGGGTCGAAGCGGAGATCGAGGGCCACGAGCTGGTTGCGGTTGGCGGGATCCATGGCGATGGGCGCCACCAGGGTCGTGCAGCCCCGCGGCGAGGTGTAGGCCGCGGCCGTGTGGACGAGCGGCGCCCTCGACACGAGGTCGACGAGGGGCCTGAGCGAGTCCCGGCTCCTGTGGCCGAAATACCAGTCATAGAGCTTGGGCTGCCTCGAGCGCACGAGGCGCGCGAGGCCTATCGTCGCGAGGACATCATGCATCGCGTCATGGGCCGCGCCCTGGTCCACGCCGTTGGCCTTGGCGAGGACCTCGAGCTTGAAGATCGGCGTACCGTCCTCGGCGGCGGGCCAGACGAGGCCCTCGGGCCTGAGGTCGTGGGCCGCGCGCAGGAGGTCGATGAGGTCCCAGCGGCTGTTGCCGCGCTGCCACTCCCGGCCGTAGGGATCGAAGAAGTTGCGGTAGAAGAGGTGGCGCACGAACTCGTCGTCGAACTGGAGGGTGTTGTAGCCGAGGGTCGTCGTGCCCGGTACCGAGAGCTCGGCATGGATGCGGCTTGCGAGGGCATACTCCGTGATGCCGGACTCGGCCGCTATCTGCGGCGTGATGCCGGTCACGAGGCAGGACCAGGGGCTCGGCAGGTAGTCCGGGGTAGGCTTGCAGTAGAGTATGACGCGTTCGCCCTCGGGCTCGAGGTCCTCGTCCGTCCGCATCCCCGCGAACTGGGCGATGCGGTCGGTCCTCGGGTCGAGGCCGAAGGTCTCGAGGTCGTAGAAGAAGAAGCTCTTCGCCATGCTTGCCGTCGCTGCCTTCTGCCTAGCCCAGGCTCACGCCGATGAGGGCGCCTATGCCGTAGGAGATGGCCGCCGCGGCCACGCCGAAGAGGACCTGCCTGAGGCCGGAGAAGAGGACCTTCCTGCCCGTGAGGAGGGTGATGGCCGCGCCGATGGCGAAGAGGCCGACCATGCTGAAGGCCGTGCTCGCGGCGATGCCCGCGTTGCCGCTCCAGAAAAGGTAGGGGACGGTCGGGATGAGGGCCCCTGCGGCGAAGAGGAAGAAGGAGGTGAGGGCCGCTTCCCAGGCCGAGCCGCCGAGCTCGGAGGGATCGACATGGAGCTCCTCGCGCGCGAGGGTGTCGAGGGCCGTGGCCTTGTCCGAGAGGAGACGGTCCGCGAGGGACTCGGCCGTCGCGCGATCGAGGCCCTTGGCCTGGTAGATCAGGGCGAGCTCGGCCTTCTCCTCCTCGGGAACGTCGGCGAGCTCGGCCTCCTCGATGCCGATCTGGTTCTGGTAGAGCTCCCTCGAGGACTGGACGGAAAGCCATTCGCCGAGGGCCATGGAGAGGGCGCCCGCGAGGAGGCCCGCGCCGCCCGTGACGAGGATCTGGCTCCGCGAGGCGCCGGCCCCCGCGACGCCCATGACGAGGCTGAAGACGGACACGAGGCCGTCGTTGGCGCCGAGGACCGCGGCCCTGAGGGCATTGCCGCCGCCGGCGCGATGCCTGCCTTCGAAGCGGGCGACATCCTCGCCGCCGAGGCCCGAGCCGCTGCGGGAAAGGTAGCCGAACACGCGGGCGTGGGAGCGTTCCTCGGCGGGCATGCCTACGGCCTCGGCCTCGGCCTGGCCGTCGTAGCCGCCCGCGGCCTTGCTTTCGCCGGCGGCTACGGAGCTCACGACTGCCTGCGTGCCGAAGCGGCCCGCGAGCCAGGCCTTGAGCCGCACCGCGGCGCCCGGCTTGAAGTCAGGCACCGCGCCTCCGGCCCCGCGGATCCTCTCCTCCCAGACCGCCACATGGCGTTCCTCGGTCTCGGCAAGTTTCCTGTAAATATCGGCGAGGCTCTCGTTCGCCTCGGCCTGCGCCATGCGGCCATAGAGGTAGACCGCTTCCTTCTCGCCCCGCCAGTTGGCGATGAACCTCGTTATGTCATCCTGCTTTCTTTCCATGGCTCGATACTATTGCCGCGGCCTCCCGAGGGCAAGGGGAAGAAGCGGCCCATGAGGCGGGATTCGCGGGAGAGGCATGCCCGAACCTTTTTATTGACCATGCATGGCGGGGCCTGTCCCTGCAAAACTGGCCCGGCGCTTCGCGCGATTGGCGCGCCATGGAGGGCGCGGCATGGCGCGTGAAGAAGGACTGCGTCCTTCTGCATCAGCAAGGATGCTGACGCCACCCGCCGCGCTGCATGATCCGAAAAAGGCGGGGACATGCTCAACCAACGAAGGCCGTCTTTCAGGGCGGCAACATCACCTTGGCGGCTCGGGAGGCTGCAGCTTCCCGTAAGGCCGGATGAGAGAGGCGGCGCCAGGCTTCAGGTGCGGGCGCTTATAGGGCTTTTCTTGCGCATTCCGCCGACATGGCCCTATACTCGAACCAGGGAGGACTGGAGCGTGACGGGCGAAACGGAACGGGGCAGGTTCGCGAAAATGTCGGACTGGGAGCTCGTGAGCGTCTACATCAACCGCGGCCACGGGGACAATCTCTCGTACAAGGCGGAGCTCGAAGGCGAGCTCGCGTCGAGGAAGCTCCCCGTGCCGGAGCAGATGCCGCAGCTCGAAGCGCCGAAGCCACGCGCGACGGCGGCCATGACGCGTTCGACCTTCCTCGAGTACGTCCTCCTCATCTACATCGTCACGGGACTGGTCTACTCCTGGCTCTATCTGCCCGTACGCCTCGTCAAGGGCGACTTCTCGGTGGACAGGAAGCACAAGCTCATCCAGACGGCAGTCGCCCTCGCCTACCAGGCCCTGGAAGTCGCGACGGCCTGCGCCGTCCTCGGCGAGCTCTAAAAGGGGCGGGCCGCCATGGCCCGCCCGACGGCGCCGTTGCGGGTCGGAGGCCGCACCGCGCGGTCGGGCCGCGGCCTCCGGCCCGGGCTGGGGCTAGAGCGGCCTGAAGGCGGCCATGAGATCGGGCGCGGTCTCGACCCCGTCCTTCCTGCTCCACTCCCCTGATTCCTTGTGGAAGAGGTAGTCCGCCGCCCACTCGCTACAGTGCCGCACAACTTCCACCACCGACTTCCCGACGAAGCGCGCCTCGGCGTCGGTCATGGTGGGATGGATGGAGACGCGGACCCAGCCCGGCTTCTCCGAGAGGTCGCAGGAATCGATGAGGTCGGTGATGTGCCGCGACGTCGTCTTCTTGATGTTGAAGAGGATGTGGCCGTAGGTGCCCGCGCAGGAGCAGCCGCCGCGGGTCTGGATGCCATAGCGGTCATTGAGGAGCTTGACGATGAGGTTGTGGTGCTCGCCGGGGGCATATAGCGAGAGGATGCCGAGGCGCTCCATGTTCTCGCCCTCGAGGAGCATGAGGGAGGGCTCGGCGCGGAATTCCCCGAGGATGATGTCGAGAAGCTCCTTCTCCCGGGCCTGGATGTTGGCGACGCCCATCTCCTCCTTGAGCCTGATGGCCAGGGCCGCTCGGATGGCCTGGAGGAAGCCCGGCGTGCCGCCGTCCTCGCGCGCCTCGATCTCGTCCACGTAGCGGTGGGTGCCGAAGGGCGTCGTCCACTTCACCGTGCCTCCGCCCGGCTGGTCCGGAACCGAGCAGCCGTACAGCGCGTTCGAAAGCACGAGGACTCCGGACGAGCCCGGTCCGCCGAGGAACTTGTGGGGCGAGAAGGTGATGGCGTCGAGGCGCTCTTCGGGATCGGCGGGGTGCATGTCGATGTCGACGTACGGCGCGGCTGCGGCGAAGTCCACGAAGGCGAGGCCTCCGTAGCGGTGCATGAGGGCGGCCATCCTGTGGTAGGGCGTGCGGAGGCCGGTCACGTTCGAGCCCGCCGTGAAGGCCCCGATGACGAGGGGCCTGTCCGCGTTCTCCTTGAGGATGCGCTCCTGCCACTCGAGGTCGGGAAGGCCCGTCGCCTCGTCGCGGGGGACGATCTTCACGTCCACGTCGCACTCCTCCCAGGTGATCTGGTTCGAGTGGTGCTCCATGTGCGTGACGATGACGAGGGGGCGCTTGCCCTCGCGACAGGACCTCTTGCAGCCCTCGGGCATGCGGAGGCCCATGATGCGCTGGAGCTTGTTGATCGCGGCCGTCATGCCGAAGCCGGAGAAGATGAGCGAGTCGTCCTTGCCCGCGTTGACGTGGGCCTTGATGAGGTCGCGGCTCGCATGGTAGGCGCGGGTCATGGCCACGCCCGAGTAGGTCGTCTCCGTGTGGGTGTTGGCGACGAGGGGACCGATCTCGTTCCGCATGAAGTCCTCGATGGGCGCGTAGAGACGGCCCGAGGCCGTCCAGTCCGCGTAGACGAGGGGAAGGTCGCGGCCGTCGGGGGTCCTCACCTTCGCGTCGATCCCTATGATGCCTTCCCTGAAGGGCTTGAAGCAGCTTTCCAGATTCATGCAATGGCTCCTTTTCGAAGGCCCTCCCGCGTCATGTCGGGGGGCCGGCAATTTCATCTGTCGGTCGCGCGCGCCGCACCCGCGCCGCCGCGGAGCTCGCCCATCGCGACGACCCGGCCCTCGAGGCGGGCGCGTTCGGCGGCGAAGCCCATGAGGTGGCTCTCGAGGGAGGCCCGCGCTGAGGTGAGGGGCTCCTCCTCCGCGCGGCCGAGGAGGGAGTCCGTGAAGGAGGCCATGAGGCCCTGGTCCCCGCCTCCGTGGGCGTCCCCCGTGAGGCCCGAGCTGTGGAGGACGCGCTTGCGCGTGCCCCGGTGCGACCAGAGCTCGAGGCGCTCGCCCGCGTAGGTGAAGCGGCCCTCGAGGGTCCCTTCCGAACCGTCGATCCTGATGTAGCGCCCGTCGAGGTTGGAGAGGCCCTCCATGGTCATGGTCGCCGTGAGGCCGCCCTCGAAGCCGATGGACACCACCTGGTGGTCGCACTGGTCGTTGCCGCAGGCGTAGATGCAGCGGCCGTAGCGCCCCTCGGCGAGGGCCCGCTCCTTGCCCTCCCGCGAGAGGTCGCTCGAGACGGCGGTCGCGGGCCAGGACCTCCACTCGCCGAGGCGACGGGGCGCGGGAAGGACGGAGGCGAAGCCGCGCAACGCGCGCCTCCCCGCGATGGCCGCGCCGGCGGCCGCGCGCACGAAGGGATTGTCAGCGCGCCTCCCCGTGGCGAGGATCCGCTCCCCGGAGCCGTAGAGGGCGTCGACGTTCCAGGGGCAGTCCTTCCAGGCAGGGCAGGCGGGAGAGCAGCGCCCTGGCGCTCCGGCAGGCGCGTTCTCCGGGCGGTAGTACGAGAGGCTTCCGAAGGAGGAGACAAGCTCCGCTGGCCTTCCCGAGAGCCAGTAGAGGATGTCGAGGTCGTGGCAGGTCTTGGCGAGGACCACGGGGGTCGACTCCGCCGAGCGGCTCCAGGCGCCGCGCACGTAGGAATGGCCGAAGTGCCAGAAGGAGACGTTCTCGGAGTGGGAGATGTGTATCGGCATGCCGATGGCCCCGGAGTCGAGGGCCTCCTTGACCGCGCGGAAGAAGGGCGTGTAGCGGACGACATGGCAGACGCGGAGCTGGAGGCCCGAATCCTCCGAGGCCTTCACGAGGGAGAGGCAGTCCTCGGGCGTCGTGGCCATGGGCTTCTCGAGGAGGACCTTCCAGCCCGCGTCGAGGGCCGCCAGGGCAGGCGCGACATGCATGCCGTCCTGGGTGCAGACGAGGCAGGCCTCGGCCTCGAGGGCACCCCGCTTGCCGGCCGCGGCGAGCTCGCGCCAGTCCGCGAAGGCGAGGGAATCGGGTATCCCATGGTCGCGCGCGGCGGCGGTGCGCCGCGCCGGATCCGGATCCGCCACGGCCACGATCCTCAGCCTGTCGGGATGAGCGAGGGCCCAGGCTCCATAGACCTCGCGGCCGCGATTGCCCGCTCCCATGAGCACCGCCCGCAAGGGGCCCTGTCCCGCGACATTGCGCATGGGGCCATAGTGGATGGAATGCGGCACCTTGTCAAAGGGAATGTCGCCGGTCACTTCCGGAAGAAACGCGCAAGGCGCCGCGGGCGGCGCGATCGCCTAAAGCCGTTCGCGGCCTTCCCCAAGCTCGGCGTTTCGCCCTATAGTACGCCCCATGTCGCAGCCTGCAGCAGGAAAAGCCTTAGGACGGCTCATCGCTCCCTACCGGGGCCTCGGTCCTTCGCTCTGGACCATGTTCCTCGCCACGATGGTCAACCGTTTCGGCGACATGGTCGGCTTCTTCCTCTCGGTCTACCTCACGAAGGCCCTGGGCTACGACGATGTCCGGGCGGGCGTTACCGTCTCGATAGCCTTCGCCGCCTCGATGCTGGGCTCCCTCGCCTCGGGCCGCATCGCGGACGCCGTGGGCAGGAAACGCGCCCTCCTCATCTTCCAGGTCTCCGCCGCGGCCTTCGACATCGCGACCGGCTTCCTCCATGCGGCGAGCTGGGCGCCCTGGCTCATAATCGCGGGCAACCTCTTCCGCGGAGGCGCGCGCCCCCTCATCGGGGCCCTCCTCACCGACCTCGCGCCGGCGGGCCGCCGCAAGGAGGTCTTCGGCCTCCAGTACTGGTCCATCAACGTGGGCGTGGCCCTGGGCCCCCTCGCCGCCGGCTTCCTCTTCGACCACGCCCTCGCCTGGCTCTTCTTCGGCGATGCGATCTCCACCCTCATCGCCGTCTGCCTCATCGCGACCGGCGTCCATCCGCCCGCCGTCGTGAGGGGCGAGAGCGAGCTCGAGCGGAAGGACGAACGGGGCGCCTTGCGGGCCTTCGTGGCGAGGCCAATCCTCCTCGCCTTCGGCTTCATCTCCCTCCTCTCGAGCATCACCTACTCGCAGACGGGCTTCGGCCTCCCCCTCACCCTGACCAGGGCCCTCGGCGACGCAGGCCCGCGCTTCTCGGGCTACATGATGTCGCTCAACGCGATATCGGTGATCATCCTCTCGATACCGATCGCGCGCGCCCTGCGCTCGCTCTCGCCCCTCGCCTGCTTCTCGCTCGCGGGAATCTTCTACATCGTCGGCTTCGGGGCCTATGCCTTCCCCCTGGGCAGGCTGGGCTTCGCCCTCGCCACCTTCGTCTGGACCCTGGGCGAGATCATCGCGGCCACGAACATGGGCGTCTTCCTCGCCCGGCACACGCCCGAGAACTGGCGCGGCTCCTTCCAGTCCTTCATGGGCGTGTTCTATGCGGGCGGCTCCTCGCTCGGCCCCCTCATCGCGGGACCGATCATGATGAACTCGGGCCCCCACGGCCTCTGGCTCGCCACAATCTCGGTCGTCGCGGTCTGGGCCGCCCTCGGCCTCGTCGTGGACCGTTGGGACAGGCGCATCGGGCTCAGGGACCAGGCACCGACGCCGCGGGTCCCCGGCAGCTGATCCGCCGGTCCCGACTCAGAGCGCCGGAGCCCTCGACGCGATGGGGAGGCTCTCGGCGAGGCGGACCCCGAAGTTCCCGGCCAGGGCCCTGCAGGCCTCGAGGCCCGCGCCGACATCGCAGGGGCGGTGGGCATCCGAGCCGGCGATCGCGGTGACGTCGTAGTCAGCGGCGAGCTCCCAGAACCTGACATGGGGATAGGGCGGCCGGAGGCCCTCGGGCGCAGGGACCCGGCGCTTCCGGAGCCCGTTGCCGTTCACCTCGATGGGGACCTTCGCCGCCTCGCAGGCCGCGAGGACGTCCCTCGCGCAGGCCTCGGCCTCGTCGTCCCAGGGAAGGTAGCCGTTCATGAAGACGTCGGGATGGGCGAGGCAGGCGAAGAGGCCGCTCGACACCGCGCCCTCGACCTGCCGCGCGTAGGCCCTGAGCTCCCTCGCGCTCCGCAGCGAGAAGGAGTCGACGAAGTCCCCGTCGATCTCGCAGTAGTGGATGCCGGCGAGGAGGTACTCCACGCCGAAGGCACCCATGAGCTCCTCGCGGTAGAAGGCTTCGAGCCCGGCCGACCACTCGCACTCGAGGCCGAGGAGGATGGAGATGCCCTTGCTTCCCCTGGCCTCCTCGAGGGCCCTCGCCCTCCCGACCGCAGCCACGTAGCCCGGGAGCTCGTCGGAGAGCATGTGGCTCAGGGGCCAGCGCGGGTCCGGGTGGGGCATGTGGTCTGAGAAGCCGAGCTCGCTCAGGCCCGCCTTACGGGCGGCCTGCACATAGTCGTCGACATCGCCGATCGCGTGCCCGCAGCGGTAGGTATGGGTGTGGTAGTTCTTCATCGGTGCCGCGATTCTACGCCGAAGCGCAGCGCCTGCTCAAGCAGGCCCCAAGACAGACCTTTACAAGGACAGAGTAGCGCGGGTCCTGCGTCATCCATGACGCCGCAGAATGCGCATGCGCATTCTGCACCAGGATCCGAGGCGCCTTCCATGGCGCCCCCACCCGCCGCGCTGCGTCGTCATCAAATGTCGGGGCCCGATCGATCAAACCAGGCCGGGCTTCTAGGGCCGCGTCCTCTTGCCAGGTGGCGGAACCGGAAAGCGTCGCCGCACGAACGCGGCCGTTGACAAGGGCGGCAACAGGCGAACGCGCGCAGCGCCGTTCGCCCGAGTACGGTCGCCGCCCCTGGAGCCATGGCGCCAGTATCAGACTCAAGCCTCCCGATCGGCGCCGCACCGCGTGGCCGGCATTCGTTGGTTGAGCCCCGCTGCACTTTTCATCATATCCAGCAGCGCGGCGGGTGGCAGGAGAAAACACAGAGGCTGAGCGAAGCGAAGCCCCTCTGTGTTTTCTCCTGCCAGGCCCCGCGCCAATGGGCATGGGAAAAGTCCGATCGTGTGCATCCATCATGTCCCGCCATGCATGGGGAGCCCCGTTCGCGAAACATGTCGATTTTGGTATACTGTCCCCATGTCCGACATCGCGCCGCGCCCGTTCTGCTACAAATGCTGGCGGCCACGCTCTGCCTGCCTCTGTCCCAGCCTCCCGCCCATGGAGACCCGCACCCGCATCGTCCTCCTCATGCACCCCATGGAATGGAAGGACGAACGCTGCACGACTGGCCGCCTCGCCTGCCTCAACCTCGCGAACAGCGAGATCCTCCAGGGCATAGCCTTCGACGAACATCCCCGCGTGCGTGAGCTCATCGACGATCCGGCGAACTTCCCCGCCCTCCTCTATCCCGGCAAGGACTCGATCGACCTCAATGCAGGCGGCCTCGAGGAGCCCGGCCTGCGCGCCTCGCTCGAGGCACGGCGTCTCGTCGTCTTCCTCGTCGACTCGACCTGGGCCTGCTCCAAGGCGATACTCCGCGAAAGCCCGGGCCTCCTCGCCCTGCCCCGCCTCATGTTCACGCCGCGGGAGAAGTCGCGCTGGTACATCAAGCGCCAGCCCGATCCCGTCTGTCTCTCGACCCTCGAGACCATCCACGAGCTCCTCCTTTCCCTCGAGGAGGCAGGCCTCGACGCCTACCCGGACAAGGAGAGGCTCCTCGACGTCTTCATGCGCATGCAGGCCTACCAGGCCGAGAGGAAGGCCGCGGGCTCGCGGCCCCGTTACCTCGGCTGCGGGAAGAATTGACAGGGGGGAAGGACAGTTCATAATTGGATCCGAGGTCGCCATGAAACACTCGGATATCAAGCGGGTCATCAGGGGCATCGAGACGAGGGACGGCGCGGGAGTGCGCCTGAGGCGGATCTTCGGCCCGGGCGAAGCCGCGGAGCTCGATCCCTTCCTCCTCCTCGACGCCTTCGGCTCGAGGCGCAAGGAGGACTACCTCCCGGGCTTCCCCATGCATCCCCACCGCGGCATCGAGACCGTCACCTACATGTTCGAAGGCTCGGTCCGCCACCGCGACTCCCTCGGGAATTCGGGCGCCATCGGCCCGGGGGACCTCCAGTGGATGACTGCCGGCTCGGGCGTCATCCACGAGGAGATGCCCGAATACTCGCCGGGGGGCATACGCGGCCTCCAGCTCTGGCTCAACCTCGCAGCGGCCGAGAAGATGAAGCCTCCAGCCTACCGCGGCATCCTCGCCTCCGAGGTCCCCGTGATCAAGCTCGAGGGCGGGGAGCTCCGTCTCCTCGCCGGCAGCCATGGAGGAAAACGCGGCCCCGTCGAGGGCCTGGCGCGCGACCCCCTCTATTTCGACCTCCGCCTCGATCCGCGGGCCTCCTTCTCCCTCCCCCCGACCACGGGGCTCTCGGCCTTCGCCTTCGTCTACGAGGGGACCCTCGCGCCGCCCGAGGACGAGGCGGCCACGGAGCGCTCCCTCGGCCTTGCGCCGGAAGGCTATGGCGAGGGCAGCTGCGTCCTTTTCCGGGAGAAGGCCTCCATCGAGCTCAGGGCCGGCTATGACGGGACGGGCCTCGTCTTCGCCGCAGCCCCGCCCCTCCGCGAGCCCATAGCCTGGCGGGGCCCCATCGTCATGAACACCGAGGAAGAGCTCGACCTGGCCTGGAAGGAGCTTGACGAAGGCAGCTTTGTGAAGGGATAACTGCGGGCATGCACGGCGGACTTGGCTGCAGGGCCCA
>Ga0116171_10002403_pt1 | contig 17770 bp, 15 predicted proteins | sample AD_JPNHW2_MetaG_FD_89798 | JGI IMG/M metagenome (GOLD analysis project Ga0116171, IMG submission 89798) | Active sludge microbial communities of municipal wastewater-treating anaerobic digesters from Japan - AD_JPNHW2_MetaG | ecosystem: Engineered > Bioreactor > Anaerobic > Digestate | place... | reverse complement strand
CGACTTGCCAAACCACTTGCCAGCGCGCAGTCGGGCTGACACTACCACAGAGGCAAAGAAAAACGAGATATGTTAGTGTCGGTCCGACTTGCCAACCACTTGCCAGCGCTGAGCCGGACTGACGATCCACACCCATTGAAGATTTAAATTCGCTGCTCGTTTTTCCATCCCTGCCTGCATGACGCAGTCAGGCAGGCTTAAGGATAAGAGGCAAAGAAAAACGAGCCACAGCCAAATACATTTTTTAGTGTCGGTCCGACTTGCCAGCCCACTTGCCTGCGCGCAGTCGGGCTGACACTACCACAGAGAAAAACGAACCCCGGATAAAAAATTACGAACCTGCATTTAATATCTGCCATGCCACTGCACCGGCTTGAATTTTTGCCCATTTAAAAAGAAGCTGTATATTTGGAAGATAATATCTCCAAAACCCGGAACCGAAATATGCTGCTCATCTTTTTACCGAAAACCACACCCCGCCACCAGTATGTGTTTTCGCATATTTTTACGTTCCTCGGTATTGAATACCGCATCATCAACGATCTTAGCGAATTTTCTGCATCGGACGAACTGAAATTCAGTTACTCAGATGCTCCGTTAAATAATGAATTGCATTTCCATGCTGCCGGCCTCTTAGGGGAAACAGAAATAAAAAATTTCGTTCCTGAAACCGGGACACACCAGTCGGTAATAACGCTGTTCCCGCACCAGCAGCAGGCCTCTGCCCTGCCCTACGATGTTTTTTCAGCGGTGTTTTACCTTATCAGCCGCTACGAAGAATACCTGCCGTTTACGCCGGACGAATACGGCCGTTTTGAAGCTGCGCAAAGCATCGCTTACAAGCATGGTTTCCTGCAAAGCCCTGTAGCCGACATCTGGATCGCACAGCTTGCCGGCATACTGAAATCAGCATTCCCGGAACTGAAAATCGCGGAAAAAAAATTCGGTTTTATTCCGACCTATGATATCGACAATGCCTACGCATATAAACACAAAGGTTTTTTCCGCAGCCTGGGCGGGCTGATGAAAGATTCCGTTTCGTTTAAATTAAAGCGGTATTTTGAGCGTATCGGTGTTTTACTGCATGTGAAACCCGATCCTTACGACACGTATGAGTACCAGTTTGAACTTCAGAAAAAATACAAGCTGAACCCTATATATTTTTTCCATCCCGGCACTTACGGCAGCTACGATAAAAACTGTGCGCCTGAAAATAAAAACATCCGCCGCCTGATACAAACGATCACTGCTCATGCAGAACTCGGCCTTCATCCCTCCTACCTGTCAACGGAAAACCCCGGCCTGCTTGCTTCAGAGATTGCCAAACTTGAAAAAGCCTCCGGGATAAAGATCACCAAAGCACGGCAGCATTTCATCCGGATCCGTTTTCCGGAAACCTACCGCAATTATATCACTCATGGCATCACCGATGATTATTCGATGGGCTACGCCACCGAAGCGGGTTTCAGGGCGGGCACGTCAGAGCCTTTTTATTTTTTCGATCTGCAAAAAAATGAAGAAACAACACTGTTGGTACATCCGTTTGTCTTGATGGACGGCGTTTACATACAATACCACCCGGCCGCAGCCGAAGAAATACCGGAGAAAATATTACCGCTGATCGCGCAGGCAAAAGCGCTGAACGGCACGTTCATCAGCCTGTTCCATAACAATGCTTTTTGCGATACTCCTGAAATGAGGCACTGGCGCAGGATTTACGAAGACATGATAAAACGGTTAACTAAATAAACCATACAACCCGGATGATCAGACACCTGCCATATAACGATATTGATAAAGCCAAATGGGACGCGTGTATCGGAAAATCCGTCAACGGGAATATTTATGCTTACAGCTGGTATCTCGACAGCGCCTGCGAGCGCTGGGATGCGCTGGTGGAAGATGATTACCACAGCGTGATGCCGTTACCGTGCAGGAAAAAAGCCGGTTTTCAGTATATCTTTCCACCTTCGCTGGTACAGCAGTTGGGCATTTTTTCTGTTGAAGAAATTTCTGCATCAAAGGTGGCTGAGTTCATACATGAAATCCCTTCAAAGTTCAAATATGCGGAGATCAACCTGAATCACCACAATCCCGTTGAAAAGCTTACGGCAACTATAAAAACGCACGTCAACCTGGAGCTCGGCCTCAACAAAGCTTACGATGAATTACAGCGAAACTATGCTGAAAACCTCCGCCGCACACTAAAAAAAATACCTGAAAATATTTTCATCGTTAAAAAAGAAGGCGATACCCAAGAGCTTATTGAACTTTTTAAAAATAACCAGGCAAAAAAAATTGCTTTGTTGCCGAAAGATTTTTACCAGGTGCTGGAGCGGGTTTCCAATGTTGCCAAAGAAAAAAAAATGATGCAACTCTGGCAGGTGTTTCACGAAGGGAAACATTGTGCCGGTGTGCTGTTTATTTTCGGTTTCCAAAAAGCCATCTTCCTGTTTTCGGCCAACAACGATACGGGAAAGGAACTACACACCATGCATTTTCTTATTGACCGGTTTATCCGTGAAAATTCGGGTAAAGAACTTACTCTTGATTTTGAAGGTTCCGACAATAAGTCACTGGCACGATTCTACCGAAGTTTCGGCGCAACAGAAAAAAACTATAACGGAATTACCTTAAGCCGATGGCCGCAATTTGTAATAAATTCAATAAAATCTGTTTTAAAAATAAAAAATAAGTTACTTTAGCAACGAATCTTAAAATTATTCAAATGGTAAATGTTTTAGGAGAAAAAAATTCCATCATAAATCAGTTCATCGCTGAGATCCGCGATTCTGAGATTCAGAAAGACAGCATGCGGTTTCGCAGGAATTTCGAACGCATCGGTGAAATTTTCGCTTACGAGATCAGCAAGGAACTGGAATATGAAAAAAAAGAGATCATCACCCCGCTGGGTGTTGCTGAGGTCCCCAAATTAAAAACCTCCCCGGTGCTGGCCACCATCCTGCGTGCAGGGCTTCCGCTTCACCAGGGATTGTTGAATGTTTTTGATGGTTCCGAAAACGCCTTTGTTTCTGCTTACAGGTACCATTACAAAGACGGGCAGTTCGACATCAGGGTGGAATACACCTCAAGCCCCGATCTTAAAGATAAAGTACTGATTTTGGCCGATCCCATGCTGGCCACCGGCGCATCACTGGTACTCACGCACAAATCACTGCTTGAACGCGGACAACCTGTTCACACACATATTGTTACGATTATTGCCAGTGTCCAGGGAGTAGAGTATATCAAAAAGAACTTTTCCTCCAAAAACACCACTTTGTGGGTCGGCGCCATTGATGATGAACTGACGGCTCAGGCTTATATCGTACCTGGACTGGGCGATGCGGGAGACCTTGCTTATGGGATAAAAATATAAGCGGAAACCGTTGGTATTTTGATTATTTTTTCGTAACTTTGTCTTTGTTTTTAATAAGTTTATACGCAAAATGCCTTCTTTAATCATATTACTTCAGGTAGATACTTTTTTTAAGGTTATCCAGTTGGTTCTTCTCAGCATCCTAAAACTGATTGTTGCACCGCCCGTTTCCATTGAGATGGGATTAGGCTATTTTGAAACGGTAGCGATCACCGCCATCAGCGGCATTATCGGTATTTACTTGTTTTACCACCTGAGCGGTTTGATCATAAAATGGTACCGAAGGCACGTCAAACCGTTTATCAACAGGATGATCGGTAAAAAAAGGGATCGTAAAGCGCTGCGCGAAATGGTCATAAACGCTGAGAAAAAAGGTGAGTCAAAATGGAAAAGCAAAAATATCCTGAAAAAAATTGATAAACGTTGGGGGCTTATCGGCATATGTTCGTTTACCCTGATCGCCATCCCGCTGGTTTCTTTCTTTGCCAATAAATATTATTCCAAAAACAAATACACGCTAATCTACCTCAGCGGTTCGGTAATTTTATGGTCGTTTGTGATTACGACCCTGTATTTTTTCGCCTTTTGAACTATTGCTTTAAAGGCCTTTCGAATTAAACTGTTCCAGTTCATTTTGCAGGGATTCCCATTTATCCATTTCGGATTTCAACTGGCATTTTAATTTCTGGTAATTATCAAAAATCTGTTTATCGTTCATCGCTTCCTTATATTTTTCAGGATCGGTAAGCACTTTATCGAGTTCCGCTATCTCCGCCTCCAACTTTTCAATTGTATGCTCCGATGAACTGATTTTATTCATCAGCTTGCGCTGTTCCTTTTCAAATTCTTTTTTCTTTTCCCTGTTCAGCTTATTATCCGACACAACAGCCTGCTTACTTTCGGGGGTTTTGTGCGCCTTATTACTTTCGAGTTCCTTGAGGGAACTTATTTTTTTTGTTTCGAGGAAATAGTAAATATCGCCAAGATATTCTTTAATGGTTTTGTTTTTAAATTCATATACCTTGCTGGTCAGGCCCTGCAGAAAATCCCTGTCGTGCGAAACGATGATCAGGGTGCCGTCGTAACGTATCAATGCGTTTTTAAGAATATCCTTCGATACCATATCGAGGTGGTTGGTGGGTTCGTCCAGCACCAGCAAATTGACGGGGGATAGCAGCATTTTAGCCAGCGCCAGGCGTGATTTTTCGCCGCCTGACAGCACTTTTACCTTCTTATCAATCGTATCACCGCCGAAAAGAAAACTGCCCAACAGCGCCCTTATTTTTGGCCGGATGTCACCTACGGCAACTTCATCAATGGTTTGAAAAACCGTTTTTTCACCGTCGAGCATTTCGGTCTGGTTCTGCGCGTAATACCCGGCGATGACATTATGCCCAAGCAAAACCTTACCCGTGTAGTCGATCTGGTTCAGCAGTATTTTCACAAGTGTGGTCTTGCCTTCGCCGTTTCTGCCGACAAAAGCGATCTTCTCTCCCTTGGGAACGATGAGGTTGATATCTGCAAGTATATGTTTGGGGCCGTAGCTTTTCGAGACTTTCTCAATATTTACAGAAACCTTTCCCGAAGGCGGCGCCGGCGGAAATAAAAACCTGATGGAGGATGCATCACTTTCGTCTAATTCCACTATGTCCATTTTCTCGAGCATTTTCACCCGCGACTGGACCTGCCGCGCCTTTGTTGACTTATAACGGAAACGGGTAATAAAACGTTCGATCTGTTCGATCTGTTTTTGCTGGTTATTAAACGTGGCAATCTGGCTCTCGAGGCGTTCTTCACGCATCATGACGTAATCGGAGTATGCTGCCTTATAATCGTAGATTTTGCCTAAGGAAATTTCAACGGTGCGTTTGGTGACATTGTCAAGAAAGGCCCGGTCGTGCGAAACCAGGATCACCGCGCCTTTATAGCCGGACAGAAAATCTTCCATCCATTGTATGGATTCGATATCAAGATGGTTGGTAGGTTCATCGAGTAATAGCAGTGAAGGCTGTTTCAGCAGCAGTTTGGCCAGCTCAACGCGCATCTTCCAGCCGCCGCTGAATTCGTTCACTCCGCGGCCAAAATCGTTTTGGTCAAAGCCCAGGCCGGTCAGCACACGTTCCACATCGGCCTGTATCGTTTCTCCACCCAGTATCTTGTATTGTTCATTAGCATGGTTCAGCTTGTCAACCAGCTTTCCATAAGCAAGCGATGTGTAATCGGTAATATTGGTAAGCTCTTCAGAGATCTTTTTTATGGTGTTTTTAATATTCCGCACCTCATCGAAAGCCGTGAGTGTCTCTTCGATCACCGTTTTACGGCTGTCGGTAATAAGTTCCTGCGGCAAATAGCCGATGGTGGTTCCTGCAGGATAAGCCACCGAACCTTTTTCAGGTTCCAGCTGCCCGGCAAAAACTTTGAGCAATGTCGTTTTTCCCGCTCCATTCTTCCCGACAAGCCCGATCCTGTCGCGGTCGTTCACGATAAAGGAAATATTATCAAAAAGGTATTCCCCTGTAAAATGAACTGATATTTGATTGACGGATATCATCACGAGTTATTTGAATGCAAAAGTAGTATTTAGCGCCGAAATAACATAAAAAAAGGCTGCCGCAGAACGCGACAGCCTTTTCAAAAAATGATTTCAACTATTATTTGCTGATTATAATTTTCTGTATGTGAGTACCATTTTGCGATTCAACTTTTACAAAATAAATGCCTGATTGGAAACCCGCGGCATTAATAACCGTTTTGTTATCATTTGTTTTTCCGTTGTAAACAATCATGCCCAGCGCATTGGTAATTGTTATCACAGAGCCATTCTCCGATGTAAGAATTGTAAACTGATCAATGGCAGGATTTGGCATAACCATCACATTGAGGTTCACATTATTTTCTTCTACACCGGTAACATCGGCAATGCTGATATCATCAAGAAACAGATTCCACATGTCGGCAGCGCTGTAGCATTTCCATCCCATGTAATAGGTACCGGTTGCAGGTACGGTGAAGTTCACACTAGCCTGACTGTAAGTGGTATTCACGATGTTGGCTTTTTCATCAATAAGGGTGGTTAAGGCGGCAACGGTATTGTCGTTTCCTAAATAAACACTGAGTTTTTCAGCGTAATCCGCAGAATTTGCCTTATAATAATACATCAGATTGTAGGATTTACCTGCCTCAAGGTTTATACATGAAGAAATATACCAGTCGTCCGCAGCGGAAGCTGAGTTGTAGCTGTATTCCATGCAATATGGATTTGTATTTCCGCCGGTAGAAGCTAAAAACCACGTATAACCATCGCTGTTGTTGTCAATGATCTTAGTGCCCAGAAAATCATCAGCGGGTTCGAATCCCATTGTATAAGGAATAGTTTTCGGAACAACATTGGTGACAACGAATTTCAAAGTATCGTTACCAAGGTTAACATCGGAAGAAAGTGAATGGTAAACAACAATATTATAAACTCCGTCGGCTGAAAGATCGATAGGAACAGCAAAGGTGAATGCCATTGTCTGCCCAGGGTTGATGGTACCTGTAATGGTATCCAATACAACTGCTCCACCATTTACAGTATAAGCTACTGGTAAATCAACTATCGCATTAGCACCAAAGTTCATTACACCAATAGAAAGGGATTCAGTACCAAGGTCGCAGGCTGACGGTATATTTACATAAGAGATCACTGAAGCATCCCATGAAGGAATCGGGTAATTATAAGGTATGGCCAAACTGGTCATTTCGATGCCGTGTAAAAACGCATTGATAAGAGTGGTTGATCCGTTGGTTACATTGACAGTCCTGAGTTCTCCTGTTCCAGTGGTGTTGTTATAAGCAGCCATATAACAAATGCCGGTGTGCTGGTCAAATTCCATATCCTGAGCATACATGGCGTCAAATCCAACGGGACCGATAATTGTTCCTGAACCGGTCGTTTTATCAATAGAATATAAATTATCATCATCAACACTCACCGAATACAACTGGCCTGAAGGGCTGCAAGCTAAATTTATCATAGTTCCCGCTGCAACATTCCCAATCATCGTAGGATAGCCGCTGCCTGCATTTATTTTATATAATACGCTGTTGGCACCATCGTAAGAAACACCGTACAAGGTGTTTGTTAAGGGATCAAAAGTCAAACCATTTATACTCAAGCCAATATTACCAATAACAGTACGGGCGCCTGTAAGCGTGTCGATACTGATAAGATCATTGTCACCGTATACTGCACCATACCACTTATTCAGCGGGCCCCAGGTTCCTGAGCTGATAAAATTTTGTGATGATTGATCTGCCAATGAAACAATATTTTGCGGTGTCTGCAGGTAGGTATATGCAGGCCCGGCAGGCAATGCTCCTGAAGTAGCCGGGTCGTATGCAACATACCCAAAAACCTTAACAAGCGCCTGAACATCAACTGATTGGCTGATCGTATCGTTGGTATGTAATGAATCGGCTAATAATGTAGTATATACTTTGACATTATATGCACCTAATGTCGCAGTCCACGGATCGAATGTAACCTGATATGAAGCTCCGGGCATCAGGTTCGTAACTGTTTTTGTGGAGGAGTATCCATCCGTAATGTTCATAGTTACATCGAATGTGGTGCCCATGGTGCTGTTATTTTTAACTGTGGCTAATGGTGTGTTGCTGCCAACGCCGACAATTGAAGCCATATCAATACTTAATGAAGCAACATCCCATCGGTTTGAGACGATAACTGTTGCCGTATCGTTTACATTGTTAGCATCGCCAACAAATGAAGTATAAGCAACAATTTGGTATTCGTGACCCGGAATTGAAAAATCATAGGGTTGTGAAAAAGTTAAGTTCGCAGATGTTGCTGCCGGAATTGTGGCAAACAATGTGTCGCGAACCACTGCGCCGCCATCGATCACATAATTAACGGGGATATTAGTATGTGCAATGGTATCATAATTCCGAATCGTTACTTTAATAGAATCTGAAGCGGTAAGCGTATCGGTACTAACCGGGTTTGTAATTGCCGTAATGCCCAGGTCATCTGAAAACACCTGGAGGTCTTTTAATTCTAACCCCCAAACCTTGGCATTTTGAGCAAGGCCAAAAAGAATAGCTTTATGGGTTGCAGGATTTTCATAGATTCCCAGGCCACCGGCCGAGTTATCAGCTGTAAGCCCTGACACTACCGTGGTGACATCTAAAGTTACACCTGTTGAAATTCCTGTTGTGAGATTAATTTTTTCCAAGTCGTTGGCATTTGCCGAGGTTTGCCTGTACAGCCACAAATATGGCCCGCCTGGAGTATAATTATCATAAGCAGAACCATAAATATCTGTTTGAAGATGCGTAGTTGCGGGTATGGTATTTAACACATTTCCGTTTAAATCAACCAGTGAAAAATCAGTACTCCAGTTGCCACACCATAAAGCATTGTTTACCGGATCATAGGCAATATGACGAACCGTGATAGCAGCAGGAAGTGTTATAGTACCAACCAGCGTATGGGTTGTAAAATCCATTTTATATATGATATTGGCATTGGCACCTCCGTAAAAATACTGGCCATCATAAGCAAGGTCGCGTATCGCGGAAACTCCTGATATTGCAAAACTGTCAAGTAACGTACCTGTCATGCTGTATTTGTAAAACAAGTTTGCATTCCAGCGTGCAACAAAGAAATTCTGTCCATCTGTTTCGACGCCTGCGCTTCCGGTTGTAATTACAGGAAACTCGAACAACAAATCAAACAATGCTTTAGGGCCGCTCAATGAATTTACAAATCCCATCGTGGCGCTGACATCGGCTTTTGTTTTATTCTGCCCAACAAGTCCCGCTGGATTAATTGAGCTGCTTTTTTTTGCCTGCGAAAAGGCAATAGTGCATGACAAGATTGTTAGCAGGCATGCATACATCAACTTTGTAAAAACTCTCATAATTTATTTTTTTAGGATTTATTTTCCGCAAATCTACAATTTTTATTAAATAGCAAGGAATAAAATATATTATTAATTGGAACAAACTTAAATACGGGCGATTAAATCAATTTACATAGTTCGACGTAAAGTTTCTGAGTCGGCAAACCCATGACGTTATAAAAAGACCCTTCGATATGTTCGATGCCGATGAAGCCTATCCATTCCTGAGCTCCATAAGCGCCGGCTTTATCATAAGGTTTATACGTGTCAACATACCAGTTAATCTCTGCATCGCTTAAATGCCGGAAGGTAACCTTTGAACAACTGGAAAAGCAATGAATGGCTTTATTGGTTTTAAGGCAAACCCCGGTGTATACTTCATGGGTATTCCCCGACAATTGTTTTAACATGCTGATGGCATGATCCCTGTTTTCGGGTTTACCGATGATCTGATTATTAAGCCAGACAATGGTGTCGGCGGTGATTATCAAGGTTTGGGGGCCAAATTCATCCGGGTCAAAGGCGTCCGCTTTCAGTGAAGCCAGGAAAACGGGAATCTCGCTTTGCTTTAATGTTGCAGGAAAGTTTTCCTTTGTTTCACGGACAATCACTTCAAAGTCAAAGCCCAGTCCTTCAAGCAACTGTTGGCGTCTCGGTGAGGCTGAGGCCAGAATGATACGGTAGTCTTGAAGTTTTTCTGTTAAGGTCATGTCAGAAATAAGTATAGAGTATTTGTATGGAAAGCAATCCGGCTATCATAATCATTTTTGTATAAATGCTTAAGAAATGAAACTCTGATTTTTCCTTAGATTTCAAGATTTTTGCGATAAGGTATATAAACAGCGCCTGAATAACACAGAGGTACCATGTCAGTATGGAATAATCTTTATATACGAGAAACTGGGCGAAAGCTAACAGCAGCATGGTAAGGCCCGTAATCCAAATCGCCGTTTTGCCGGCGAAACTTATTCCCTTTCGTACCGGAATCGTATCGCACCCACAAGCCTTATCACCTTCGTAGTCTTCCATATCCTTGATTATTTCACGAACCAGCGTGGTCAGAAAAGCAAATACCGCAAGCCCTAAAACAAACAACGAAATTTCGCGGAATGAACGCATCAGGCCGATAAAAGCATCGGGATTGGACCTGATCGCAAAAAACTCAAACAGCCACACGGAAAGCACCGTATAGGCCATCAGCAGCGCCACTACGATGTTACCAGTGACATACTGACGTTTATATTTAAGAGAATAATAATACAAGACCAGGGAAATGACAATAAAAATGAAGCCGAGTTTTAAAGAACCGACTTTATAGGCGCAGTAAAAACCTATGACGCACGCGATTGAATTCAGAATAATATTTATCAGATAAGCCTGCCTGCGCGGGATTTTTGCAAGCACCATATTTTTTTGAGGTTTATTAATAGCATCCGTATCGGTATCGAAATAATCGTTAATCACATAACCGGCGGCAGCCAGCAACACATTAGCAAAAACGAAAAGGGCAAAATCAAAGTTGCTCATCTGTAATCCCCAATTGTTCATTGCTATGAACGGTTTGATGATGCAAAACATCACCAGGTATTGAGTTACAGCAATGATCAACAGGTTAACCGGACGAAACAGTTTTATGTAAGAAAGCATGAGCAATTTTTTTGCAAAGGTAGTTTATTTAAGATTTTATAAATCCTGTCATACTAAGATTTTTTGCCGGTAGCTGTAATTCAGGCAGCGCAACACTATCTACAGCGTTGGCTGCCAGTCAATCATGCAGAACCTTGGTTGCTTTATGAAATATATTTCCCGACAATCGGCATTCTGCGGCCCATGCCGAACGCTTTGGGCGACACCCTCAGGATGGGTGGTGTCTGGTAACGTTTGTACTCACTGGTATTGACAAGCTTTAAAATACGATGGACCATACCGGGGTCGTATCCCATGCTGATCAATTCTTTGGGGCCGTTTTTTTGTTCAATATATTTAAAAAGTATTTCGTCGAGGATCGCATAATCGGGCAGGGAATCACTGTCTTTTTGATCATGCCTCAGTTCAGCCGAAGGCGGTTTGACGATCGTATTCACCGGTATTATCTCCTTTTCCCTGTTGATAAGCGCGGCCAATTCGTAAACCTGTGTTTTGTAGACATCGCCTAAAACGGAAATGCCGCCGCACATATCGCCGTATAACGTGCCATAGCCTACAGCAGCCTCACTTTTGTTGGAGGTGTTCAACAAAATATATCCGAATTTATTAGAAACCGCCATCAGCAACAAAGCCCGGAGACGGGCCTGGATATTTTCTTCGGTAATATTAAACGGCTGATCTTTAAAAACCGGTTTCAGCACATTGGTAATATGTTGAAAAGCCGTTTCGATGGGAATTTTTTCGTAGTTGCATCCCAGGTTTTCAACAAGCTGCATGGCATCGGTAACCGAATGTTCCGAAGAAAACTGTGAAGGCAGTAACACCGCGAGCACATTTTCTTTTCCCAGCGCTTCCACAGCCAGCACCAGCACCAGCGCCGAGTCAATACCGCCGGAAAGGCCCAGGATGGCTTTGGTAAAACCCATTTTTTGAAAATAATCCTTTATGCCCATCACCAACGCGTCGTGTATACGTTTCGTCTTTGTAGAAACTTCAATGTCTGCAACCGGCCGGGATGGTTCTTCGGTGTTGTAATAAGAAATTTTTTCTTCGAAAAATGGAAGTTGCTGCAGGGTGTTGCCATTGCTGTCAAGCACCATGGATCCGCCGTCGAAGATCAATTCGGTTTGCGCGCCAACATGATTAACATAAACAACAGGCAGGCGGTATTCTTTTGCATTGGTTTCCAGGATCTGTTTGCGTATTTCGTGCTGAGCGTAATGGAACGGAGAAGCCGCAATATTGATCAGCAGGTCCGGATTTAACTTTTTCAATTCTTCCATCGGCTTCAACACATACAACGGATCCGGGTCCACATTCCAGATATCTTCGCAGATGGTGAGCGCGATGCGTTTGTTTTTAAATTCAACAATTTCAAACGCGCGGTTTGGCTCAAAATACCGGTATTCGTCAAAAACATCGTAATTCGGCAACAGGGATTTATGCTGAATATACCGGATCGTACCGTTCTCAAGAAAATATGCAGAATTAAAAAGGTTCTTGCCCGCCACTTCAGGATTGACCGATGGGGCTCCCACCACAGCCGCAATGCCAACACATTCCGCAGCAATTGTATTTATGGATTGCCCACATGATTCGATAAACTCAGAGAACTCAAGAAAATCACGCGGTGGGTAACCGCATACTGCGAGTTCGGCAAACACCACCAGGTCAGCTTTTTCTGACTTTGCCTGATGAATGGCATCAATAATTTTCAGGGTGTTCAGCTCAAAATTGCCAATATGGAAATTGAGCTGAGCAATAGCGATTTTCATTAGCCGGGGTTTTCAACCAATATGATTAAAATAAGATTCCGGCATATAACTCAATATAACTGGCTTTGCCTTTTTCCTGTATCCGCTTGATGTTATTGTCAAGCTGGTATTTGAGTTCAACTTCCTCATTGTATGAGTCATGGAAGATATTGGTAAATCCACTGTTGAAGTTCAGCCCGAAATTAATGGAAATTACTTTTGCAAATTTATAGGTTCCGCCAACGCCAATGATCATAGATTCTTTGATAAACAGAACCTGTTTGCTGATATCCGTGTTTTTTTGCGTATAGGAAACATCCGGGGTGGATCTAACTTTGTACTCATCATCAGCGCGGGCTTTGAGTTTAAATGAAGTGCCTAAGCCAAACTTGCCATAGATGGAAAATTTTCCCATCAGATCCCCTGTACTTCCAATCAATACGAGAGGTACTTCAAGGTATTGCAATTTGTATTTGCGGTATAAATTACTTTCAATGGTATCTACAGTATATCCGGTAGAAGGATCCGTAGGATAATACACGGTAGGATATTTTAAATTTCCACCGTTGTAAACTACATTTACGCCGGTGCCTATCCCGATATTGTCAATAAAAAAATAATTGAAATCAGCGCCATACCCCATCAAAAAACGCGCACCATCGCCTTCATATTTATAAAACTCTCCACCATCAACATCGGGTTTTACCCAGCTCACGTTCGGTGAAATATGAATACCGAAATTAAATTTGCGGTCCTGGGCCTGTGTGTAAGCGCTGGCGATAAAAATAAATAAAGCGCTCAAAATCAAGTATTTTACTGATTGTTTCATAACTTTTTTTATACAAAAATAATACATTAAACAATGATTTACCATTAAAATTGATAATTTTGTAAAAATATCGACGCTGAATTCACAAATTATTTTATGCTGAAATACATCCATCAACTTATGAAACGGCTGATAATCCTGGTTTTTATAATCTTCACCACCTTGTTTTTTTATTCGTGCACCTGTAACCGCAGCAAGGAAAAAAAATTGCCTGAACTGAAGGACACAACCGTAAAGGTGACTATTGACCGTTACGAAAAAGCGTTGTTTACCATCAATAAAGACAGCCTTCAGAGCGGGTTGAAAAAGATTAAACCCAGATACAGCTTTTTTCTTGACGGCGACCTTGACGATCAGAACAACATCAGCCAGATCCGCGACTACCTGAACGACCCGCAGATGGTGGAAAACTACGAAACCAGCCAGAAAAAATTCCCGGACATTTCAAAGCTGGAAAAACAACTTTCGTCTGCTTTAACATATTTCAATTATTATTTCCCCGGAAAAAAAACACCCAAAGTTTATACTTATATCTGCGGGATGGATGTTGAACATCCTATCATTTATGCCGATAGCGTGCTGTTGATCGCATTGGATATGTATCTCGGCAATGACTATCAGCTATACCAGGCCATGGGGTTGCCGCTGTTTATGCGCAAAACCATGTCGGAAGAATATATCGTGAGGGATTGTATGAAAGCCATGGCAGAATACCACTGTTACTATGAAATGAAAGACCCAACCTGCCTCGACTACATGATCTATGAAGGGAAAAAACAGTATTTTATTGATGTGATGATGCCGGAAGAAAGTGACACCATAAAATTCAAATATTCGAAAAAACAGCTTGACTGGTGCACTGAGAACGAGTCGAACATGTGGGCATTTTTTATCGACAACAAACTTCTGTACTCAAAAGACAACAATGCGATCAAGAAGTTTTTTACGGAAGCGCCCTTCACCTCTTCGTTTTCAAAAAACTCGCCGCCCCGCACCGGGAGCTGGATCGGCTGGCGCATTGTGAGCAAATATATGGAGCAGGATAAAAAGAACAACATGGCAAAGCTGATCGGGAACATCAATTCGCAGGAAATACTAACACAATCGAAATACAAACCAAAGAAACCCTGATGAAAAATACGGCGCTTTTTACCTTGCTCTTGTGGTGCTTTAGTGGTATTTCATTTTCACAGAATAATGATTTCACCTGTAAAACCTTCGATACCGTCACTTCTGCCATCCCGGACAACATCATTAAAACGGTTGCGGTTGACAACGACGACAACATCTGGTTTGCCACCGGAGATTGCTTTTTCGGCGGGACCTTGGTAAAATTCGACGGCACAGATTTTACAGTTTTCGATTCCACCAATTCCGGCTTGCAGGACAAATTTGTCACTACGATTTTTATTGATCAGGAAAATAATAAGTGGATCGGCACACGGTATCACGGTGTCTACAAATTCAACGACCATGAATGGATCAACTATTCGCCTGCCGGTTGCCCTTTACCAAACCCTCATATTACAGGCATTGCGAAGGACAACAACGACGTTTTGTGGTTTGCCACCGATGCCGGCCTGGCCTCGTTCAACGGCAAAGAGTGGAACATTTACACTACCGCCAACTCCGGCCTGCCTGATAATGTGGTAAACGCCGTAACGGTTGATGCCAAAAACAATAAATGGGTAGCCACATCCAACGGTTTCGCAAAGTTTAACGGCGGTGAATGGGAAGTATTTCAGAAAAATAATTCAAAGCTGCCAAACAACCAGGTAAATTATATCTATACCGACAAACAAGGCTTGGTCTGGGTAGTTTTCTGGAGCGGTTTCATAAAAATAGACGATGGCAAATGGTCGGTCTTCGACCCTGAAAACAGCGGCCTGCCTAAGTTCTGTGATTACAAAATGGTTCAGGACGATAATACTATTTTTTGGATGGCTACCAATACGGGATTGATCAGATGGGCTGAAACAGGCTGGAAACTCTACACTCCATTAAATTCCTGTGTTTTAAGCTTCTTTGTCAACAAAATTGCCGTTGATTCCAAAAACAGGAAATGGGTTGCCACCAACGACGGGCTGATGATGATCGAATAAAATGAAAGAATCTGAAGAAATAATTCAATTCCTCAAAAGCCAAACCGACGAAACCCGCCGCAATGGTATGGCCCGTTTTGGTATTGCCACCGGAAAAGCATTCGGTGTGCCGCTTCCCGTGCTGCGGTTGCATGCAAAATCTTATAAGAAAAACCACCCGCTTGCCATAGAACTTTGGGAAAGCGGTTTTCATGAAGCACGGATCATGGGCACCATGATTGATGATCCCAAACAGGTGACGGAACTACAAATGGAGCAATGGGCCGGAGAATTCAATTCATGGGATATCTGCGACCAATGTTGCAGCAACTTATTTGACAAGACCGGGTTTGCCATAACAAAAGCCATCGCGTGGTCCGCCCGCCAGGAAGAATTTGTGAAAAGAGCCGGATTTACCATGATGGCCTGCCTTGCGGTACATTCAAAAAAAATGGACGACCGGCAGTTTCTTGAATTTCTGCCTTTGATCGTCCGTGAATCAACCGACAAACGAAATTTTGTGCGAAAGGCTGTCAACTGGGCCTTAAGGCAGATCGGAAAAAGAAATGTGCACCTGCATAAAGAAGCCTTAATCGTAGCCGAACAACTCATGCTGAGCGAAGATGCAACCGCCCGGTGGATCGGTAAAGATGCCTATAAAGAACTAACCAACGAAAAAATCATAAAAAGAATAAAAGAAAAATAAGCTATATGGAAACTCTAAAAACTATTTTCGAACACCGTTCCATCCGTAAATACAAAAATGAACCGGTCAGCGACGAACTGCTGAAACAACTGCTTGAGGCCGGTTCCCGCGCTTCCACCACGGGCAATATGCAGGTATACAGCATCATCGTTACCCGCGACGAAGAACGCAAGAAGAAACTCTGGGAATTTCATTTCAAACAAAACATGGTGCTACAGGCTCCGGTATTGCTGACGTTCTGCGCCGATTTCCACCGGTTCAGCCAATGGTGTTTGCAGCGTAAGGCTGAGCCGGGATACGATAATTTCCTTTCGTTCATGACGGCCGCCATCGATGCCTTGCTTGCCGCACAAAACGTAGCGCTGGCTGCTGAAGCCAACGGACTTGGTATTTGTTACCTGGGAACCACCACCTATAACGCTGATAAAATCATTGAATTTCTGGAATGCCCCGAAGGTGTGGTGCCTGTAACCACGCTGGTTTTAGGTTATCCTGATGAAGCGCCCGAACTCACCGACCGCCTGCCGGCTGAAGCTATCGTTCACAATGAATTTTACACACCATTTACACCCGAAAAAATTGACGAAGTTTATAAAGAAAAAGAAGCGCTACCACTCACAAAAAGCCTGTTGATCGAAAACCAGTTGGAAACGCTGGCGCAGATATTCACCCAAAAGCGTTATTCAAAAAATGACAATGTTTATTTTTCAAAAAGTTTTCTGTCGGTATTGAATAAGCAGGGGTTTATGAATAATGAGTAGGAACATAAACCCATAACGGTTCAGTAGCTACTTTTCGCAACACAATTCAAATACCTTTGCCAAGATAAGTATTAATTTAAAATTTCGCCCTCCTGCTTTTGGTGAAATACAAGTTATGCAGCTTGCATATTAAATCTTTTTATTCTCAAGTTTGGAAGGATTCTGCCGACAATCAAAAACTGTCGCAACAATTACATTATTATCGTTAATTAGGTAAACGATTTTGTAATTTCCGTCAACAATATACCGTATCTCTTCCTTTCTGTGTTTGAATAATTCTTCAATTTGTCCGATTTTCGGATTCTTTTCAAGAAGGAGTGTCTTGTCAACGATGGAATTTGTGATTTTATTTGCGATTTTTAAACTGGCTACAGAATATAGGTAGTCATGAATTCCCTGAAGGTCTTCAATTGCAGCATCAGTCCAAAGAACGATTACTTCCATGAAGCAATATCTTTTTTTAATTTTCTAGCGTTTGTAACCTTATTATTTTTATAATCGTCCATGGCAAGATTCATGCGTTTTTCGTATTGGTTCAGAGTCATAGGTTTAACCTCTTCTTCGTAAATTCTTTTTCTTTCCTGCCTGAGCATCTTTTCAAACTTCTCAAGAATACTACTGTTGGCTGTTCTTAAGAATTCCTGAATGAATTGTAATTTTCGGGTTTGTAAGTCCATAGTTGTAAATTGTCCTGTAAAGATACAAAAAAT
>Ga0116171_10002401_pt1 | contig 17775 bp, 15 predicted proteins | sample AD_JPNHW2_MetaG_FD_89798 | JGI IMG/M metagenome (GOLD analysis project Ga0116171, IMG submission 89798) | Active sludge microbial communities of municipal wastewater-treating anaerobic digesters from Japan - AD_JPNHW2_MetaG | ecosystem: Engineered > Bioreactor > Anaerobic > Digestate | place... | reverse complement strand
ATGCCGGTCTTCTCCGCGAGCGCCGTCACGAGCTGGGCTTTCGTCATCGCTGTTCCATTGGCCATGGTTCATCTCCTTGAATGAATCGATGCGTAGGAACCGTGAGATGCCGCGCAGCCTTAGAAGAGCTCCGCACGCATTTCAGCGCGGTTCTTTACTGCCTATGATAGCACATTGTCCTTGAAAAATAAAATAGAATTTGCGTTGCGGGCGAAATTAGGGGCTTGGATATTGAGAAAAGCGATCGATAGCCGCTATACTCCCCTCAAGGCAAGGAGTTTCCATGAACAAGGCGCTAGAAATCCTGAAAGAACGCGGCTTCATCCAGCAATGCACTGACCTTGAAGGCCTCTCGAAACTCATGGACGAGGGTCCGATCACCTTGTACGAAGGTTGTGATCCCACGGGCCCCTCGCTGCACATCGGCCACATGGTGCCCTATTTCGCGATCCGCCACCTCCATGAGGCGGGAAACAATGCGATCGTGCTCATGGGCGGCGGCACGGCGCGGATCGGCGACCCATCCGGCAAGACGACGATGCGGCAGATCATCAGCTACGAGGAGATCGACGCCAACGCGGCGCGCTTCCTGAAGCAGCTGGACAAGTTCCTCGCCTTCGACGGCAAGACGCTCTATTCGGCGAACAACAAGGATTGGCTCGCCAATCTCAATTACATCGATTTCCTGCGCGACATCGGCAGGCATTTCTCCGTCAATCGCATGCTCTCCTTCGAAGCCTACAAAATGCGCATGGAGACGGGGCTCTCCTTCATCGAGTTCAATTACCAGCTCCTTCAGAGCTACGACTTCCTCCAGCTCTACAAGCGCCATGGCGTCCGCCTGCAGATCGGCGGCGACGACCAGTGGGGCAACATCGTGGCGGGCATCGAGCTTATCCGCCGCGTCGAGGGCGCCGAGTGCTTCGGCTTGACCTTCCCCCTGGTGACCACCAGCGACGGCAAGAAGATGGGCAAGACTGAGAAGGGAGCCCTCTTCCTCGATCCGGCGATGACGAGCCCCTACGACTTCTTCCAGTACTGGAGGAACGTGGCCGACGCCGACGTCGAGCGCTTCCTCCTCATGTTCACGTTCCTCCCCGTAGAGGAGCGCAAGCGGCTCGCCCAGGGTAAGGACGCGGAAATCAACAAGGCCAAGGAAAAGCTCGCGTGGGAAGTCACCGCGGTCATCCACGGCGCCGCGGAGGCCGACAAGGCCCTGCAGGCGGCGCGGGCAGCTTTCGGCGGCGGGGCTGGCGATATCGGCGAAGTGCCCTCGGTTGCCATCGCCGCTTCGCGCCTCGACGCGGGAATCGGCGTGCTCGACCTTTTCGTCGAAGCCGGTCTCGCGTCCTCGAAGAGCGAGGCGCGCAGGCTCGTCCAGCAAGGCGGCGCCTCCGTGAACGGCGTCAAGGTGGAAGGAGAGGCCGCAGTCTTCGCCACGAAGGATTTTTCCGACGGCGCGCTTTTCCTCCGCGCGGGCAAGAAGCGTGTCTGCAGGGTGATCCTCGAGTAAAGCGAATCACCCGGGCGCAAGGCTCCATGGCCGTTCGCGCCTTCCAATAAGCGGAAGCCCGCCCCGGAGGGGCGGGCTTCTTTGTCATCTGCCGGCGGAGGCTCTTGCCGCAAGCCCGCGCCAGCCTCTCGTCAGGCCAGGTCGAGCGCGACGTCGAACATCGCGTTGAGCGATGTTTGGCGCTCCTGGGGCGTCATCTCCTTGCGAGAGATGTTCGAGTCCGAGCAGGTGAGGAGGGTGAGGGCTTTCTTCCTCAGGTAGGCCGCGTTGCAGTAGAGCGCGAAGCACTCCATGTCGGTGGCCGCGCATCCCATGGCGGCCCATTTCTTCCAGCCCTCGGCGTCGTCGAGCGCCGAATAGAGCGAGAAGACATCGGGGGAGAAGATGCCGCCAACCCAGTACTTGGTGCCGCGGCCGCGCGCCGACGCCACCGCCTTCTCAAGAAGCCCGTAATCGGCGCAGGGCGAGAAGGAGCCGTTGAGCCCGTACTGATGCGCGTAATTTGAATCCGTCGACGCGGTCATCGCGATGACCAAGTCCCCGACGTCGATGTCGGGCGTCATGCCGCCGCAGGTGCCGATCCTGACGATCTTCTCGACGCCGTAGAAGGCGAAAAGCTCGTACGAGTAGATGCCCATGGAAGGCGCGCCCATGCCGGAGCTCATCACGCTGACATCCCTGCCTTCCCAGGTTCCGGTGAAGCCCAGCATGTTCCTGACGCCGGTCACTTGCCGGGCGTTTTGCAGCCTGGTTTCGGCGATGTATTTCGCCCGCAGGGGATCGCCGGGCATGAGGACGAGGGGGGCGAAATCGCCTTTCTTTGCGGTATTGTGCGGGGTGCCCGCCGAGAAGTGCTCAAGGCGGCGTTCGTGCATTCGAGCTGAATCCATGCGATTCTCCTTAAATATCTGCCATGCGTTGTTAGCCTTAGCTTCCGCTGCGCTCATAGGGCTGGCCGGAGGCTCGCGGCGCATATTCCTTGCCGGAAAAGATCACGAGGGTGATCAGGGTGATCAGGTAAGGAAGCACGCTGAAAAACTCCGAGGGAAGGAAGCGCAGGCTCTGAATGTTGACCATGTAGATGGAGAGGGCCACGGCGGTGCCGAAAAGAAGCGAGGAAGCCGCGATTCCCTTGGGCAGCCAGCGGCCGAAGGACACCGCGGCCAGGGCGATGAAGCCGGCGCCGTTGATGGTGTAGATCGTGTACTGGATCGTCTGGGTGAGAACCAGGCAGCCTCCCGCGATGCCCGCCAGGAGCCCGGAAGCCATCACGGCGATATAGCGCGTCTTCCTCACGTCGATGCCCGCCGAGGCCGCCGCCTGGGGATGTTCGCCGCAGGCGCGGAGCCGCATTCCGAAGGGGCGCTTGTACAGCAGGAACCAGGCAATGATGACGATGACCAGCGCGACCCAGGCTGTCGGATAGATTCCCCCCGCGCCGGGCATCATGCCGAGCTTGAAGGGAGCGGTGCGTTCCATCTTGAAAATGATCTGGGCCAGGAAGGTGGTTCCGCCGGTCGCCAGGAGGTTGATGCCCGTTCCGGAAACCGTCTGGTCGGCGTTGAGCGTGATGGCGGCGAAGGCGTGGATCAGCGATGCCAGCAGTCCCGCGAAGCCAGCCGCGGCGATGGCGATCCAGACGGAGAAGGGCGTCGAGGACTCGAGGAAATAATGGGCGGTCGCCGCGGTGAAGGCGCCGATGCCCATCAGCCCCTCAAGGGCGATGTTGACCACGCCCGAGCGTTCGCAGATCATGCCGCCGGTGGCGGTGATGAGGATCGGCGAAACGATCATGAGCACCGATGGGATCATGGCGATCAGGCTATTCATTGCCGGCCTCCTTCCTAAGGCGGGCGCTCTTCTTTGCCTGCCAGTCGAGAATGAGCTTCACGCCGGCGCGCATCGAGATGAAGATGACGACAAGGCCGGAGATTATCAGCGTTATTTCCTTCGGGATCGGCCGGGACTGCATGAGGGGTTGGGCCGACGCCAGCATGCCGAAGAGGAGGCCCGCCAGCAGAGTTCCTCCCGCAGTGTTGTTCCCGATCAGGGCCACCGCGATGCCGTTGAAGCCATAGTTGTCGTAGCCGCCGAGGACTCGCCCGTATCCGAAGGAGCCCAGCGCCACGACGGCGCCCGCCAGGCCTGCGAACATGCCCGCGAGGAGCATTGAAACGGTGATGGATCGCGTCACCTTGATGCCGGCGTAGCGCGCCGCGTTCTTGTTCAGGCCGGTCGCCCTGAGCTCGAAGCCCAGCTTCGTTTTCTCGATGACAAACCAGTAGATGAGGCAGGCGAGGAGCGCGACCCAGAGCCCCAGGCTCAAGCGCGAGCCGTTGGTGAGCTTTTCGAAAAGCGGGCTCGTGAGTCGGGCGGTCGCCGGGAAATTGGGCGTCCTGTAGGTGTTGGCGCCGGGGATCTGCATGCTTGCCCAGCGCGACCCGAAGAAGGCGACATAGTTGAGCATGATGGTGGCGACCACTTCGGAAACCGCGAACTTGGCTTTCAGCCAGCCGACGATACCGCCCCAGAGCGCGCCGGCGAGGCCGGCGGCTGCAACCGCTGCGACCCAATGGAGCACGGGGATTGGCGGGAAAAAGAGCGCCATGAACTGCGCCACGGTCAGTCCGACGATATATTGGCCTTCCGCGCCGATGTTGAAGAGGCCCGCCCGCGCCGCAAACCCCATCGAGAGTCCGGAGAGGATGAGGGGCATGCTGGCGGTGAGCCACTCGCCGATATAGCGTGGGTTCCAGGTGCCGCGCGTGATGTCGAAGCCCGTGAGGGTCTGGAGGAGGGCGGTGTACATGCCCGAGGGTTTCTTGCCCACAGCGACGATGAGGAAGGTGCCGCAGAGGAAACCCAAGATAACGACCGATACCGAAATGACTCCGGGGTTGGCGAGGAAGCGCCCTATGCCTCCATTCCTGCCTTTTTCGCGCTTCATCGCCTTGCCTCCGGTTGCTGCCTCGCAACGCCGGCCATCATCGCGCCGATCTCGCGCTCGTTCGCCGATTCGGCGTCGACGATGCCCACGATCTCGCCCTTGGAAATCGCGGCGATCCGGTCGCAGAGGTTGAGGATTTCATCCAGTTCGAAGGATACAAGCAGTACCGCCCGGCCCTTGCTGCGCTCGGCGAGGATGCGCGTATGGATGTTCTCGATCGCCCCGACATCGAGCCCGCGCGTCGGCTGCGCGATCACGAGGAGGTCGGGCGAAAGCTCTATCTCGCGCGCGATGATGGCCTTTTGCTGATTGCCGCCGGACATGGACCTGACCTTGGTCGCTGCGCCTTCGCCCGCCCTGATGTCGAAGTCCTTGATCAGCGACTTCGCGTTGCGCTCCATGGCGTTCTTGTCGAGCACGCCAAGCGCGCCGCAGTAGGGAGCCTTGTCGTAGGTCTTCAGAACGAGGTTCTCGTCCAGGCGGAAATCGAGAACGAGGCCTTCCTTCTGCCGATCTTCAGGAACATAACCTATGCCCCGCTCGATCCGCGCATGGATCGAGGATCGGGTGATATCATCGCCTTTCAGGTAGACGCGGCCTTTTTCGGCATGCCGCAAGCCGGTTATCGCCTCGATGAGCTCGGCTTGGCCGTTTCCATCCACTCCCGCAATGCCGACGATCTCGCCGCGGCGCACTTCGAGCGAAAAATTCCTCACCGCCTCGAGCCCGCGCGAGTTCCTTACCGAAAGATCCTCGATCTTGAGAACAGTCTCGCCAAAACTGGCCTTGGGCTTTTCAAGGCTGAACTGGACTTCGCGGCCCACCATCATGGCCGCCATTTCGGATTCGGAGGCCGATGCCACATCGACTGTTCCAATGACCTTCCCCCTGCGCAAAACCGTGCAGCGCGACGCGGCCTGCTTTATTTCCCTCAGCTTGTGCGTGATGAGGATGATGGTCTTGCCTTCTGCTTTGAGCCGCTCGAAGATGAGCATGAGCTCGTCGATCTCCTGGGGGCGGAGCACGGCGGTGGGCTCGTCGAAGATGAGGATATCCGCTTTCCGATACAGGATTTTCAGGATCTCGACGCGCTGCTGCATTCCCACGGTGATTGTTTCGACGAGGGCGTCGGGATCGACGTCAAGCCCGTAGAGCGACGACAGCTCGCCGACGCGCTTCCTGGCCGAGCCGATATCGATGTCGCCCCAGCGGTTGCGCGGCTCGTTGCCGAGGATGATGTTCTCGGTGACGGTGTAGTTGTGGACCAGCTTGAAGTGCTGATGCACCATGCCGATTCCCAGCGCCGTGGCGTGATTCGGGTCGGCGATGCGCACTTCCTTTCCACGTATGGAGATGGTGCCGGAATCCGGCTCGTAGAGCCCGAAGAGTATCGACATGAGGGTGGATTTTCCCGCGCCGTTCTCGCCGAGGATCGCGTGGATCTCGTTGTCGCGGACACGGAGGGTGACGTCATCATTGGCGACGACGCCCGGAAACACCTTCGTGATTCCCGCCATCTCGATAGCGTATGAATCCATCGAAAAAACTCCTGACCGGAAAAAAGGGCCGCGTCGGCGATTCGCCATTCGCGGCCCCGGGTTCGCTGAAAGCGAGCGATCCGACGAAAGATCAGTCGTCGGAGGCCTGAAGATTCGCGGGAACGAGGCCGGCGGCTTTCGCGGCCGCGAAGGTCGGCACGACCTTGATCTGACCCTTGATGATCTTGGCCTTGGCCTCGTTCACCTGCTTGACGATGTCGGCGCCGAGCTCGGCGTTCTTGTCGGAGAAGCCGACGCCGTCGATCTTGGTGTCGAATACCACGACCTGGCCTTTGAAGGTCTTGTTCTTGACCGCGTTGAGGGCGTATTTCGTGGAATTCTCGACGCGCTTGATCATGGAGGTGAGCACGGCGGATTTGCCGGTGGCATAGATGCCGTCCTCATACTGGTCGGAATCGACGCCGATCGCCCAGACGTTCTTGCCCTGCGAGCGGTATTCCTTGGCCTGGGCGATGGTGCCGTTGCCGGTGCCGCCCGCCGCGGAGAAGATCGCGTACACGCCGGAATCGTACCAGTTCTTGGCCTGGGCCTTGGCGAGCTCGGGCTTGCCCCAGTCGTTGGCGTAGTAGTCGACGAGCTCGGCCTTGGGGAACACCGACCTGATGCCCTGCACCCAGCCCATTTCGAACTTGGTGATCACGGCGCCGGGGACTCCGCCGATGAATCCGAACTTCGGGTTGGCGATCTTGTCCTTTTTTGCCTTGAGCGCGGCGGCGACGCCGACGAGGTAGGACCCCTCGTGCTCGGAGTAGGTGGCTTCCATGACGTTGGGCTTGCCGACCCAGTCGACATCGACGATGAGGTATTTCTGGTTGGGGTACTTTGCGGATACTTCGGTGACGGCGTCGGCAAAGGTGAATCCGGTGACGATGATGAGGTCGTACTTCTCGTCAGAGGCCTGCATCAGGTTCGGGATGTACATATCCTGAGTCTGGGCGGTCATGACGTCGTAGAACTTGCCCCGCTTGGCGGTTTTGGTCCAGGTGTCCCCATAGAAGTCGAGGATTCCCCGCCAGGCGGCCTGGTTGAAGGAGCGGTCGTCGATGCCGGTGGCATCGGTCAGAAGCCGGCAGGTGGGTTGGGCGGCGGCAGCGGCGACGGCGCCGAAGATCATCGCCCCGGCGAGGAGCAACGCGAAAATACGTTTCATACGGTGTACCTCCAAGTATGCTTTAGCGGCGCCCAGGGCGCCGCAGTATGCGCGTTTTTGCCGCCTGGCCGCTAAATCTCAGCGTCCACGTGGCCCTCGTAGTATTCGTCGCGGAGCTGCCGCACCTGACTGTCCAAGAGGTAGTCATCGAAGCTCATGTAGCGGTCGATGACGCCGTGCGGGCAGATTTCCACGATGCGGTTGGCGATGGAGGTGACGAACTCATGGTCGTGGCTGGCGAAGAAGAGGATGCCGGGGAATTCGATGAGCCCGTCGTTGAGCGACGTGATGGCTTCCAGGTCCAGGTGGTTCGTCGGCTCGTCCATGATGAGGAAGTTCGGCGCCGCGAGCATCATGCGCGAGAGCATGCATCGCACGCGCTCGCCGCCTGAGAGCACGTTCACGGGCTTTAAGGCTTCGTCGCCCGAAAAGAGCATTCTGCCCAAGAAGGAGCGGATGTAGGTATCGTCGTCGGAATCGGTGTACATCTTGAGCCAGTCGACCAGGCTCGTGTCCGCGGCGAAAAGCGGCGCTGCGTCCTTGGGGAAATAGGCCTTCTCGACGGTCTGACCCCAGTAGATGTCGCCCGCCGCCGGAGCCAGGTCGCCGCCGAGAGCCGCGAAGAGCGCCGACTTGGCGATATGCTGCTGCCCGACGAAGGCGATCTTGTCGTTCCTATTCACATTAAGCGAAAAGCCGGACACCACGTTCTTGCCGTCGATCGCCACCGAGAGGTCGACGATGCGGAGTACGTTGTTTCCAATATCGCGCGATGGCTTGAAGCTTACATAGGGGAAGCGCCTGGAAGAGGGGACGATCGAGTCGAGATCGAGCTTTTCGAGGATTTTCTTCCTGGAAGTCGCCTGTCTTGACTTGGAGGCGTTCGAGGCGAATCGCTGGATGAATTCCTTAAGGTCCTTGGCCTTTTCCTCTCGCCGCCGCTTCTCATCCTTCTGCTGCTGCATCAGGATCTTGTTGATGCGGTACCAGAAATCGTAATTGCCCGAATATATCCTGATATGGCCGAAATCGATGTCGCAGGTATGGGTGCAGACCGCGTTGAGAAAGTGGCGGTCGTGGGAGACGACGATCACGATGTTGGGAAACTCGATGAGGAACTCTTCGAGCCAGCTTATCGAGTCGAGGTCGAGGCCGTTCGTGGGCTCATCGAGAAGGAGTATGTCGGGGTTGCCGAAGAGGGCTTGGGCGAGGAGAACGCGGACCTTAACCGTCTCGCCGACTTCCTTCATGAGCTTTTCGTGAAGCGCTTCGGGAACGCCGAGCCCCGAAAGCAGGACCGCCGCCTGGGTTTCAGCCTCCCAACCGCCCAACTCGGCAAATTCCGCCTCAAGCTCGCTGGCGCGGATGCCGTCGGCCTCGGAGAAATCATCCTTGGCGTAGATGGCGTCCCTCTCCATCGCTATCGAATGGAGCTTGTCATGGCCCATGATAACCGTGTCAAGAACGCGGCATTCCTCGAAGGCGAAGTGGTCCTGCTTTAGGGTTGCCAGGCGCGAGCCGGCTGAAATGATGATTTCACCTTTATCTTGCTGGATTTCTCCCGAGAGGATGCGGAGAAAGGTCGTCTTCCCGGCGCCGTTGGCGCCGATGATGCCGTAGCAGTTGCCGGGGGTGAACTTAAGGTTGACGTCTTTGAAAAGGCTTCGTTCGCCGAAGCCGAGTGCGAGGTCGGTTACTGATATCACAAGAAGAATACTCCCTGCAAACGCGAGGAATTTCAAGGGGGCTATAGGGAAAACGAGCTTTTTTCAAAACCGCCGTTCCTTGGCGGCCTCCCTTGGTGTATGATCGGCATGGCAGGGCAGGCGGCTAGGTTGGCGGCTCTCGGGAGTTGGGCGTTTTGAAAAAAATCCTCGTTGTTTCTGATATTCACGGCCACGGCGAGAGCCTGAAAGCGGTTCTCGCGGCCAATGACGGCGCCGAACTCGTTATAGTCGCCGGCGATCTGACGAATTTCGGCAACGCGGCGGACGCCCGGGAGATCCTCGATATCCTTGAGCAGGCTGGATTCCCGTTCCCGCCTGCGGTGGTCGCCGGCAACTGCGACACGCTGGCGGCCCGCCGGTGTATTTTCTCCTCGGGCCGCGGTCTCGAAGGTTGCCTGCGGGAACTGCCTTACGCCACCCTGACGGGCGCGGGGGGAGGGCTGCGACGCGCCGGCATTACGAGCTTTGAACGAAGCGAGGCGGAACTTCACGACGCATTGGCTCCTCAGCTTTTCGAATCCGAAAGAAATGAGGTCCGGCGCCCGCTCATCGTCGTGACCCATTCGCCCCCCTATGGGACGAACGCCGACCGGCGAGGCGAAAGTCATGTCGGCAGCGGCGAGTTCGCCTCGCTGATGGCGCTCCATAAGCCCGAGGCGTGGGTCTGCGGCCATATCCACGAATCGCGCTGCGTCTCCCTGGAGGATGGCACGCTCGTGGTGAACCCCGGCCCCTGCGGCTCGGGCTGCTTCGCCGTCCTTGAGGTAGGCGAGGCGGGTAAAAAAAACCCTGACCGCGGAGAAATCGCCGCGGTCAGGGCCGAACTGCGCTGCCTATGAGGCTAGCGCTCAAGAAGCGCCAATAACGCCCTAGCGCCTCGTTCCCGTCGGGTTGTACAGATACTTGAAATAGTCCATGTCGGTTGAAAGCGTCTTCTTGAACGCCGGCATCGTCTCCTTATAGGACTCCATAGCCTTCCAGAACTCGAAGAAGGAAGGATCCTTGCCAAAGGCGTCGGCGAAGATCTTGGTCGCTTCGGCGTCGGCCTTTCCCTTGAGCGTCTCGGACTTCGCGTATGCGGAGGAGAGTATCGAGCGCTTCTCGTTCTCGAGCTTGCCGAGCCACTCCGCCTTCTTGCCCTCGCCATAGGAGCGGAAGGCCTGGGCGATCTGGTTGCGCTCCTTGATCATCCGCTGGTAGACGCTGTCGGTCAGCTCCTCGGAGTACTTGATCTGGCGGGGGACGATGTCCAGCACCTCGATCCCGTACTCGGGCACTATCGATGCCACGATCTTGATCATCTCCTTCGAGAGAAGCTCTCGCCCTTTTTCAATCTTCTCGTACTGGTTCTCCGAGATGGTAAGCTCCTGGAGCGAGGTGGCGCCTTCGGTCTCCCCGGTCTGGAAGGTCTCCGCGGTGCCGCCCTTCAATATCTCGTCGGTGCTGCGAACGGCCTCCCTCAGGTAATTGGAGGTGATGACGGTGCGCACCGCCGAGTCGATGACATCGTCCAGCCGGCCGTACGCGTTCTCGAGATTGCTCACCGACTCGTAGAACTTGACTGGATCGGAGATGCGCCAGCGGGCCGTCGTATCCACCCATATGAACTGGTTTTCCTTCGTGGGGATGCGCTGCTTCTCGCCATCCCAAGAAAGGAGCCTCTTGGGGTACTTGATGACATCGTCGACGAAGGGACTCTTGAACTTCAGCCCGGCTTCGGTATGTGTCTTGACGATCTGGCCGAAGCGCACGACGACGGCCTGCTCGCCCTCGTTGAGCACGAAAAAGGGACCGACGATCATGACCGCGATGAACAGCACCAGCACGGCGCCGAGAATTATGAGAGTCTTTTTCATCGCGCGGCCTCCTTGGCGCCGTCGAGCACCTTGAGCGAAAGCAGGTTCGAGAGGGATTTATCAATAAGGTCGACGCCCTGGCTGTCCGCGAACACTTCGTTCATCATCTCGAAGTAAAGGCGCTTCCTCGTCACATCGGGCGCCTTCCGGTACTCGTCAAGCACCGAGACGAATCGCGCGACATCGCCTTTCGCCTTGTTCACGCGTTCGGTGGAATAGCCCTGCGCTATTTCGATGAGCTGGTCGGCCTGGCCTTTCGCCTTGGGGATTTCGGCGTTGTAGGCTTCCTTGCCTTCGTTGATGAGCCGATTCATGTCCTGAATGGCCTTGTTGACGTCCTCGAAGGCATCCTGAACGCCGGCGGGCGGCACGATATTCTGAAGCTGAACCTGGGTGACGGTGATGCCGAGGTTGTAGTTCGAGAAAATCACGTTCATCATCGAAACCGCGCTGTCCTGGATCGTCTGGCGGTCGGGTCCGATGACGCCCAGGATGAGCCTGTCGCCGACGAGGCTGTTGATCACGGACTGCGAAATGTCCCGTATGGTCTTCTGGCGGTCTGAGACGCTGAAAAGCCATGCTCTCGGGTCGTTGATGCGATATTGGATGATCCATTCGACGTCCACGATATTGAGGTCGCCAGTGAGCATGGTCGATTCATTGGGGAATTTCTCGTCGGAATACTGGGTCTGCGCGCCGCTTTTGAGCGTGCGGAATCCGAAAGTCTCGGTCTGGATCACCTTCGTCTTGACGACATACGCCTTCTGGATTCCCAGCGGAAGCTTGTAGTGGAGCCCGGCTCCAAGCGTTTTCGAATACTTTCCGAAGGTGGTGATCACGGCGCTTTCGGTCTGGTCCACGACGATGAAGCTTGTCGACAGGAAGACTATAACCGCGACCGCCGCGATCGCGATGACGATGATCGGGCCCTTGAGCTTGAACTTGGGCACCTTGACCTTGAAAACAGGTTCTGCCATCGACGGCACCTCCTCAACGAAGCTGGCGTTCGAACAGTCCCAAATATACTTCGATTTCGCCCTCGGGAAAGAGTTCCCGCAGTTTTTCGATAAAATAGTACGGAATTGGCGCCTCTACGATGGATGGAAGCCCAGCGACGCCGATTCCCGGCATGGAAAGCCGCCACGCGTGAAGGTAGTAGGGCTGTCCGCAGGGCTGGCCGCCATACTTTCGGTCGCCGGCGAGCGGATGTCCATGAGCCGAGGCCTGCGCGCGGATCTGGTGTGTGCGCCCCGTGCCCAAGGCAATCGAGGCGAGCGTGAAACCGCTCGAAGAGGCGAGGGGAGTCACTTCCGTCAGGGCTTCCCGGGCTTCATCGGCGAGGGTAGGCCGCCCGCCGGCCGAGACGCTGGTGCGCCTGTTCCCGCCGTCGCGCGTCAGGAAGTCGTCCCAGACAACGGCGGCATCGAGCCGACCTTCTAGCAGCGCCAGGTAGGTTTTCTCGATGCGCCGCTCGCGGAGGGCTTCGGAGAAAGCCCGCGCGCCATCGATGCTCTTCGAGAAGGCGATGACGCCGGAAGTATTGCGGTCGAGCCGATGGAGAGGACCAGGCGTGAATGCCAGCGAGGGCGCCCGGGAAGGGGCAAGGTAGGAGCGCACCCTCGCCTCGAGGCTGTCGGATCCGTCGTGCACGAGCATGCCTATCGGCTTGTCTACGACGACGAGATCGGCGGTTTCGAGGAGTATCGCGAATGAAGGGGAGGGCGCGGGGGAGTCCGCAGGCCGCTGGGCATCAGGCGCATTCGTGCCGGAACCGAGGAGCATGCCGCTGATTTCGACAGTCTCGCCCGGCTTGCAGCGCGACGCTGGATCGCGCTTCATTCCGTCGACGCGGATATCGCCCTTCCTCAAGGCCCGGTGGATGGCTGAAAGCGGCAGATCGCCCAGCGCAATCCTGAGCACGCGATCGAGCCGTCTTCCTTCGTCGTCCTTGCCGAGGACGAGCCTGGCGCCTGTTTTCATGGGCAAATAGTAGCGAGGCCGCCGGCACAGGTCAATGAATCGCCAAACCGGCGCGCGTCTTGACACAAGGCCGACAGGCGCAAGAAAATCCGTGACGATGAGGAGCGCTGCAATGGACGTCAAGGCTCTAGTGAACAACCCGATTTTCCTCTCGGCATTTATGAGCCTCTGCGTCGCCCAGTTCATCAAGGCGGTCATCTCGCTGATGAAGGCGCGGTGACAAGAATTCCACGAGGCGATGCTCATCTTCTTCTGGCGGACGGGCGGCATGCCTTCGAGCCATTCCGCAACTGCCATTGCCATCAGCACCGCCGTCGCCCTGACCGAGGGCTTTTCGAACCTATTCATCGTGTCGCTCTTTCTTTCGCTCATCGTGATCCGCGATGCCCTCGGCGTACGCCGCTCGGCGGGCCTCCAGGCCAAGGCGCTCAATCGCCTGGGAGCCGAACTGTCGATCAAGCAGGGCATCCGCTACGACGCCGTAAAGGAAGTTCATGGCCATACCTGGCCCGAAGTGCTTGTTGGATCGGTGCTGGGGTTCTGCATCGCCTTCGCCTTTTGCCGGCTGTAGGCTAAAAGACCTATGTCATACGAATCCTTACTAGTACAGATATGTAGGGCAAGAGCGAAAAACGCTCATTTCGCGCTGCGATAGCCGCCTTTGCGCATTCTGCGCTTTTTCCGGGCGGCGCCCTTTTACAGACTCCGCCATCTAGTATAGAATCCGCACATCACGACGAAGGTACGGAGCTGATGCAAGGCACGAAGGTCATTCTGGGGACATACAACGCTATGCCGGACGGCGCCTCGGGAAAGGTCTTCGAGCTGACCTACCAGCGTTCATGGCGACCCTTCCTGTCGAGCCTCTACAAATTCCAGAACATCAACGCCGTGCTCTACTATTCGGGCGTCGTCTTTCAGTGGATCGAGGAGAACCATCCAGAATTCCTCCTTCTCCTCGAGGAGATGGCTGGCCGCAAGCAGATAGAGCTGCTGGGCGGCGGCTATTTCAGCCCCCTCTTCCCCATGCTACAGCCTTCTGACAAGATCGGGCAGATCGAGATGCTCACCACCTACCTCAGGAAAGCTTTCGGGAAAAGGCCATCGGGTGGCTGGCTCGGCGAATATGCCTGGGACGATGCGATTCCGGTCGTCTTCCGCAATTCCGGCCTGACCTATACTTTCCTGCCCGCGACGCTGCTCGCCGGGGCCGGTCTCTCCGAGGATGGGCAATTCCCGCCTCTGATCACCGAGGATCAGCGCAAGCTGCTCTACATATTCCCGACCTTCGATATCGACGCCACCTTCGGGCAGGCCATGCCCTTTGAAACGGCGCTGGAGCGCCTGATGGCGACCTACCCCGATTGCAGGCTCTACTCCATGATGATCGACGGCAATTCGATTCCCGCGATGTGGGAATCCTCGGGGCTCGAATCGCCCGATGTCATGTTCGAGAAAACCTTCGCATGGTTCCAGAAGAACTGCCTCGACACGGAGACAATCCTCGCGCAGGCTTATGCCAGAACCCTCAAGTCCGGGAAGCTTTTCTATCTCTGTTCCTGCATGGCTCCCCGCCTGGAATCCAGCCTGGGAACCGCCGATCAAAGCGTCGGCTCGATCCAGCGGGCGCCCGTAAAGCAGCTTCTCCTCCGAAATAGCGCCAGCAAGCATCTCTACGACAAGATGTACCATATCCATTCCCTCATGTCCCTGCTGCGCGGAGACAAGGCGCGAAAGAAGAGCGCCCAGGAGGATCTCTGGAAGGCGCAGAACGGCGACGCCTATTGGGAGAGCGCGGTGGGGGGCATCAGGAGGCCGGAAGTGCGCATGAACGCCTTCCGCGCCCTCATTGAGGCCGAAAAGGCGACTCGCATCCATGGCAGCTTCAGCCCCGGCATAATCTTGGACGACATCGATTGCGACGGCGAGAAGGAGATCGTCTACCAGGCCGCCGACATGAACTGCTATATCCATCTCAAGGGAGCTTCAGTTTTCGAACTCGATTCCTTCAAGACCAAGCAGAACTACTGCTGCACGTATGCTTCATCCCAAAGCGCCGACGGTTCCGGCCTTGCCGCGGATGGAGCCGCGAGAGCGGGGCGGGGAGCCAACAGCTTTATCGACAGGATATTCTCCGCCGGGGCCTTTGACGAGGAATTGATCTGTCTGGGGAACCAGAGCTATTCGCTTCTCGACCACGAGCGGAGTCCCTGCAAGGTCGTGTTCAGCAAGGATTTCGCGCTCAAAGCCGGAGGAGCCCTTTACCCGATGACGCTCCGGAAGGCCTATCTGTTCCAGAAATACTGCGTGAGCGTTGACATCGAGATCTCCAATCGATCGCACTATCCGATTTCCGTCCGCCATGCCATCGAGCTCAATCTGCAGCCGGCCGCGGACTGGGCCGAAATCGAATTCCTCATCGCGGGCAAGAATCGCGAAAAGGAAAAGCTGCCGAGCCTGGTCAGGATGCCGTCGGTCGAAGCCGAAGCCCTGTTCATCCAGTCAGCCCAGAAAAAGGAACTGCTTGAGTTGCGTTCCGACAGGGCTTTCTCGCTCTGCGCAGAGCATTCGATCGATCGCCTTGCCACGCCGTCCATACTTCGCCTTCAGGCGGGGCAGCTTGAGACCTCGCCTTCAGGCCCCGCGGGCGAGACTCTCTATCAGGGAACCAAGCTGCTCTTCGGTTGGGATCTGAGCTTGACGCCCGACGCTTCGGCCAGCATCGCCCTTTCGCTCCATTTCTGAGCCGAAACCGTTTCAGAGCTTGCCCGACTGCGCCTTTTTCACCTAGAATGCGGTATGTCATCACCGTCTTTTCCTGGTACCCTCGCGGGCAGGCATGTGCACTTCATCGGCGCCAAGGGAACTGGCATGGCCGCGCTCGCCGAGATCATCGCCGCTAAGGGCGCCCTGCTCTCCGGCAGCGACGTGCCGGACACTTTCTACACCGACGCCATTCTCCGCTCCCTGGGTATGCGCCTGTCAGAGACCTTCAGCGCCGCCAACCTCGACGGCGATATCGACCTTGTCGTCTATTCCGACGCCTATAGCGCCGCGACCAACCCCGAAATGGCCGAAGCGGCCAGGCGGGGATTGCCTATGTTCAGTTTCGCCCAAGCCCTCGGGGCCCTGTCCCGAATGAGCGATTCGTCGGGCATCGCCGGCGTGCATGGAAAGACGACGACGACGGCTATGATCGGCACCGTGCTCGACGCCCTTGAAACACCCATGACCGTGCTTACCGGATCGGCCGTATCGAGCTTCGGCGGCCGCTGCACGCTGATCCGCGGCGATCGCTGCTTTGTGGCCGAAACCGACGAGTACAAGCGGCACTTCATGCATTTCTCGCCGCGCAGGATACTTCTCACCAGCGTCGAAAGCGACCACCAGGATTTTTACCCAACCTACGGCGACATTCTCGCGGCATTCCGCGATTACGTGATGCTCCTTCCACCGGGAGGACTTCTCGTCTACTGCGCCGATGATCCGGGAGCCGTCGAAGTCGCCGATTTCGCGAAAGCGGAGCGGAGCGATCTCCGCTTCGCTCCCTACGGCTTTTTGGCTGAAGGCGGCTGGCGGATTGTGGACTGCTCGGCGCAGGAAGGGAAAACGAGCTTCCGCGTCGCCGGCCTACAGGATCCATTCGAGCTGCGGGTTCCCGGGCGCCATCTTGTGCTCGACGCCGTAGGCGCGTTGGCGTTGGCCGCGGATATCGCCGCCGGGGCGCAGGACGCCGCCCTCTCCACATCCCAATGGAATGTGGCCAAGGAAGCCCTCGTAGGTTTCAAGGGTTCGCGGCGCCGCAGCGAGATCGTCGGGGAGGCAGGCGGCGTCCTCGTCATGGACGATTATGCCCATCATCCGACAGCCTTGAAGGCGACCATCGCCGGCATCAAGGAATTCTGGCCGTCGAGGCGGCTCATCGTCGACTTCATGTCCCATACCTATTCGCGAACGATCGCCCTTATGGACGAGTTCGCCGCGAGCCTGGACGCCGCCGACTGTGTCGTGCTCCACGATATCTACGCTTCAGCCAGGGAGAAGCCCGTGCCCGGCGTATCGGGGCGCGACCTCTTCATGAAGGCCAAGGCGAGGCGGCCCGACTTGCTCGACTTGACCGATCATCAGGCCTTGCCGACTCCAGGTCAGCCGGGGCGGCCTTTCATGTTCTATGAAGCGAAACATTCGGACGCCCTGGAACCGCTGCTCCCGCTGTTGCGCGAGGGCGATCTTTTCATCACCATGGGAGCCGGCGACAACTGGAAGCTTGGCAGGGCCCTCCTCGATCGCCTCCAGCGCGGTGGAATGTCGCAAGGCGCCGGCCGCGACAACGCGGCCGCGAAAAAGGAATAAGCATGTTCAAGAGCATGACGGGCTTCGCCCATAGGGAGTTCGAGCGTGAAGGCCTTTCCGGGAGCATCCAGATCAAGGCCTACAATAATCGCTATCTGGACATTTCAATCGCGCTGCCGCCCCAGGTGACCGCTTTCGAGCCGAAGATCCAGAAACTTCTCACCGAGCGCCTCGTCCGCGGCAAGGTCGAGTTCGGCCTTCGCCTTAAAAATACCGAGGCGCCGACATCCATCGTGCCCGATGTCGAGGCGGCGAGGACGCTGTTTCAGGCAGTTTCCCGCATAGCGGAAGGCTGCGGGCTCGCCGAGCGGCCATCCCTCGAGTTCCTGGCACGGTTCGAGGGCATCCTCACCTATCAGAAGGAAATCGACACCGAAAGCCTCTGGGAGCCGCTGGCGCCAGAGATCGCCGCGGCGCTGGATGAATTCGAGGCCACCCGCGCGCGGGAAGGCGCCGCCACCCAGGCGAACATCTTCGCCGAGCTGGAGCGCTTCGAGCTCGGGCTCGCGGCCGTCAGAGCCAAAGCCGCCGACATCGACGCGACGATCACGCAGCAGCTCAAGGCGCGCTTCGACGAAGTCCTTCCCCAGGGCTACGACGAACAGCGCATGCTCCAAGAGCTCGCCATCCAGCTCGTGCGCCTTACCATCAACGAGGAAGTCTCGCGCCTCGATGCCCACATCGCCGCCT
>Ga0116171_10002400_pt1 | contig 17777 bp, 18 predicted proteins | sample AD_JPNHW2_MetaG_FD_89798 | JGI IMG/M metagenome (GOLD analysis project Ga0116171, IMG submission 89798) | Active sludge microbial communities of municipal wastewater-treating anaerobic digesters from Japan - AD_JPNHW2_MetaG | ecosystem: Engineered > Bioreactor > Anaerobic > Digestate | place... | reverse complement strand
CGGGAGGAGATACGAGTGCGTCAATAAAAGACTTAGGATTAAAAAATAAAATTGATTTTATTTGCAGTGGCGGCGGAGTCATGCTGGAAATGTTAGTTAAAGGTGATCTGCCGGCGTGGAGTTAGAAATATGAATATTTTTTTGTTTATAGTGACAATAGCTCTTGGCTTTATCTGTATAGTTCAGTTCGTATTTTACGAAAGTTTAGAAAAGAGATTTAATGAGGTTAAAGATGGATATTTGAATTTAGTAACAAAAAAAAGATTAATAGAAAACAGAAACTTTTTGAGGAATGATGAAAAAAAATTATTTACGATATTGAATCGCATAATCAGAGATAAAAATATTGTTCCACAGGTTCATTTGTCTGACTTAGCTGAAGTTAAGATTGGTTATAGAGATCATGATAATTTGTATTATGAATTAAATAGATTTATTTTTGATTTTGTAATTTTTGATAAAGATTTTAAACCAGAAATTGTGGTTGAATTAAACGGTAAATCGCATTTTTTCTTAAAAAATAGAATTAATAGAGATGCAATTGTAAAAAATTTAACAGAAAATTTAGATATAAAACTTATTGAAATTACTACTGATGAAATTTTTGATGAGGACAAAATTAAAGCTAAGTTTTTTAAAAGTTAAAGATTAATTACATTTAATAAATGTATGTTTTGAGATAATATTGTATATATGAAGCAAGATAAAAAAATAAGAATTGGAATTAATGGTTTTGGGAGAATTGGAAGTGTAGTATTGAGAGCCATATTGATGGAAAAATATGAAGTAGAGGTGGCAGCAATTAATACGATCAAATTTGACATGGAAACTTTTGTAATGCAGTTTAAATATGATTCAGTTTACGGTAGGTTTCCGGCGAAAATTGATTTTAGTGAACCAGAAAAAGCAGGTGAAATTGGAAGACTAAAAGTTGGTGATAAAGTAATCCCCTTCTTAAGTGAAATGGACCCAGCAAAGATCAGGTGGAAAGATTATGACGTAGATGTAGTATTGGAGTGCACAGGAGTTTTTACAGATAATAAAGCTTTGGCTCATACCAAGGGTGGAGCCAAAAAAGTAATAATTTCAGCACCAGCCAAAGATCCAAAAATTCCAGTTTATATTTTGGGGGTGAATGGTAATAAATATAAAGGGGAAACATTAATTTCTAATGGGTCATGTACGACTAATTGTGTGGCACCGATTGTAAAAATTATTGATGAAAAAATTGGTTTTCAAGAAGGAACATTGACAACAATTCATGCTTATACCACTAATCAAAATATTGTTGACGGTAATGGTAAGGATCCGCGCAGAGCCAGGGCAGCAGCGATTAATATTGTACCGACTTCAACTGGAGCGGCTGAGGCAGTGATTGCGGCCTATCCAGAAGCTAAGGGAAGATTTGGAGGGACGGCAATTAGAGTACCAGTGATTTGTGGAAGTTATTCTGATTTAACTTTTAAATTAGTCAGGAAAACGACAGTGGAGGAAATTAATTCAATTTTGACTGAGGCAAGTATGGAGCCAGAATTAGTGAGTCGGCTCAAAATTTCATATGAACCATTAGTATCCTCTGACATTCTGGGGAATAGCGCTTCATGTGTGATTGATACTTTAATGACTAAAGTAATTTCTGATGATATGGTAAGTATTGGGGCATGGTACGATAATGAATACGGCTATAGCTGCCGATTGATAGAAAACGCAATTGCAATATGCAAATAATTCCAACCATTTTAGAAAAAGATTTTGACCAAGCTCAGGAGAAGATTTTGGCGGTTAAAAATTTAGTAAAAAGGATTCAAATTGATGTAATTGACGGGGTTTTTAGTTTTGGAAAAACATTTGAATTGGAGCTAATTAACCGGATTGAAAATACGGATAATATATTATGGGAAACACATTTGATGGTAAAAGAGCCAATTAATTGGATAGAAAAGTCAATTCATATAAATGCAACAAGAATTATCGGTCAAGTAGAAATGATGAGTGATCGAGAAAAATTTATCAATAAAGTAAAAGATGCGGGATTGGAAGCAGGTTTGGCTTTTGATATAGAAACAGAAATTGACGGAATACCCGAAGAAACTGATGTAATTGTATTATTGGGTCGGAAGTCTGGGTTTGGAAGTTGGCCAATGGAAGATAAAGTATATAAAAAAATTAAACAGTTGGTTAATTTGAGAAAAGATAGAGATTTGGATTTTTTGATAGGAGTTGATGGTGGAATAAATGAAGATAATATTAAAAAATTAGAAGATGCTGGAGTAGAGATTGCTTATTGCGGTGGAGCGGTCTTTAATGGTAAGGTAGAAAATAACTTAGAAAAATTAAATTATGTTAGCCAAAACAAATAAAATCATTAAAAGAGTAGCGATATTTGGAGATGCTGATGCTAAAAAAACGGATCAGCACTTTATTGATGCCTTCAATACAGCAAAATTACTTGCAGAAAATGGCTATATTATAGTGAACGGAGGGGGGCCGGGAGTAATGTTGGCAGCAACTTTAGGGGCTAAAGCAGGCGGAGGTCGAGTGGAAATAGTAATTCTTGATCCGAAAAGAAAAATGAAAAATTATGAGGGTTATAATCAAGAAAATCATGAATCGGCTGATAAAGAGTACAAAACAAAAAATTATCCTGACAGATTAAATAAATTGATTGAAGTGGGTGATGCTTTTGTAATTTTTAATGGTGGTGTAGGAACCTTATCTGAGGTTGGTCTGACTTGGCAGATGGCTAAATTCGAATATGGCGACCATGAACCATTAATATTTTTCGGCGAGGAATTGGGTGAATTAGTGGAAAGCTTGATTGATAAATTGAAATATGATTCTGTAGAAAAAAAACTATATCAAATAGTTAAAACACCAGAAGAAGTATTGGAAACAATTAAAAATCGCCGAGGTAAGTCTGATGCAGAAAATACTGGGCTCGTAGGTAAATTAATGAAGTGGTTTAATTAGCAACTTCAGGCCGAGAATTGTATTTGATTTTTAAAGGAATTGTTTGTTGATTAATAATTTCGTTTTTGGTTAATTTAAGATTGACTATTTGGGAAGTTGAAGTTTCGACGGACCAATTTTGATCAAAAATAAAATTACCTAGGGAATAAAAGATTGGTTTATTTTGATAAATTTCAGTTTTTTGTAAAACATGAGGGTGATGACCGTGAATGATATCAGCACCGGCATCAACCATTTGATGAGCTAATTTAACCCGCCAATCTTCCGGCGCAGGTAAATACTCGTTTCCCCAGTGGATAGAGACAATTAGCCAATTAACCTGAGAATTATATTTGGAAATTAAATTAATAATTTTTTAATGATTAAGATTTGGATTAGAAATAAGGTCAAAACCTAAAAGGCCAAATTTAATACCATTAAATTCTCTTTGATAAAATTCGGAATCAGAATTGTGGGAATAAACATAACCAATGTTTTGGTCAGAAAGAAACTTTTTGGTTTGAATAAAACCATCTTGACTGTAATTAAACATATGATTATTAGCCAAATTAAGAATAAATTTATTTTGTTTTAGTTGGGGTAAAAATTTGGGATCACCACAAAAAGTAAAAGTTCCGGTCTTCCCTTCTGGACAATTATTTATGATAGGGCTTTCTAAATTGGCTAAATTGAAATCATTCTGTTGAAGAATTGAAGAAATTCCCGAAAAACTCCAAGAAAAATCATTTTTATTTCTGGCAGTAGCAGTAATAAAGCGACCTAAACCTAAATCACCAACCAGACCGATAGTTGCAATTGGTACAGGTGTTGGAGTTGATTCAGGAATAATCTGAGAAATTATTTTAGGTAAAGAAGTTGAAGAAACTGGAGATAAAATGGGAGCGGATTTGGCTATTTTAAAATAAAAAAAGATAATTACCAGAATAATGAGAATAAAAATTAGTATTTTCTTCATGAAAGTTAATTAATTATAGACCGATAAGTTTTTGGTAAACTAGAGACACATGCAAAAGTGGAGTTTATTTTTAATAATTTTAGTTTCAGGCCTATTTTTAGGAGGGTGTTCCTTATCGAATAAAAAGTCAGCAGTGGAAATAAATAGTTATCCCGTGGCTAAAGTTTTTATTGATGGTAAAGAAATGGGGTTGACTCCATATAGAAATAGATCCTTAAGTCCGGGAGAAATTGAAGTAAAATTGGAAGCTAATGGAAAAAGTTGGACTAAAAAAATTAAATTACAAAATAACATCAGTACAGTAGTTGATTGGGAATTTGGTGACAGTGATGAAACATCTGGTGGTTATGTACTTTATTTAGAAAAAACTGGAGATAAAAAAAATGCTGGTTTAATGGTAAATACTAGTCCAAATAAGTGTACTGTGACAGTGGATAATGAAGTAAAAGGTTTATCACCAATAAGAATTGCTGATATTGGCCAAGGAGATAGGCATTTGGCTTTAAGTTTCCCAGCTCACAAAACATTGGATGTATTTATGAAGTCTTTAAAAGAATATCAGTTGGTAGTAGATGCAGTTTTAGCTGAAGATAAAGTTGAGGTCAGTCAAGAAGAGGTAAAAGAAGAAAATCCCGATTTAATGACAGCACCGACAGCGGTAAAAATTAAAATAAAAGAGACGGAAACTGGTTGGTTACGAGTAAGAGAGTCGAGCTCGTCGGCGGCTAAAGAAGTAGCTAGAGTTAATCCTGGAGCAGTGTATACGATGCTGGAAGAAAGTAGAGATTGGTACAAAATCGATTTAGGGAATGGACAGATTGGCTGGATTTCAACTACTTACGGTGAGAAAAGTGAATAAGAATAGTAAAAAAGATTAAGGCAAAACCAATGAAGACATAAACTTTTTGAGAACTATCAAGGAAGAGAGAAATAAAACCTAAAATGAGACTGAATGACCAATAAAGTAAGGCAATAGCCCGACGACTCCAACCACTTTTTAAAAGTTGATGATGGAAATGTTGACCATCGCCTAAATAAACTGGTTTATGATTAATAAGACGACGAATAATGGCATAAATCGCATCGAGCATAGGAATAGCTAGAAGAAATATTAGAGTGGCTAATTTAGCCCCAGAAAGAATGGAAAGAACGGCTAGAAAAAATCCAGCTAAACTTTTACCGCTATAACCAGGCATTATTGTCTGAGGAAAGAAATTAAAAGGAAGAAAACCGAGATAGGCACCACAAACAGCACCGGAAAGTATAATGACTGGCCATTGAGTAATATCAGAAGAATATTTAAACCCTAAAATACCAATAAAAAAAGCAGAAATAGCAGTAAACCCCGGAAGTTGACCGTCAACTCCAGTGGCCCAGCCAACAATATTCATACACCAAACAATCCAAACTATAGCCAAAATATCGGATAAAATCCATATACTGTGATTACCGAAAAAATCAAAATTAATTTTTAAAAAAGACAAATCAACAACTCCAGGGCCAAAAGGATTAGAAAGATAAGCAATACCAATACCAGAACCAACAATAATTAAAGCAACTAAAATATTACTAAAAAGTCTAATAATAGGACTAATATCTTTTAAATCATCCCAAACACCGATAATTAAAACAACTAAAGCAGCACTAATAATACCAATTAAGTGTTTGTCGAGGGGTAAAAAGATTAAACAAGAGATAAGAACAGATAAAAATATAGGTATTCCCCCACCTCTGGGGACACTAGTTAAAGCAGTAGCATTGTGGGTTTTTTGATTTTTTTGATCCGGGTTTTCAATCCAACTATGCTTAACAAAAAAGTTTCTAATAATTGGAGTGATGATGGCTGATACTAAAAATGATGAGACAATGACTAAAAAAAAATTTCCCATAATGATCTAAGAAATCAAAAAAACTATTTTGAAAAGAGTAATTGTAAGAAAAAAAGAAATAATAAGAGAGGTAATAACAGAAAAACGAGAAAGTAATTTAAAATTTTTAAAAAAGCTGACGGAAAATAAATTATCAATAAAAAGGATGACGACCGAAATGGTGGGGAGTAAAAAAAGTGATGAACTATTAACTAATTGGGATGATCCCCAGGGGAGTGAATAATAAAGTGGAACTTGAGGTGGAAGATTAGCAAATTTCCAAGCTAAAAGGCCAATTTGAAGACAAATGAAAAAAATATTCCAGCGTAAAATACGGCCATTATTTTTCTGCTGCCAAAATTGTCCAAGATCAGATAGTGGTTGAATAACCTGATTTAAAAATGACATAATTATTTTTTCTTAAAAACTAAAATTGAGGAGTCAAAGGTTTGTTGAAGAGAGTAATTATCTTTAATAGTATCGTCAAGTTGAGGAAAAGGACGATTATTCATTGGATAATAAACGATAAATTTGGGAAAATTATTTTTAATTGAATTAATTGTTTCTTCATATCCATTAAAATCAATAATATGGTAAGCAACAGTATAACGGCCAATGGGTAGGCGGTTACTCATGGCGTAGACGTAAGGTTCGTCACCCCAAATAAAAATACGATCGGTTGTTTGAGTATTGTCTTTAATGAGTTGGGCAATTTGTTTATTGGTGTTAACTCGATTACCAAAGAATTTTAAATAGGATTCATTGTTTTTGGACGAGTAAAAATTACTATAATACTTAATATTTGGGTAAAAATAAAAATTGTATTTTTTAATAATAAAAAGACTAAAAACCAATCCGAAAATAATTAAAATAAAATTATTAATTTTATTTTTAGTAAAAAGAAATGAAGCTAAAATAATTACAGGTGGAACCATTTGAATGAGATAATGGGGATAAGGACGGGTGGAAAGTAAAACACCAAAAATAGTGGCAGTTAACCAAAAAGAAATAAAAGTAATTTGAGGAGAAGTGATTTTTTTGGATTTAAGGAGAAACAAAATTAACCAAGATATTAAGAGAATAATTAAGCGAGTAAACAATCCCCCACTACTAACAGAAGCGGTTTGGGTTCCGGTGGCCCATGAAGAGAGATAAGAAAAATTTTGAAGTAAAGAGGAACTTAAAAATGGAATTAAGGCATGGAGTTGATAAAAATAAAGAAGGTAAATTAACGTAGGAATTAAAAAGCCAATTCCTAGCAAAAAGGCTTGAAGAAAAAGTTTCCAAAAATCCTTTTTAATCTTTTCAATATTTTGAATAAAAATCCAAAAAATTAAAAACAAGGCTTCAATAAAGACCGGGATTTTAATAGTAAAGGCCAATCCTAATAATATTCCAGAAATTAAATAATGAACATTTTCCTTGGCATTAAGAAATAATAAAAATCCAAGAATAGTTGGCAAAAGCATAAAAATTTCAGCGTTAGCAATGTTACCCTCAATAAACGGGATAGAAGTTAAAATAACAAAAACAAGAGTAGAAATTTTAGAAATATTTTCTTGAAAAAAGTGAAGACAAAGTTTATAAAAGGAAATAATAGTGGGAACCATAACAACCATAAGGAGAAGACGAAAGCCAAAAACAGTTTGACCTAAGGCGGCTAAATAATAAAGGGTTGGGGGTTTATTATCATGAATTTGTTGATAAAGAACCAGACCCTTTCTAATTCCCTGACCCAAGGTAAGGTAAATACCTTCATCGCCATACCAATATGGTTCAAAAAGAGATGGAAGACGAAGAAGCAAGAAAAGGAGAGAAAGAAAAATCCAAAACTTGTTTTTGGAAAAGAAACTGATCATTGGTTAATGATAACCTAATTGTTGGGTTTTTTGTTGGTGGTTTTGTAGTCTAATTTTTTACCCAAAAGAAGCTTAGTATGAGATTGAAGACCGGGCAAAACTGACATGGTTAAGGTAGCGATGGGCATAAATGGCCATTGAAGGATATTTTTAAGAATATTAAAGAAACCTTTCTTTTGACGAGCGGGACGAAGTTTCCAATCAAGAACAATGAGAGTTACAAGTGGGATAAGACAGATGGTAAGAATAATATTGGAAATTCGAGGAAGATTAAATCCAAAGGTGGTTTGAAAAAATTTGGGATTAAGCATGACAGGAAGTGAAGTTCCCAAAGTTAGGATAAACCAATTACTAGACCAAATAAAATGTGTTTGGATTAATTTAAAAATGCGTAAACTTCGAGTAGTAAAAGGAATTTCTTTGTGAATTCGGGCTTGTTCGATAGCATAAGGAATATCAATAGCCCCCCAGGCATGACGAACACATTGGGTGTAACGATTTTTAAGGGCGGAAAAATAATTTTTACCATCTGGAGCATCAACAACTGTTGGTAAGAATATTGGTTCAACTAGGGCTTTGCCACCAGTAGCAAAAAAAGCTTGAAGAAAAATGTGCCAGTCTTCAGGAATCATATCCGGATCCCAATAACCACTTTGATCAATTAATCTAAAGGAAGACGAATAGCAAGAATAATTAAAGAAAAGACCATCGGGTTCTTGAATATTGGCAATATGAATAACATTACCTAAAATACCAGTAATGCGAATCAGTGAAGGAACTTGGTTAATATTGTTATGCCAAAAAATTGGTGATTGCCAAAAACGTTGATAACGTGAAGGGTTGGAGGCAAATTTATAAGTTAGGGCAGCAAAATATTTAGGGTTAAAAATAGTATCAACATCACAACTAGTAAGGGTGAGATGATCGATATCAAATTTACCGGTATCAATAAAATGTTTCTTAAAGTATTGAGCGGCGAAGCGTTCATTACTATGTTTGCCGGCGGTTTCACCGGGGATATTTGGCGGATGTTCAGTAAAGACTAAACTGCCAAAAACACCTTTGTATTTTTGAGAAAAATAATCGATAGTTTTTTGATTATTTTCTTCTCCGGCACGTTGTTCTTGGCCTAAAACAACATGAAGTTTTTTAAGATTAATTTCTTTTTGAGCAGCGAGACTACCCATAGCCATTTCAATGACTTCAATTGGTTCTTTATATGAAGAGATGACGATAACGTGTTGAATTTGATTGTATTTTAGCCAAGAAGATCGAAAATTTTCTTGAAAGTATTCTTGCCAGTTAATTTTTTCTGATTTTTGGATTTTAAAATAACCAATGACAGCAAAAATAGCTGATTTAAAAGATTGATATAGCCAATAAAGCAAGAAGGCAATAACGAAATAAGCCACAGCTTTGGGGATAAAAATAGCTCCCCAAATAGGAAAAAGAATGGTCATCCAGGCAAAAAAACCAGGAATCATTTCCCAAAGACGATAGTTTTTAGAAGTTTTATCAACCATTTATATAGTGTTTATTATATCAAGTACGAACGGGTTTGAGATAAAATAGACTGATGAGTTTAAAAAGAGACATTAAAAATACGATTGAATATGCGGCAAAATTTGGAAGTTATATTAATAAAAAGGAAATTGAACAAAGATTAATTTCAAAAAAAATATTCTCAAAAGGAGAAATATTGAATCTGCTAGAACAATTTGACTACAAGGGTAAAAAAAACAGATGGTATGAAAAGAAGTTTAATAAAGCAGTAAATTTGGTTGGAAAAATTAAAAAAAACTTTAAAAATATTTTGTTTTTGGGAATCTCTGGTTCAGTAGCATCTGGTCATCCTAAAATGAATGATGATATAGATTTTTTGATTATTACTAAATCTAATAAACTTTGGATAACTCGATTAAAAATTAGATGGTGGATATATAGAAATAATATTCCCCACCGAAAATATGGAAAAAAAGAAGGAAGTAATGAATTTTGTTTTAATTTGTGGTTAGACGAAAATTATTTACTTTTGCCAAAAACCAGGCGGAACTTAAGAAACGCAGTAGATTTGATTTTACTCAAACCATTAATTAATAAAAATCAGACGTATGAAAAATTTTTATTAACCAATAGTTGGGCAAGAAAATGGGTGGCAACACCGTATTTTAATAAGATTCAAGATGTTAGATTTAAGATCTTAGATAAAAAAATAGAACAAAATAATTTTGATAAAATAATTAATTATTTGTACTTTTGGCCGCAATATTGGTATATGAAAAAGAAGATTGGAAAGGAAAGCGTGAGTTTATATCAGGCTTTTTTCCATCGGTAAATGGTAAAATGAGGCATGAAGTTGTGGATGAAAATATTAATGTTGATAGCGGCATTTGGGATACTTTATGTTTCTTTTACTCGGGCTGGTTTGGATGAAGTTACCAATGACGAGAAATATGACAGATTGCGAAAAATTTCTGTTGCTTATACCGAGGTATCAAGTGGCCAAAAAATTTGTTATAGATTGCCTGAGAGTCGAACTTTACCCAATGATACTTGGTATTTTTTAAAGAAAATTAGAGATGATTTTTGGATACAATTCAGTAAAAATCCATTGGATAAAATTAGAATTGTGGTGTTAATGGCTGACAAGAAGGTTTATGAGTCAATACTAATGTACGAGGATAAAAATATAGATACAAGTTTTTGGAAAAAAAATATGATTGAATCTAAGTCAAAAATTGATTTGGCGAGAAATTTGTTAAATCAATCTAGTAAAAGGGACTTGGAAACGAACGATTTAATGAGAAAAATAGACGAAGCAGAAGTTTTTTTTAATTACACTCTGGAACAAATGAAATTAGGTAATAAAATAGTGAGGTGTCATGAGTAAAAAAGGAAAGAAAAATAAAAAAATCTGGTTAATAATTGTAATATTTTTACTATTGTTTTTGGTTGGAATAGTTATTTTTGTTTCTTTTAATGTGCCAAATCCTAAAAAATTATCAAGTACTGACTATCCCCAATCATCGCAAATTTTTGATAGAAACGGAAAATTACTTTATGAAATTTATGCAGATAAAAGACGAGTACCAGTGAGTTTATCCGAAGTGCCACAAAACTTAAAAAATGCGACATTGGCAATCGAAGATGCTAATTTTTACAAACATGGTGGCTTTGATGTTCGAGGATTATTAAGGGGTTTATATCGAACTTTAATTGAAAAACGTCTTCAAGGCGGATCAACATTAACGCAACAATTAGTAAAAAATGCTTTATTGACCCCTGAAAGGACAATTTCTCGGAAAATTAAAGAGGCAATTTTAACAGTGGCAACAGAAATGATGTATTCTAAAGATCAAATTTTGGAAATGTATTTTAATCAAACACCTTACGGAGGAACATTGTGGGGAGTTCAGGCGGCAGCAAAGGGAATTTTTAATAAAGATGTAAAAGATTTGAATTTGGCTGAATCAGCATTGATTGCCGGACTACCAGCGTCGCCAACCAAATATTCCCCTTTCTCTTATCCGGAAGCAGCAAAAAAAAGGCAAATAATGGTGTTAGACAGAATGTTGGAACTTAAATTAATTAGTCGTGAAGATTATGATAAAGCTAAAAGTGAACAATTGAATTATTATGTTAGTAAAACAGGAATTGAGGCACCACATTTTGTGTTTTATGTGAAGGAATTATTAGCTGAAAAATATGGAATTCAAAAGTTGACTGAAGGTGGATTAAAAGTAACAACAAGTTTAGATTTAGATATTCAAAAAATGGCTGAAGCAACAGTATCAGCAGAGATTGCTAACTTGGAAAAGTATAAAGTAAGTAACGGAGCAGCGATGGTAACTGACCCAAAGACGGGCCAAATTTTGGCGATGGTAGGTTCAATCGATTATTTTTCAGATAAAATTGATGGTAAATATAATGTAACAACGGCTTTAAGACAACCCGGATCGTCAATAAAACCAATAAATTATGCCGTGGGAATTGAGACGGGAAAAATAACAGCAGCAACAGTGATGGATGATAATCCAACTTGCTTTGGACAAGTGAACCAAAAAAATTATTGTCCAACAAATTATGGTGGAGCTTACCACGGATTGCAAACAATTAGAAATTCTCTGGCAAATTCGCTTAATATTGCGGCGGTAAAAGTTTTAAAACTTAATGGTTTGGAAACTTTTGTAGCTTCAGCATCAGCTATGGGTTTAACTACTTTTAAAAATGCATCTGACTATGGCTTATCATTAACATTGGGTGGCGGTGAAGTTACAATGGCAAATATGACAGGGGCTTATGGTGTTTTAGCAAATATGGGAATTAGACAAGATTTAAATCCAATTTTAAAAGTGGAAGATAAAGATGGAGAAATTTTGGAAGAATATAAATATGAAGCTGGGCCAAGAGTAATGTCACGAGAAGCTGGTTTTATTATTCAACAAATCTTATCTGATGATGGGGCAAGAAGTATGGTATTTGGGCGAGGATCAAAATTGAATATTAAAGGACATCCAGAAGTGGCAGTAAAAACCGGAACAACTAATGATATGAGAGATAATTGGACTATGGGATACACTCAGGATTATGTATTGGCAACTTGGGTAGGTAATAATGATAATTCAAAAATGGGGGGACTGGTTTCAGGAACAACTGGAGCAGCACCAATTTGGAATGCTATTATGACTCAATTATTGATGGGTAAAGAAGTTAAGCAACCAACTAGACCGGCAGGAATTGTGGGGATGAATGTATGTAATTTAACTGGGATGGCAATACCGGAAGGAGGTTGTGAGTCTCATTACGAATATTTCAAAAAAGAATTTGTACCGGCAAAACAAGTGATTTTGAGACAGAATGTATTAGTGAATAAAGATAGTGGGAGAATTGTGTCGGTAGGAGAAACAGCACCAAATGTAGAGTGGCAGGAACATTCAGTAATTAACGATGGAGTAGGAGCGACAATTTGTTTGGATTGTCCAGTGGGTATTGGTGATACTAGTATTAGGCCAGTAACAATAATTAACTAATGACCGAAATAGAAAAATTAATTAGTTTATTAATAGGAATAGGTCGGCCGATAGTGAAGTTAGTGGAGATAATTTTCGGGGCTTTTAAAAAAATTAAATTACCAAAAAGACAAAAAAAAGAAGAAACAAAACGGATCAAATTAAAGAGAAAAATCAAAATAAGGTGGGGTTGGTGGTTATTTTTGATTTTGTTATTGGGAATAGTTTTTGGTGGATGGTTTTTTTATGACAAAATTTGGAAAGAATTACCTGATGTAAATTTAATTTATAACCCACCAAAAATGTCAACGATAATAACTGACAGAAATGGAGAAATTCTTTATAAATTTTATCAAGATGAAAATAGAACTTGGGTACCATTAAATCAAATTCCGGATGGATTAAAAGAGGCAACTATAGCTATTGAAGATAAGGATTTTTATAAACATCATGGCTTGTCATTTAAGGGATTAATGAATGCTGTAATTTATAACTTCAAAAAAGATGGTGAAGACAAACCTAGAGGTGGATCAACAATTACCCAACAGTTAGTAAAAAACGTGTTTTTAACTGATGAAAAAACTTTGAGTAGAAAAATAAAAGAAGCAATTTTGACCTTGATGATTGAGAAAAAAATATCCAAGGATGAAATTTTAGAAAGATATTTAAATCAAGTATCGTATGGAGGTGAGGCTTATGGGGTAGCTGAAGCATCTTGGAAATATTTTGGTAAAGAGGTAAGTCAATTAAATACAATTGAAGCAGCATATTTGGCCGGATTACCGGCGGCACCGAGTTCTTATTCTCCCTATGGAAATAACCCAAATTTGGGATTATTGAGAGCTAAACATGTAATTGAAGAAATGGTATCGAATGGATATTTAACAAGTACTGAAGCAGAGAACTGGTTAAGTCAAAAAATTAATATAAAAACTAATAATAAAGAAATTAAAGCACCGCATTTTGTGTTTATGGTAAAACAATGGTTGGAAGAAAAATATGGTTATTCTAATTTAGAAAAGCGAGGGTTAACGATTAAAACAACATTAAATTTAAAAATTCAAAAGGACGCTCAAAAAATAGTCACGGAAGAAGTGAAAAATATAAATAAATTAAATATAACTAATGGAGCGGCGCTAATACTTGATGTAAAAAATGGAGATATTTTAGCTATGGTCGGATCAAAAGATTATAACGCAACAGATATTGATGGAAAATTTAATGTAACGACCGGGTTAAGACAACCAGGATCATCAATTAAGCCGATTAATTATTTATTAGCTTTAGAAAAAGGATATAGTTTGGCATCGACGATAGATGACAGTCCAGTAACTTATCAAATAAAAGGTCAAAAACCTTATTCACCACAAAATTACAATGGAAAATATATGGGTAGAGTGACTTTAAGAACAGCATTGGCTTCTTCATTAAATATTCCATCAGTGAAATTATTAGAAAAGGATGGAGTAAATAATATGATTGATTTGGCCGAAAAGATGGGAATAACAACTTGGAAAGAGCGAAATAGATTTGGATTATCTTTAGCTTTGGGGGCGGGAGAAGTAAAGATGACTGAGTTAGCTCAAGCTTACAGTATTTTTGCTAATTTAGGAGATAAAGTTGAAGTAAATCCAATTTTGGAAATTAAAAATTATTTAGGGGAAATTATTTACAAAAAAGAAGTGGAAAAAGAAAAAGTAGCGGAGGCAGAATATACTTATATGATTAATGATGCTTTAAGTGATAATCAGGCAAGATCCCCTATTTTTGGATCAAATTCTAAATTGGTAATAAAAGATAAAACAGTAGCAGTAAAAACAGGAACAACAAATAGTTTAAAAGATAATTGGTGTATCGGTTGGACACCAAGTTATTTGGTGGCAACATGGGTAGGAAATAACGATAGTCGACCAATGAGTTGGGTAGCTTCGGGAGTAACGGGAGCAACACCAATATGGAATAAAATCATGTCTGGATTACTTAAAGATAAGGAAAATGAAACTTGGCAAAAACCAGACAGTTTAATAAAGAAAAATATTTGTGGCAGAGATGAATGGATGATTGATGGGAGTGAAATAAAGGTTGATTGTTTAAAAATAACTCCAACAATTATTCCGAATTAAGTTGAGAAACTGAATACCAATAAAGTTTATCGACTAATTGAGAAATATCAGGACGAACTGATTCAGTATCAGAAATATTGGGAATATTAATGTTAATTAAAAGTTGAGAGCTTGGTAAAGTTATTAAATTTTGATAGGAAATACCGTTATTAGAATTTAATTTTTCCTGAAACAAAAGACCTTGAGGTAAATTTAGACCAATAAGACTCTGATCAGTTTTTTTGATGGAATTAAATTGATCAGGAGTAAATTGAAGTGAAGATTTATCAAAATTAAAAATAAAACTTGGCTGATCTGGTTTATGAATAAAAACACTAATAACGGACCAATTTTTATTTTTAAGAAAATTTTGAATTTCGGAATCGGATGAAGGATTTTTTTTGGAAGAAGTTTTATTTAAATTGATTTGAGGCAACTGAAAATTAAAATTCGGATGGAAGGAAAAATCTTTGGGCGAATTTAAAAAATCTTGAATATGGCGAAAACTCCAAAAAGAAAAACTTAAGCCGACAGTAAGGCAAAGAGAAAGTAAAACTAAACGTCGTTTGGTTTTAAGACGTTTGGCGGCAATAACTTCTTCCGATTCTTGGGTAATTTCAGCATCACCCAAAAGATTTTTATTAAGTTTTTTGGTTTTTTCTGGCTTAGGCAACATATAGATACTAGATGATAGATGTTAGATACTAGTTTGGAATAATGATTAATCTTTAATCTGTTTTAAATTTAATAATCCGGTTTTGGCACCGAGGGAAGAAACAACCGAAGCAGAATTTTTGATTCCCCAAAATAGAGCATCCTGAGGAGATTTGTTGTAAATTAAGGCAGTAACAAAAGCCGAACCAAAAGAATCACCGGCACCGGTTTCGTCGACAGGTTTGGTGCTAATAATAGGAGAATAAAATTGCTGGGTATCAGTAAAAATGTGAGCACCTTGGCGGCCATTAGTGATAGCGACTAAAGGAAGTTTTGATTGATGAATTAATTTTAAGAAATCATTGCTATCAAAGTCTAAATCAAAAAAAGTTTCTGATTCTTCTTTATTTAAAAGAAGAAAGTCAACCATTTTGGCTAAATTAAAAATTCGACGGCGAGATTGAAGTTCTCTATTACCTGGATTGAGACAAATTTTAATGTTATTTTCTTTGGCAAAACCAATAATTTTTTCGAGTAAATCTAGGTTACCTTCGAGGGAGGTAACATAAAACCATTGAGTTTTTTTAATTTTGGACCAAGGAATGTGATGTGATTCAAGACGAGTATCTCCCCTGTTAGTTAAAATTGAACGGCGACCGTCGGGATTAATTAAAATGACGGAAAAATCAGTAGTGGCAGATTTTTGGAGGAAAATAAATTGATCATCGACTTTATTTTTCTTAAGATCATCATAAATAAATTGATTAAGATAACTTTGACCTAAAAGAGAGATACAGGCGGATTTAAGACCAAGACGAGAAAAAGAAACAGCAGAATTAGTGGCTCCCCCACCGCTAGAAATAAGACTTTGACTAATTTCATTTTTGGAAGATGGTTTGAGACCGACAATTTCTGGAGTAACAATTAAATCTTTTGATTTTATAAAAATGTCGACAGTAGCGGCACCGATAGAAATTACATCAAACATGAGAATTTATTTTTAATAACTTGTTTTAAATCATTAATAACTAAATCAAAAAGATCATAAATTTTTTCGCTTTTATTTTGAGGCAAATAATTTTGGAGAGATTTTAAAAATGAAAGCCTAAGGTCGGTATTGATGTTTATTTTAACAATGCCAAATTTTAGAGATGATTTAACATCGGCGTCGGGAATACCAGACCCACCATGAAGAGTAAAAAAAGTTTCCGGCAAGACAGAATTAATTTGTTGAAGTAAATTCAAATCAATTTTTTCGGGCAATTTTTGATTAACACCATGAAGATTACCGATAGAAATAGCCAGTAAATCGGCTTTTGTTTGAGTAACGAATTCTACGGCTTGATCTGGCTTAGTAAAGCTATCGGGAGAAACTTGCTGATCAACTAAATTAATATGATTAAATTCGGCTTCGATTAAACAATTAGGAATTTGAGATTTTACCTGAGAAATAAATTGAGTAGTTTGATTTAAATTAGTTTGATAATCGGTTTTAGAACCATCGAAATGGACCATATCAAAACCGAGCTTAAGTAAATTAAATAAACGGTCAGTATTTTCTCCGTGATCCATATTTAAATAAATCGGCAAACCTTCGAGACGAGCTTTTTTGACCAATAAAAATAATTTTTCGGCCTGAATAAATTTATCTTCGCCAGCAGATAGTTGAACAAGACAAGGTTTGTTAATTTCTCTAACAACTGACTCAACCGCCTGAAAAATTTCAAACGAATCAATATTAAAAGCAGGAATAGCAGTATGATTAGTTTTTGATTCTTGTAGGACTTGGATTAATGATTTCATTTTAATTTTTTAGCGGCAGTAATTAAATTTTTAACTCCTAAGCCATAATAATCATACAATTGCTGATAATTTTTGGCCGATTGACCAAATTGGTCATTAACAGCCAGATGGATAAATTTGGGACGGAGTTTGGAATTAAGAATTTGATGAGCAACAATAGAACCGAGTCCCCCATTTTGTTGATGATCTTCGAGACAAATTAAACGGCCAGTTTTTTTGAGACTTTTGGTAATAGTATTAAAATCTAATGGTTTGATGGAAGAACAATTAATAATTTCTAAGGAAATATTGGGTTTGGAAAGTAACAACTGTTCTTGGGCCAATAAAGCTTGATGAAGGATTGGGCCATAACCAATGACAGTAATGTCTTTACCTTTTTTGATAATTTGAGATTTACCGATAGTAAAAGGAGTTTTAGAATTATTGATTACTGGAGTGTCAGGGCGAACTAAACGAAGATAGGCTGGACGACGACTACGAGCAAGAACAGTGGTAATTTTTTGAGCCTCGGCAGCATCAAGTGGAGCAAAAACTTCCATATTAGGTAAAGCTGACAT
>Ga0116171_10002393_pt1 | contig 17804 bp, 14 predicted proteins | sample AD_JPNHW2_MetaG_FD_89798 | JGI IMG/M metagenome (GOLD analysis project Ga0116171, IMG submission 89798) | Active sludge microbial communities of municipal wastewater-treating anaerobic digesters from Japan - AD_JPNHW2_MetaG | ecosystem: Engineered > Bioreactor > Anaerobic > Digestate | place... | reverse complement strand
TGCAGGCCGATTTTGTGCACGACAGCATCCGCAGCGTAACTGACAGCGTTTGGATCGGGCTGGTTCTGGCCATCATTGTTTGCATCATCTTTTTGCGCTCGCTGAAATCCAGTTCGGTAATTTTGCTGACCATTCCGCTCACGATTTCGCTCACTTTGCTTGTGCTGTATTTCTTGGGGTACAATTTCAATATCATGACCTTGGGAGCCATTGCAGCGTCCATCGGTTTGATCATCGACGACGCCATTGTGGTGGTGGAGCAAATTCACCGCACCCACGAAGAACACCCCGAAACGCCCACAAAGCTGCTGCTTTCGAAATCAGTTCGCTATTTGCTTCCGGCCATGATTGGCTCGTCAACCAGCACCATCGTTATTTTTCTCCCGTTCGTTTTGCTGAGCGGCGTGGCGGGTGCCTATTTTAAAATTCTGGCAAATACCATGATGATCACCTTGGTCTGTTCGTTCCTGATTACCTGGATCGGACTTCCGGTTATCTACCTTTTGTTGTCGGGAAAACGGAAACACGCGAAAAAAGAGCCTGCTCTGCATGAGCGAAAAAGCGGCAAATGGATATCCTTTTTCATTCGCCGACCCGCTATCAGCGGTCTGTTTGTGCTGTGCCTGATTGCTTCGGTTTATTACATTTCAAGCCAACTCGAAACCGGTTTTTTGCCCGAAATGGACGAAGGCAGCATCGTGCTCGATTACAAATCGCCGCCCGGAACCTCGCTCCAGGAAACAGATCGGATGCTTCGCGAAGTTGAAAAGCTGTTGCCCACCGTTCCTGAAATTGAAACCTACTCACGCCGCACCGGAACACAAATGGGCTTTTTCATTACCGAACCAAATGATGGCGATTATCTCATTCAGCTTAAAAAGAACAGAAGTCGCACTACCGAAGAAGTGATTGACCATATCCGGAAAAAAATTGAAGCTTCGCAACCCGCACTGCAAATCGACTTTGGACAGGTGATTGGCGACATGCTTGGCGACTTGATGAGTTCGACGCAACCCATAGAGATCAAAGTATTTGGCGATAATACCGTCGTTCTCCAAAAATTAGCACATCAGATTGCCGAAATTACTGAAGGCGTGAAAGGAACAGCAGATGTTTTCAACGGAATCACCATTGCCGGGCCGTCGTTCAACATTGAACCGGACAATCAAAAACTGGCGCAGTTCGGGATCACGCCGGCCGATTTTCAGAGTCAGCTCCAGACCCAGTTGGAAGGCGCGGTTGTAGGCAACATCTTCGAAAGAGAGCAGCAAACTGCTATCCGCATGATTTATCCCGACGCTATTAATACCACCACCGAACGGTTGAAAAACAGCACAGTTTTCCTACCAAACGGGAAGCTTCAGCCCATCGACCAGTTGGCAAAAATCACTCCGGAAGCCGGTAGCGCCGAAATTGAACGCGAAAACCTGCAAAGCATGATTCCGATCACCGCCCGCCTGAACAACCGCGATTTGGGCAGCGTGATGAAAGATATTCAGCAGGAAATCAAATCGAAAGTGAATTTGCCGCAGGGATACCACATCAGCTATGGCGGCGAATTTCAGGAGCAGCAAAAATCGTTTGGCGAATTGCTCATTATCCTTATGCTGGCTGCACTACAGGTGTTCACCGTTATGATTTTCATGTTCAAAGATATCCGGGTGGCATTGCTGATACTGTTTATCTCGGTTTTGGGAATTTCGGGAAGCATGATCGCCCTGTTCCTGACCGGAACGCCGCTGAATGTGGGCAGCTACACCGGCATCATCATGATCATCGGTATCATTGGCGAAAACGCTATTTTCACCTTTTTGCAGTTTCACCAAACGCTCGAAACCAGCACGCCCGACGACGCTGTGGTTTACGCCATCTCCACCCGCTTGCGCCCCAAACTGATGACCGCCATTGGTGCTATCATTGCATTGTCGCCAATCGCTTTGGGAATAGGTACCGGTGCTCAATTGCACCAGCCGCTGGCCATCGCTGTCATTGGCGGATTTGTCGTTGCTTTGCCGCTTTTGCTAATAGTTTATCCTTCAGCTTTAAGATTGATTTTCAGAAATTACACACCGCCAGTACCGGAATAGGGAATTTTAGAAAAGGTTTTCAATCAATTCTGAAGGTAAATTATCCATATCATTTTGCGAAAGCGCCGAGGTTATTTCCTGAAAGTCGTGCCGGCATCCAACCAGCGCTTCGGCTAGTTTCTGGGCAAATTCTTCCTGTATTTCGCCTGAAAACTCGGCTTCAGATATTCTGTCCTTCTCCACAAGCGAACTGATGGAAATCTCGCCATTCGCGGTTTCTATGTTGTTTATGAAAAGGTAGCGGGGCGAGTAGCCAAAAATCCAGTCCCAGGTTTGGTATTTCTCAATAGCAAGTTTTTCAATGGCTGCAATGTCTTCGACGGTCGGTCGGTAAACCTGAAAATCAGAGTAAGTTCTGCAAATCTCGTCGAAAATAAACCTGGTGAATTCTTCCACTGAAATCGGAGTCGGCAGATAATTTGCGATGTTGGTCACTTCGCTGCGGTTCGATTGTACCGCTTTGTCCTCAAATTTGCTCAAATCCACTTTCAGCGCGCCCTTCAATGCTTCCAGATGGTTGTTGAACAGCAAAGTACCGTGGTGCAAAACCCGGTTTTTGTGCACGTGCTCGGCATTTCCTGAGATTTTCTTGCCTTCAATCAGCAGATCGTTGCGACCGGTTGTGTATGCTTTCACGCCTAGTTTTTTCAGCGCAGCAACTACCGGGATTGTAAATACCTTAAAGTTTACCTTCGAAATATCTTTGACATTGCGGATAAAGGTAAAATTCACATTGCCTGGATCATGAAAAACGGTTCCGCCGCCCGTAATAAGCCTGACTTTTCAGATTGGCAGGCGAAATGGCAGCCCACTCTTTTTCGAGAAATTCATTCAGGTATTTAGCACTTATTTCATCTTTTTCCTTTTTGGCTTCCTCGCGAGCCACGGCAAAAGCTTCTTCTACTGTTACGGGAACCCAGTATGGCGGACGTGACGGGTCGTAAATCACATAGGTCATTTCGTCGTAAACATCAATTCCAGGAGCGATAGTCTTTTTGCTGAAAGGAATGGTGAACATGCATTTTTCGGTATTGAATCCGTTCCAATATCCTGACATTTGGTTGAGCAACACCGACCATTCGGGTGGTTCGATGGTATTGTACGATATTTTTCCTTTGGAATAAAGGTAATCGCTGAACTCAAAACTTACGCGGGCCGGTACTCCATAATTGCATTTTGTAGTGCCTGAAATATCATAAATTCTTGCCCTACCCATAAAACCTTTGATGTCGGCCAACACCGGGTCCTGCCTGACAATGGAAACCAGTTCTTTGATTCGTTCCATGTTGGCGGCCATTTCCGTCGGTGTAAATTTCAGATATGTCGAATAATTGGTTCGGCTCAGAATTTCGAACGAGCCGGGTCTGTCGCCCAAATACGGAATTTTTTCGGGCTGGGCTCGAAGGGATGTGATGAAGAGAATGCTGCAAATGAGGGCAATAATTGTTTCTTTCATGGTTATATGGCTAAGCTTTATACCGTTCTCGTTTAGAATTCCCGTCAGAAATAATAATATCGTTGTGGCCTTTTATTTGTTGATCGCAGTCTAAAGTCCTCCAAATTCAATCTCGTTAAACTCAACACTGTTCAGATTCAGGATTATCTGGTAATCCAATGGTCATTTTAAAAGTACCTACATTGTTGATAAGAAGAACTTTCCATCCAGAATCCCGGTAACAAATCTATTGACACATTTTCCCATAAAAAGCACCCAATCAATTTTTTATCAATCTTTTCTGGTTAAAGTGAAGTCAACTGTATAGGTCGTTTTTTCTGTTCCTTTCGATAAATCTTTGGTTTCTTTCTGATGAAGTACCTTATCGTTGATGGTTCCTGAATATGGACCAAGAATGACTTCTATCGGGATATTCATTCGATTGGTTTTGGTTTCTTTTGGTTCACTTTCGCTTTCACAGAAACCTTCAACTTTTTTTTCTTTGGAATTTTTATTTGTCCCTTCTTTGGAAGTTGCTTTAACAAGTAGAGTATAAGTTCCGTCGTCCAGGAACGTAATTTTTATGCGTGCATCTTCAACCTGTTTTCCTTCCCAAGTGCTTTCACTTGAAAGTCCTTCAACTTTTGATTCTGCCTCTTGGATTTCCGTAATCTTGGCAGGTCCCTGATCTCCATTTTCGCATTTGTAGCAAGGATAATTGGTAACCGTAGTGTAATTTTCATACAGATCGTATTCCATTGTTCCTACAGAAGCTCTGAGAGCGTGTTTATTCAATTCCCATTTCTTTGTCTCGTTAGATTTTTTGGTCGCAGTGACAGTGGCATCATCTTCGTCACAGGGAGCGCTTGTCTGGTAAGTCTCTGTTTCATCAACGGTCGTTTTAACTTCGATAGTTACTGGACCTGAATATGGACAGATTTCACGCTCCTTCAGATCATCAGTTATTTTTTTTGCCAGTTCCTCTCCTGTTTTTGAACTGAGGCTGGCAATACTCTCTCTTGCAACAGCATTGGCCAGAGTTTTGGGTTCCTTCATATCCATCACCGCACACGTGATCAGGGCTATGTTGTCGGAAAAGACTTGCATTTGTATGTGAACTAAATAATCACAATTCACATCTTCACCAATTTCTGCGATCGCTTTTTGTATTTCTTCGGATGAAAGATCGTTTAACAGACAGATTTTTCGCATGTCATCAAGCCGCTGATGAACTGAATTCTCGGTTTTCAGACTAATACAAGGGAAGACCTTTTGCAATTTCACACCAATCGTGTTTTCGAGCATGAACATTTTATCCTGAACAGTGAGCGCAATTTCAGGATTGCACGCAATTTTATAGGCCATGTAAAATTTGGGCTTCCCCTCAGACATCAATTCAAGCGCGGTAATCAGGAACAGCAAAACCAGTGTAAAATATCTTTTCATAAGCTACATATTATTACCAATAATTACCTCAAAATTTGGCAGTTGGGCAATGCCTCCCGGATTTTGGTTATTTCATCATCCGAAATTGACGTTTTGGCTATTCCCAATTGCTTCAATGCTTTCAAACCACTTATTTCCTGCGAAATCGTTTGAATCGGGTTTAAGTCGGTATAAAGAATCTCCAGAGCCGTAAGTTTTGCAACAGTTGGTGGGAGTTTCCTGATGTTGTTATTGAGTAACGACAGCTTTTTAAGGCTGGTAAAATCGCCGATTTTTGAGGGCAAAGTTGATACGCTAATGCCAAAATTGATAATATGAAGTTCCTCGAGCGGATAATCTTTGGCTTTTGAAAGAATGCTATTCAAATCGACGATTGTACCTTTCTTGTCGCAAGTAATGATCAATATTTTAATTCCCTTATAAGCTGGCATTTGATCGATTACCTCCTGAACTCCTGGCATGGATGCATTGATCTGCAGACAAGTCATCGATTCCAACCAATCAACACTTTTAACTTCAGAACTTTCATCATCTTTAAACTCCTGCACAATTTCTTTCCGAAGCGGCTCAGCAAGCAAAAAATCAGCATTTTCGCCTCCGGCAGCAGCTTTCCATATCTGGCTGACGAGGTCGAGTTTATAGTCAGACATCTCCTGTTTCAGGTTGTTCAGCTTTTGGGCGTCCCTCGGGTTGGTACTTCCTCCTTGTTGTTGCTGACCACTCATAGCACCCGGCATGGAATTACCTGCCATTAGTTTTTTGGCAAGCTCCCTAATTTGATCATTGGCCTTTTTCGCAGCCGCCGGATCGTCCCAGTTGGTGGTTTGCCGTATTTTAGCCATTTGCTGCCTGATCTGCTCTGGCGATTGTGTGGTTTGGGCGTTGGCCAAACCACACAAAAAGATAATAAATGCCATCAGTACATATTTCATTTATCAATTATTCAATTGGTTATGTAATATATCTTCTGTTAGTTGTTATCAGGGTAGTAGAGCTTGTATTTATATGCAGCACTCAAACTCATGAGGTATGCTTTCAGCGCCACCAGACTTGATGTTCCAACAATCGTAGGAGAAACATCGACACCTGTCTGAATTTTCATCAGTTCGCAGGTTAACTCATCAAACCTTTCGCAATCAGGCAATGAATACTTGAACTTTGTCAAGTGCTTCTTAAGCGCAGCCCTGTATTGTGGTGTGAATTTATCGCAGTATTTGATCTGCTCATTCTTTATCTGATCTGCCAGTTTAATCATGATTTTTTCTTCGCTGGCAGTTACATATCCCACCATTGGCATAAGCTTTTCATTCAATTCTGAAATATTTTCAAGTATGGCTTTTCTTTCTGGGTCATTGTCAATGGCATCATACATTTTGGTTATGTTCTGATAACCAGCGTTTATCTTTTGATTGAGCGATTTATATTCGTTAGTCAAATCAATTAATTTTCTGGCATTCTCATCCGGAGCATACTTTTTTGGATCGGCTTGAGCATTGGCCATCGCTTCGGTGGCATATGATTCAGCCCATGCTGCCTTGCCTGCATCACTCATTTTTGACATTTTCTTTAACTCATCCAGAGACATGTTTGTCTTCTGCATCATCATCTTACTGACCAGTGCCTCTTGCTCTTCCTCTGACATGTTCTTCGAGTTTTTCAGCTTATTGATATCTTTGTCAGACATATTGTATTGTTCCTGTAATTGTTTAACAGCAGTATTCTCCATGGTGCCTCTGTTTTTTTCAGTGTATTCTTTCGCTTTTCTGCCTCTTTCCTGAATATCATTGGAGACTTCATCAATAAGAAAAGAAACCTTTTGATTAAAATTATCTGCATCTGTCTTAGAAATATTACAGGAATCGCGGGGCAGGGCGGGGATTTTCATCATATAATCTGCCATTCTTGACTGAGCAAAAGTCATAACCGTAATGGCTAAAGCGATAAGAAATAGTAACGTCTTTTTCATGGCTTATAGTTTTATGAATTCGACCCTGCGGTTAAGTGCTTTGTTGGCCTGGGAATCATTCGGGGCCACAGGTTGGGTTTCGCCCATTCCATCAGTTTCGAGACGGTCGGCATTTACACCAAAGGATTTGGCCAGTTCGGCTTTAACTGAGGCTGCACGGCGTTTGGAGAGGTCGAGATTCATGGCGTCTTGCCCGTCAGAATCGGTGTGGCCCAGGATTTTCACCTTTACGTCAGGAACTTCATTCAGGATTTTGGCTATTTCTTTCAGTGTGCCATACGATTCGGGCTTTACAACATCCTTGTTTACATCGAAATAAATACCATAAGTAACCAGTTTCCCATCGGTCATCAGCTTGTTGCGCATGTCGGGTGCGCCCACGGCAATGCGGATGTTGCTGATTAATCCGGCACCATCGTCAATTCTGAACCGATCGAACTTGCTGTTTGTAGAAATGGCACGCGGCAGGTCAAACACCTTATTCTCATTTATATATAATCTAAGCCTGGTTTTTTGTACCCAAATGGATATATGGTATTTCTGATTTAGTTTTTGTTTCACATTTTCTTCATCGCTACTTCCCGACATGTCAATGTGATCACTTTCCGGAGCATTGACGTAGGCCCGGTAACGAGGAGTTCCATAGTATTCTGTAGTGAACACGAACCCAGCGTCACCGCAAACAGAACCACCATCCATTTGTTTCACTTCTTTGCACTTAAAAAGCCTGATCATGTAACCGGCCATTCCATCACCTTCTTTTCCGACTGTTGGTATAATATCAAATTCAATGGTATAATTATCAGGCAGTTTAAGCAGTTGGTCAGTCCAAATTGCGGTATACGATTTGGGTTTAAACTGAAGCCAGTTACCCGGGAATAAGTTGGTAGTCACAACTTCGCCTGAACCGTTTGTATTCCAGAGTGCCGGAAAATCTCCAATGGCATCCTGACTAAAATCTTCAAAGAAGATCACTTTTTCGCCTGGGATAAAATCAAACTTGGAATAAGCAGCCAGCGATGGTGATGCTTTTCCATCCTGCTTACCGGCGCTTTTTGCTTCCTGACTTTGATTCACCGCAGCGCTATCCTGATCCTCCTTGTTTTTCTTTTTGAAAAGGTCTTTTATTCCATTTTCAACTTTGTCCAGCCCTTTGTTAATGCCCTGATCGACATTTTTGTTGGTCCGGTTGTTGGTTTGCCTTTTCAGCTTGTCTTTGAGATTGATTTGGGCATCGACGCTAATTGCCCCCATAAAGAAAATAAGAACAAATAAAAATCTGAAAGTTTTCATACTATTGATTTTTTTGGTTTTTATGACTTCCACTCAATTTCGGAAACAAAACCCGCCATCACCCGCATCAAAACTTTCTACCTCACTTCAGTTCATTTATTCTATTAAAGTTACTGATATTTAAGTAGTTTTTATATCTCTTCGGCCATATATTTTGCAGATGAACAAAAAATAATTGGGAATGGAGATTTCTTCTCCCAATTTGATTGAGGTAGAAGTTAGAAGAAAGTTCTTTGCTGAAGATTAAAACAGCAGCGTAGTCAATTGCTTTTTAAACGCGGAGAAAAAAGATTGTTCATCGCTGAGATTTAGCGACTCGGTTATTTCTTCATGGTCATGTCGCAGGCCAACAAGTTTTCCTTCAAATTTACGCGCCAATTCGCCCGAGACCGCGCCCGAAAGAGCCGCCTCTGCAATCAACCCTTTCTCTACCAGCAAATCAACATGAATTTCACCTCGCTCCGATTCGATTGTATTTGAAAATCGGTAGCGGGGCGAGTAGCCAAAAATCCAGTCCCAGGTTTGATATTTTTCTGCGCTTAGTTTTTCAATGGCTGCAATATCTTCCGAAGTTGGTTCATAAACTTTGAAATCGGGATAAGTTCCGCAAATTTCGTCGAAAATAAACCGTGTAAATTCTTCCACCGAAATAGGATTTGGAAGGTAATTCGCAATGTTGGTCACTTCGCTGCGGTTCGATTGCACGGCTTTATCCTCAAACTTCGATAAATCCACTTTCAACGCACCTTTCAGCGCTTCCAGATGACTGTCGAACAGCAAAGTTCCGTGGTGCAAAACCCTGTTTTTGTGCACATGTTCGGCATTCCCCGAAATTTTTTTGCCATCGATCAGCAAATCGTTGCGCCCAGTGGTATAGGCCTCAACACCCAGTTTTTTCAGGGCTGCAACAACCGGAACTGTATACACTTTAAAATTCACTTCCGAAATATCTTTCACATTCCGGATGAACGTAAAATTCACATTTCCCGGATCGTGGAAAACCGTACCGCCGCCCGAAAGCCGCCGCGCCACAGGAATCTGGTTTTCGCGCACAAACGCGTGATTGATTTCAGCGAGCGCATTCTGGTGTTTTCCCACCACCACTGAGGATTTGCTCCGCCAAAGCATAAAAAAGTCTTCCTGAAAATTCTTCAGGAAATACTCTTCGGCCGCCAGATTAAAATACGGATCGGTGCTGGTTTGATTGAGGCAAAGTGTGATCATGTGAGCAAAGGTAAAAAATGGAAAACAGTCTACCTCCATTTTGATTCGTCACCCCGAATTTATTTCGGGGTCTGCTATTTATTTGAAGCAGATCCTGAAACAAGTTCAGGATGACATTCACATCTAAAATTCAACCTGTACCCCAATTGTCGGCAAAACGGTTCCCGAAGTGTTTTTTACCGTTCGCAACACGTAGCGCGTTCCGTTGTCGGTAGTCAGGTAATTTCCGTTGGCATCCTGCTCACGCAACACCTGATCGGTCGATCGCGACTGAAAATTGTATAAATTCTGAATATCGAGGTAAAACTTCAGGGTTGTCTTTTTCAGGTAATACGATTTGTCAACCCGAATATCCAACTGGTGAAAAACCCCGAAACGATTGGCGTTCAGCTTCGTGTTATCGAAATACGGGCCACCTTGCGCGTTCCATGCCGTAATCAGCGACGAGCGGTTCAAGTCCCAAGGCGTGTAAGGCAGTCCACCCACAAAACGGAATCGTCCGCCCACCTGCCAGTTGTGCTTCAATGCCGCCGTTCCGGTCATGCTCAAAATTTGCTTGCTGTCCCAGGCCGAAACGATGTACTTTCCGGCGCCATCCTGAAATTCGCTGCGCACCAGTGTGTACGACAAATTCATGCTGTATTTCGACGAACTGACCCTTGCCTGAAACTCGGCACCATAAGCCCGTCCCTTCGAAGTTGATGTCACTGCCTCGTCGCCAATTACACCATAATCGGCACCTTTATTGGCCAGCGAAATCTGATCGTTTACCGAGAACGGGTAATTTCGGTAGTTTTTCAGGAAACCTTCGAGCGAAAACTGCATGGCTGTGGCCGGCTTAAACTCCACACCTCCAATGAAATGATCGACCGAAATGTATTTCAGATTGTCTTTATTCACAAACGCAGAATTTTGCTGAAAACCCATTGCTGTGTAGGGCGGAAGTTGGTAATATCTGCCCGAATTCAGGTTTAAACTCCACCTTGGAGCAAACAAATACGATGCAGAAACCCGCGGTGAAAACTGCTTCAGCAAATTATTCATCTCCGACGAATAGTTGTTCCCATCCATGCGAAAACCGGCAGAAAGAGTCAATCGTTCATCCAAAAATTCGTGACTCAGCTGACCAAAAATGCCATATTTCACCAGGTTCAAATCCGTATCATATTTCACATTCAGCACGTTGCCGTTGTAAAAACGCCGTTGCATGGTAGCGTTGGTGTATTTGGCAAAATCGACATTGGCACCAATGTTGGCCTTGAAACCATCCATCCGCAGATTGTTTTCGAAGCGGATTTTATTTTCCTGTTCTTCCGAAACGTAATCCAGAATTTTGTTGCTTTCCGAACTCTGGTTATTGTCGAGGTATTTGGTGAGCGTGTTGTTCAAATGGCTGCGGCTAACCACAAACGTTTGGTAACTATTTTGCCTGAAATGCTTGTACACCGCGCCAACCGTATAGCTCCACTGGTTGTTTTCGGGCAGCTGGCTCAAAATGTATTTTTGCTGATCATCCGGATTTTTAATATCCAGGTTCAATTCGTTCACATCAACAGCGCCCAGCCCGATCAAAGTCAGTTCGTTTTTGGCATCGAAACGCGTACGCACTTTAAACTGCATATCGTTGAAGGTGGGCAAAAATGGCAACTTCAGCGCCGTAAAAAGGAATTTCAGGTACGAACGACGAGCTGAAACAATGAAGGTAGTTTTGTCGCTCAACGGGCCATCAACCGTAGCCGAAACTTCCGAAGCGCCCAAACTTCCTTTGAATTTAAGCTTGTCGGCATTTCCATCAACCTGACCAAATTCGAACACGCCACTCAACGCATTGCCGCGGTTCGATGGAAAAGCTCCCGAATAGTAATTTACTTCGCGAATCAGGTCGGCATTTAGAATGCCTACTGCCCCACCCGATGCGCCTTGCGTGGCAAAGTGATTGATGTTGGGCACCTCAACGCCATCGAGGTAAAAGCGGCTTTCTGAAGGGCCACCACCACGAATAATGATGTCGTTGCGGAATGACGGCGACGAAAGCACACCGGCAAACGATTGAATAACTTTCGAAATATCGCGGTTCGCACCCGGACTTTTCTCAATCTCACCGATTCCAATGGTTTTCAGCGACACCGGGCTTTCTTCCGTTTTTCGGTAAGGCGAAGCTGTTACTTTAACCTCTTCCAATTGGGTATCGCGCTTCTCCATACGGATTTCGACCGAAGCCACTTTTGCATTTTTAACCTCAATTTCAGGAGAAAGAGCTGTGTGGTAGCCAATAAACGAAGCCTGAACACGCACGAAACCTGGTTTTAATCCGTTGATCTGAAAATTACCATCGTCATCGGTAACCGCACCAATCGTACTTCCAACTACCACCACATTTACAAAAGGCAGAGGTTCATTACTTTGAGCCTCAATCACACGACCTTTCAAGGCCGCCTGCTGAGCCAGTAAACTCACATTAAATCCAACTAAAATCAAGCTTAGAAGTAGTATCTTTCTCATAAATATTTCAAAATAAATCGAATCTGTTTAATAAACACAACGCAAAACTAAACAAGATATACACTTCAAAGTTTAATCGTCCGGTTTGTTTTTTATAATATTGCTTAAAAATTACGTTTATGAGACTGGTTATTCAACGCGTGAGTTCGGCTTCAGTGGAAGTTGAGGATTTTGTGGTTGCAGAAATTGAAAAAGGCTTGTTGATTCTGGCCGGAATTGAAGAAGCGGACACCAAAGAAGATATCGACTGGCTGGTTAAAAAAGTTTGTCAACTGCGCATTTTCAATGATGCCGAAGGGGTTATGAACCTTTCTGTTCAGGAGACTGGCGGAAAAATTATTTTGGTAAGCCAGTTTACTTTGCATGCCTCAACAAAAAAGGGAAACCGCCCCTCATATATTCGCGCTGCCGCCCCCGAAACGGCCATTCCGCTTTATGAGGATTTGATCGACGAATTCAAAAAAGTTCTGGGCAACAAAAAAGTTGAAACCGGCATTTTTGGCGCCGACATGCAGGTTTACTTGGTGAATGACGGCCCGGTAACGATTATAATGGATTCGAAGAATAGGGACTTTTAGTCAACCTATATGAATAAACAAGCTAATGATAGAATTCAAATTTTAAAGAAATACCTGAAAAAGGTATTTGAATTTTGCGTGTTTATTGCTCTAATATTTTTAATGATTAAATGGGAAGATTACAGCCACAAAAAATTTCTTGAAAAATATAAAAAAGCAAAATTCGAGGGGCAAATAATCAAGAAATACATAGATAGGAAACAACACAACTACCAAATGCTTGTAATTCAAAAAAAGGAAGGACGAGATAGCACTTATTATGATACTGATTCAAGTGGGTTTTGGGATTTTGTAGAAATCGGGGATTCAGTTATCAAAATTGAAAATAGTAATGAAATAAAAGTAGTTAACAAAGACACATCATTTTTCATCTCATTTTAGAAAACAATTAGAAAACAAATTAAGATGCAAACAAAAGATATTACCATAACCGAAGCCCAGCAGATGGTTGATCACTGGATCAAAACCATTGGCGTGCGCTACTTCAGCGAGTTGACCAACATGGCCATCCTCACCGAAGAAGTGGGCGAACTGGCACGAATCATGGCCCGAACTTATGGCGATCAGTCGTTCAAAAAATCAGACGAGGGTAAAAATTTGGGCGACGAAATGGCCGATGTGTTGTGGGTATTGATTTGTCTGGCCAACCAAACCGGGGTCGATCTGAACGAAGCTTTCCTGAAAAACATCGAGAAAAAAACCAGTCGCGACAAAGACCGGCACCAAAACAACGAGAAACTCAGGTAGTTCCAAATTTCAGGTTCCATATTCCAAGTCCATCGTGACGCTTGGAACTTAAAATTTGGAACAATTAATCACTGATAATCAACAATTAAACATCAAAAGATATGTCAATCGAAAACTGTCCTTTATCACTCGAAGATGTTCAGGCCGAACTGGAAGCCATCCGTGAAGCTGCGGAAAAGAACCTTAACAGGAAGATGTTCGAAAAAGCGCTTTCGTGCATCGATTTAACCACCTTGAATTCAACCGACACGCTCGATTCGGTAGCTAAGTTTACCGAAAAAGTGAACCAATTTCCCCAGGCTTATCCAGGAGTGAGCAATGTTGGCGCCATTTGTGTGTACCCGAATATGGCCAAAGCCGTGAAAGAAACGCTGAAAATTGACGGTGTGAAAATTGCCGCCGTTTCAGGAGGTTTCCCGTCATCAATGACCTTCACCGAACTAAAGATCGAAGAAGCCCGTTTGGCAGTTGCTGGGGGAGCCAACGAAATCGACATTGTGGTTCCGCTTTGGGCTTTCCTTGCCGGCGATTTCGAAACTGTTTCCAACGAAATTTCAGCAACAAAAAAAGCCATTGGCGATGCCCATCTGAAAGTCATTTTGGAATCAGGCGTATTGAATGTTGATAAAATCTGGCAAGCCTCAATTTTGGCCATTGAAGCCGGAGCCGACTTTATCAAAACCTCAACCGGCAAATTGCCGCAGGCTGCCACACCAGAAGCTGCTTTTGTGATGTGCCTGGCCATCAAACAGCATTTTGAAGAAACTGGCAAAAAAATCGGGTTTAAACCAGCAGGAGGAATTGTTACGCCTGAAGATGCCATTTTGTATCTGACTATTGTTCAGGAAATTTTGGGAGACGAGTGGGTAAATCCTGAGCTGTTCCGCATCGGGGCTAGCCGTTTGGCCAACAACCTGCTCGAAAAAATTACTGGCAGTAGTGCCAAACATTTTTAGAGAACCGCTGTTTTAATCAGCAAAACACAAATTTCAACTAAAAAGATTCAAAAATTATGGCACAAATTACATTAAAAGGAAACGCAATTCAAACTATAGGCGAACTTCCTGCAAAAGGAACAAAAGCTCCTGATTTCGAATTAATTAAAAACGATTTGTCGAAAACTTCGCTGAAAGATTTCGCCGGACAGCGACTGGTATTGAACATCTTCCCAAGTTTGGATACCGGCACCTGCGCCGCTTCGGTTCGTAACTTCAACAAATTGGCTGCTGGTTTGGAAAACACCAAAGTTCTTTGCATTTCGCGTGATTTACCATTCGCACAAGGCCGTTTCTGCGGAACTGAAGGCATCGACAACGCTATCACAGTTTCCGACTTCGCAACCGGCAAATTTGGTAAAGATTACCAGTTGGAAATCACCACCGGACCATTGGCTGCATTGCATTCGCGTTCAGTAGTTGTTTTGGACGAAAACCATACGGTAGTTTATACCCAGCAGGTTCCAGAAATTGTTGACGAACCCAACTACGACGCCGCTTTAGCTGCATTGAAGTAGTATAAATTTTAAACTGATACTGAAAAGCCGTTGGCCTTGTGCTGGCGGCTTTTTTTATGTTCTGGATTGTAGTATTTGAAAGGAAAATCAATAGGCTGCAAATTGTAGTCAACTGAAAACGCGGTTATTCCATAAACTCCGATTTCTGTTTTGAACAGATAAAACTCAACAATATTTCGTTTCAGCGTGTTTTAATTGCTCAAAACTGTGATTATGCACCCTGTTTTAGACGAAAACATTAGAGAAATCGGGAAACCATACAAAGACTTGCATTACCTGCTGGTCTGTTTAAAAGAAGTCCTCGAGTCGAACAACGAAAACGAGTTGGTTGACTATATTCCATGGATAAATCAGACCATCGATTCCCCAAAACCGGAGCTGGTTCATAAATCGGTGCAATTGTACTCCATCTGTTTCCAATTACTGAACCTTTGCGAAGTAAACTGGGCCGTACAAAGTCGCCGCAACAAACTACAGAATCAAGGTTCTGAAAGTGTTAACGGAAGTTGGGCACAAACTTTTTCAGAACTGAAAGAATCAGGTATTTCTCCTGAAAAGATTGTAGAAACGTTATCGCAACTCGAAATTGAGCCGGTTATGACAGCTCACCCAACCGAGGCCAAACGCACCGTAGTTCTGAAGTATTACCGCGAACTTTACCTTCAACTGGTCATGCTCGAAAACCCGGTTTACACGAAAGACGAACGGGAGCAAATCCGCTCTTCGATAAAGGAAATACTGACCAAGCTTTGGTTTATCGACGACATTTACCTTGAAAAACCACAGGTTGAAACAGAACTCGAAAACGTGTTGCACTACCTGACCAAGGTTTTTCCGGAAGTATTTGAATTACATGATCGAACGTTGCATCAGGCATGGACAGAAGCTGGTTTTGAGTCCAATGCGATTCAAAACTACCAATCAATGCCCAAAATTACCATTGGCTCGTGGGTGGGTGGCGACCGCGACGGCCATCCGCTCGTGACGCCTGAAATTACCCGATATACGCTCGAACGCCTGAGGACCGAAGCGCTGATTTTGACCCGCCAAAAGTTGAGTCAGCTAGCCGATAGCGTGAGCATTTATACTTCGGCCGAGAAGCTGGAAGCAGAATTTCAATCGCGCAAAACAGAGCTGGAGCAGCAAATTACCGAAATTTCAGGAAACATTTCGTTCAAACTCGCTCTGCGAGAACCATTCCGGCAATTTGTGCTGCTGTTGATCGAAAAACTTCCGGTTCAGCAAAATCCGGAAACATGGATTTACAGCCATTCCGGACAATTAATCAGCGACCTCGAACTTTTGCTACGGTCGCTTTCCAAGTGGGGTGCGCCCATGCTGGCTCAAAATGAGGTAAACCGGATGCTTCGCTTTGTGCAAAGCTTTGGCTTTCATCTGGCACACCTCGATGTAAGGCAAAATAGTGAACACTACCGAAAAGCGATTCAAGGCTTGCTGCTCGAAACTGGTTTTGACAAGGCAATCCTTCCTGATGGTTCGGTTCAAAAACAATTCATTGTTGAGGAAATCAGTCAATACCGGCCATTTGCACATAGCTACTCCGGAAGTATTCCAGAAACGCTCAATGTTTTGGGCTATCTCAGCTTTTTGCAGCAACACATCAGCAAATATGGACCCAACGCGCTGGGATCGATGATTGTGAGCATGACAAAAAAAGTGGACGATCTGTTCACCTTTTACCTGTTAGCACGCGAAGCCGGACTTTATGTGAAAACCGAATCGGGACCTGCCTGCCAGTTGCCGGTTGTACCGTTGTTCGAAACCATTGAGGACTTGCATCTTGCCCCAACTATTTTAGAGGAATTTCTGGCGCACCCCGTCACCCAAAATACGCTCGAATTGCAAGCGAAGCGAAAAGGCTACAAAAGGCCGGTTGCCGAGGTAATGATTGGCTACAGCGACAGCAACAAGGACGGCGGAATTTTATCGAGCTTGTGGCACTTGTACGAGGCGCAGCACGAGCTGGCTCAAATTGGCCGGAAATATGGCGTGGACATTCGCTTTTTCCACGGAAAAGGTGGCAGTATCAGCCGTGGTGCCGGACCTATGCACTGGTTCCTGAAAAGCCTTCCGCCCGACTCGCTGTGCGGAAAACTCCGCCTGACCGAGCAAGGTGAAACCATCGAGCGAAAATATGCCAACAAAGTAAACGCCGCTTACAACCTGGAGTTGATCAGTTCAGGAACATTACGAAATACAATCCTGAATACGCACCCCTACGACGAGCAATTGTTCGACTTAGTGAGCTTTATGGCGCACGAAAGTTTCACGAGTTACAACGCGCTTACCCGTCAGCCCAATTTCATTCGGTTTTTCGAGCAGGCAACGCCCATCGACGCCATCGAAACCAGCAAAATCGGGTCACGACCGTCGCGCCGCACCAATCAGCGCACCTTAACCGATTTGCGTGCTATTCCGTGGGTTTTTAGCTGGACACAAAGCCGCGCCAATATTACCAGTTGGTATGGCGTCGGCAGCACCTTGCAATTGCTCAAAGCCGACTATCCTGAAAAGTATAACCAGTTGAAAAAGTTGCTGGTGTCACATCCGTTGGTTCGGTACATCTTAACCAACGTCGATTCAGGTTTAGCTGCTACTGATCCCGAAATCATTCGGTATTACGCCTCGCTGGTCGAGGAAGAGAATGTCAAAAACGATATTCTGGAATTGATCCTGAACGAGTATCAGCTCACTCAAAATCTGTTGGCCGAACTACTAGAAAAACCGTTTCAGGAACGACGAAAAAACCATTTTTACTCTACCAAACTGAGAGCGGTTGCGTTGGATTTGATACATCAAATTCAGGTAAATACGCTTAAGAGCTGGCGTGAGGAAAAGGAACTGGAGAATTCTGTAAATGCCCGGCAACAAAACATTATTTTACTGAAAACTATTAATGCAGTAGCCAATGCGCTCGGGTCAACAGGATAAATTTATAAATCAAGAAATTAACAACATATGCAAAAAATAATCAGTCAATATTTCGACGAGT
>Ga0116171_10002391_pt1 | contig 17805 bp, 9 predicted proteins | sample AD_JPNHW2_MetaG_FD_89798 | JGI IMG/M metagenome (GOLD analysis project Ga0116171, IMG submission 89798) | Active sludge microbial communities of municipal wastewater-treating anaerobic digesters from Japan - AD_JPNHW2_MetaG | ecosystem: Engineered > Bioreactor > Anaerobic > Digestate | place... | reverse complement strand
ATGGATGTTGTCATCGTTTTCAGGTTTTTATAGGCAATGGTTGTATCGGCATCAAAAAGGGTGAGGTACCCCTTATTTGCTTCAATTGTGGAAAAACCTGTTGTTCCGCCATACCCGTCATGCCATTGCCATCCGTCTGAGACACTTGTTGTTACCTTTGTCTCATCGTAGCCCAACAGATTGTATGGGGTTATGTCAGTAATAACCGATTTGTTTACTGCTGCAGGAGGTGCAATATAGTGCGAGTCATTTGTAGTGAGTGAACCTGTCAGGTGCTGTTTGATATTAAGCGATCCGGATGCTCCTGAGTAACTTCCGGCAATCAGGGAGGCGAACATATCGCCATTGCAGTCAAGATTGATTGTCCCGTTATTGGTGAGGGCGTTGAAAGTAACTTTTGCTCCTGGTTCAACTATCATCTTGTATCCGGCGGCAAGGGTAAAGCTGGGACCCGGATTAAGGATCGGATAGTTTGTTAACCCGGCTGGAATAATAATATTTCTTGTTCCCGGGCTGTAACTGTTTGCCCAGTTAACAGGTCTCGCCCAATCGGTGTTTGCAGTCCCTGACCATCGGCTGTAAAGCATTTCGTAGGCGCCTATATCCGGCTTGCCTATTCTAAGTGTACCGATATAATCTGATGGAGGGATGGTCACTCCGGAATATGCTGATGCTCCTACATCACGAAGAGGAGAGTCAAACGATATTGAAAAGTCTCCAGTTGTTGGGCTGGTGAAGTTAGGCCCGTCGGTTGCAGTATTTGAGCTATTAAGTGTCAGGCAATTTGAGTATGTTTCCCCCTGAATAGCACAATAGGCAAATACCGATGAGGTAGTGCCTGAATAAGCAATCTGGTTAGTGCCTCCCCATATGATTGTATTTACGATTTTAGATCCCGGTGAGTTTTCGAGATAAATTGCATTTCCAGTTGCTACTGTAGCGGTGTTATAGGCAAAGACGCAGTTCACTACTGATGGTGAGGCGCTGATGGATGCTAATGCACCGCCCTGATAGGTTGCAGAAGTTGTGGAATTGGCGTTGAAAATATCATCTGAGATGACAGGTGTAGCAGAAGAAGAGACATAAACAGCACCGCCTGTTTCTGAAGCACTGTTACCCTGAAAGAGGCAGGCGGTTATTACAGGGGAATGTCCGGCTGCCACATAGATACCACCACCTTTAATGGCAGTACAATATCTTACAGTGGTATTACTTACGGTGGTTGATGAGTTGCTAAGGTAAAGACCTCCACCCATCGATCCAAGCTTTGCATCAGTCCTTTTGCCTCTCTCAACTGTGCAATAGGAGATGGTACTCGCAGCTGATGAGGTTATATAAATATCTCCCCATGTATCAGTGGCTTCTCCGTTGATTTTGTCTCTGTCAGTGTCTCCTGTAATTGTGATTGGACTTGCTGCTGTTCCAACAGCATAAAGCACCCCTGTTCCAATTATCTTTATGCAGGCGCTGGAAGATGTCGAGACAAACTTGGAACCTGCAGTAATGGTGAGGGTCTCATTATCAACAATGATATTCCCTCCAAAATACTTTGTTCCCGTAATAGTCAGGTTGGAAGTAAGAGTGCCACTATATGGATTATTCAGTGTGCCAACTCCTGTAAGCTGTGCAGATGCATATAATGAGACTATCAATCCAATAATTGTCAGAATGGCTCCCCTTAACATTGTGTCGCTTTTTTATGTTAGACCAGCTATTTGAAAGAAACGTTGCTTCCTTAATAGAAACTTTTTAATCCCTATAAAGTTTACACAAAATTATAAATAAGTTCTGAAGACAATGCACTCAAAAGTAATTAAGACATAAAGATTTATTACGATAAAGTAATTAATACAACTTCTTATCTTTGTCAGTATAAACTGTTAATTGTGGCAGGTAAGATTATTCCGGAAACGTTCAGGTTAATTAAAGACAGTTCTCTGCGCTGTACTTTAATAAACTCCCTGATAATGATTTTCCGGTCTGTTTTTCCCTTATTGGTGATTTTCCTTCTTAAGAAGCTGGTTGACATGCTTGTTGATCCGGCAGCTGCCACCCCATTTTCTTCACAATCGCTTGTTCTATTTGTTGTTGTTATTGCATTGATACTCCTTGCAGATGATCTGCTTGCAATCGCCGGACGCTATTATGCCCGGGTACAGTCGGGACAACTGGAAGGGCATATGTTGGGTCTGATACATACGCATGCGTCAAAGCTCGGGCTGGCATCCTTTGAAGATGCTACCTTTCATGAGTTACTCAACAGAGCCGCCGGAGATGCTATCTGGCGACCGGCAGCAATAGTCTCGGATCTTATCCTTACGTTAAGAGGGGCCATTTCCTTCATAGCTATGGCTGTAATACTTTCGCGATTAAGCATTCTGCTTGTTTTCGTTGTCATACTTGCTTTTATTCCTGCATTTATATCGAAGCTGGCAGGTTCAGAGAGGCTCTATAAAATAAGACCACAGAAAGCTAAACTCTCACGTAAATGGGAGTATTTCAGCTGGCTCATAACAGCGGAAAGGCCAGCCCGGGAAGTTAAACTGTTTGGACTGGGAAGCTATTTTGATGAACTCTTTAGAAAACATTTTAAAGAAGCAAGGGATCTGGAGCTGAAGACAATTCGCAGGGGAGGGTGGTTTGATGCCGGGGCGGCACTCTTCAAAGCGTTGTTTTTTGCAGGGATAGTCATTTATCTCTCCTTCTCAATGGTAAGCAGGAAGATTTCCGCCGGCGAGATGGCAATGTATCTTGTGGCTTTCAGGCAGGCTATGGTTTACCTGCGAGATATGATCTCGGGAATGACCGGGATAGACGAGGATCGTCTCTTCCTGAGGGACTTCTTTGAGTTCCTTGACAGGAAAGAGGATGTTTTTGCCAGGGAACCTGTAAAGGATTTACCAGAGAAGGAAGGTGACATAGAGATATCAGACCTTACGTTCTGCTATCCCGGAAGCAACACTCCGGCGCTTAAAGACATTAACCTGAGGATAGGAAGAGGAGAGAAGGTGGCAATTGTTGGCGCCAACGGCTCTGGCAAGAGTACACTGGTTAAGATGTTGTGCCGCCTGTACGATCCTGACAGCGGTGAAATAAGATACTCGGGTGTACCAATAGTACACTTTAGTCCTGATGCATACAGGAAGTGTTTTTCTGTTGTCTTTCAGGATTTCATGCTTTATTACCTGAGTGTAAGGGAAAATATTGGTTTAAGCGACCTGACCGTTCATCCCTCTGACGAAAAGCTGAGGGCAATTTTCAGGAGGGCGGGGCTTGACCTGTTTAGTGACGACCTCCCACTTGGTTTTGATACTGCTCTGGGACATATTGATTCGGGTGGAAGAGAACTCAGCTGGGGGGAATGGCAAAAAATAGCCATTGTCAGGGCGCTTTTCAGACAGGCCCCTGTACTTATACTTGATGAGCCCTCTTCATCACTTGATGCCACCTCAGAGTATGAGATTTTCTCTCACCTTGATGACATAACATCCGGGAGGACCACTGTTCTTATAAGCCATCGGCTCTCAAATGTTATTAATGCTGACAGGATCATTGTAATGAGCCGGGGAGTAATAGCAGAGACGGGAACACATCAGGAACTTATTGAAAAAGGCGGCGTTTACAGTGAGATGTACACCAGGCAGAAAAACCTTTACAGGTAATGAGATCCGACTCTACAGATTATAAAAACACGCAACTTCTTTTGCTACTGTGTAATGATACCTTTACCGAAGATCAGAAGGCATTGGCAAGAGAGATGGCTCCTGCAATAAAAGACTGGGAGGCTTTCTCCGGCCTGGCTATCGAAAACGGTATCGCTGCAATTGTAAGTGTTAACATTGAGGAGTGTGGCATTACAGAGTCTGTTCCTCAAAAAGTGCTGGATAAGCTTGAGGCCCTTAGAAATAAGACTCTTGCGCGCGTTGCATTCATATCAGCTGCAGCAACTGATATGACCAAACTGTTGGAGGCAAATGGAATAAAAATGTTGCTGCTAAAAGGGCTGGCCCTTGAATATACTGTATATGGAGGAAGAGGTCTGAGACAAATGAATGATGCCGATGTGCTTATAGACCCTGACCATACTGTTGTTGCCTGGCATCTTCTTCAGAGAGAGGGCTTCATCTCCCGCCCCATAAAATCACCTCTCTACAAAAGAATTATTATGTGCATCGGGAATCATCTTCCTGAACTGCACAGAAATGGAATATCAGTGGATATTCATCACCGGCTTTTTCAGAAACAAGGACAAGCCCTGACTCAAAAGGGAATAGATGAAGCACAAGAAATTGACATATCAGGCACAACATGTTTTGTTCTTCCCCCTCGTATCGCTTTTCTTGCAATGATAAAGCATATTCAAAAGCATGGAATAAAGGGCGAGTTCCAGGTACGGCTCTATCTCGACCTGTTCCTTATGCTTAAATACAAATCTGAAGAAATACTATGTAATGATTTGTTAAGCGAAGCAGAAGAAGCATGCGTTTCAGAAGATCTTTCAGCAACGTTATATTTGCTTTCAACACACTGGGATATTGATATTCCGGAGAAATATTTCACTGCTCTTTCAGAGCCTGATAAAAAAAGAAATTCATCAGCGTTTATGAAAGGGTTGAACAACCCCGGAAAGATTGACCCAGAGAGGAACAGGGACATCTATGAATATAACCTTAGGTCTGTTGAGGGAACTGTCAATAAGCTTATTTTTCTTGTCGGAGATATTTTCCCTTCCGTGTCATTTATGAAGGAGAGGTATAATAAAAATAGCCTGGTTGCCATATTGCCCTATTATCTCCTCAGAACAGGAAAGGTTTTCTGGTTTCTCAGGGCTTTGATCAAATAATGATTAAACGTATTCATTTTAAGCAGATTATCGCTATCAGGCATTAAGTCTTGACTTGAGATTAAATATTTCTTATCTTTACATCAGTCATGTCTGTTTTTCTTGTTTTTAATGAAGTTTTGACTTCAATTCATTCGTTTCCGCATCATAAAAAGAGTGGAACATCGGTTGTCCTGGTACGTTGAGGGCAACCAGTCTCGCTGCACTTGCCGAATGCGGAATACCGGGCTGTAGATACAGCCCTGCTGCCCCGGCACGGGTTAAGCCGGGGCAGCTTTTTTATTTATAAAATTTGTTTTTAGGCCAGAGTGTCTGTTTATGAACCAGCTTAAATCTAAAAGCGTTATTTTTGCACAAATTGTTAGCAATGATTAAAGATTTATACCTCTACAACACCCTGAGCAGGAAGAAAGAGCTTTTTGAACCCGTTGCACCACCATTTGTGGGAATGTATGTTTGCGGACCTACAGTCTACAGCGACTCACACCTGGGGACCGCACGTATGGCTATCACCTTTGACATCCTATACAGATATCTCAGACATCTGGGATATAATGTCAGATATGTGCGTAATATTACTGATGTGGGGCACCTTGAGAATGAGGTTGAAGACTCGGGAGAGGATAAGATAGCCAAAATAGCCCGCAGGGATAAAATTGAACCAATGGAGGTTGTTCAGAGGTATATGAACTCTTTCCACAGATCGATGGAGCAGCTCAACACTCTTCCTCCTTCTATTGAACCCAGGGCCACAGGTCACATCATTGAACAGCAGCAGTATATAAGACAGATTATTGAGGCCGGTTTTGCATATGAGGAAAATGGTTCTGTTTATTTTGATGTAGAGAGATATAACAAAAAGTTTCCATATGGTGTATTGTCGGGCAGGGTACTTGATGATATGCAGTCAAATACCCGGACACTGGAGGGACAGGATGAGAAACGCGGCGCGTTTGATTTTGCATTATGGAAGAAAGCCTCTCCGGCTCATATTATGAGGTGGCCCTCACCCTGGAGCGATGGCTTCCCCGGGTGGCACCTTGAGTGTTCAGTGATGAGCACCAAATACCTGGGAGAGGTGTTTGATATTCATGGTGGAGGTATGGATCTTATCTTCCCTCATCATGAGTGTGAAATTGCACAAAACACGGCGGCTAACGGTAAGCCATCGGTAAGATACTGGGTGCACAATAACATGGTCACCATCAACGGACAGAAAATGGCAAGATCTCTTGGCAATTTCATCACCATCGACCAGCTTCTCAGCGGTGATCACCCGGTGCTGAAACAGGCTTATAGTCCCATGACTGTCAGATTCTTTATTTTACAGGCACAGTATCGCAGCACACTCGATTTCAGTAACGAAGCTTTGCTATCCTCATCTGTCGGCCTTCAGAAACTGATGACATCAATCAAGACACTGAAAAGCCTAAAGCCTTCTGAAAGCTCAACAGTAAATGTTTCTGACCTGAAAAAGAGATGTTATGAAGCAATGAATGACGACCTGAATACACCTGTTGCCATTGCCCATCTCTTTGACGGTGTAAGGATTATTAACCTCATTAATGATGGCAAGGAGTCTATATCAGCTGAAGATCTGGTTCGATTGAATGATTTATTCAATGTCTTTGTATACAACATACTCGGTCTGAAGGAAGAAGAGAGTGCCGGCAATGAGATGCTTGGTGAGGTAATAAATATGCTCCTTGCAATAAGACAGGAGGCAAAGGCAAATAAAGACTGGGCTACCTCTGACAGGATAAGGGATGGTCTTGTTAAACTTGGTATTGCAGTGAAAGACCGTAAGGATGGGTTCGATTGGGAGATAACCAGGTAAGAAAGTATGGCATATCATTCGCGCATTGTCACTATAGGCTCATTAAGTGTTGGCGGAGATCTCCCGGTAAGGGTTCAGTCAATGACCAACACCAACACACTTGATACAAGGTCAAGTGTGGAGCAATGTATCCGCATTATTGAAGCAGGAGGTGAATTGGTACGCCTCACCGCTCAGGGTATGAGGGAGGCAGAGAACCTGAGAAACATAAAGAAACAGTTGCGTGAAGCTCATTTTTATGCACCTCTTTGCGCCGATATTCATTTTAATCCGGATGTGGCAGAGCTGGCAGCGCGTCTTGTTGAGAAGGTGCGGATCAATCCCGGGAACTATGCCGACAAGAGAGCCTCGTTCGTAAAAAAAGAGCTGACCGAGGATGAATACAAGTCAGAGCTTGAACGGACAAGGGAAAGGGTACTTCCTCTGATTGAGATATGCAGGGAGTATGGAACGGTTATCAGGGTAGGTGTGAATCATGGATCATTATCCGATCGCATCATGAGTCGGTATGGAAATACCCCTGAAGGAATGGCGGTATCGGCTATTGAATTCCTTGATATATTACGAGGAGAAGGATTCCACGACATTGTTGTCTCAATGAAGTCTTCAGATACAAGGGTGATGGTTGAGTCAAATCTTTTGCTTATCAAGATGATGACAGAGCATGAGATGAACTATCCCATCCACCTGGGTATTACCGAGGCTGGCGAAGGAGACGATGGCAGGATTATCTCCGCTGCCGGGACAGGGACACTTCTTGCTGCAGGCATTGGCGACACTATCAGGGTTTCGTTGTCTGAAGCTCCTGAAATGGAGATACCTGTTGCAAAAGAGATAATCCGGTTCATTGGAGGATCGCAGGGGAGAGCTGCAAACCCCATAAACATTCCAGGGTTCAGGGAGAGGGATATCCATTATAAACCCGGTGTTTTTGTACACAATGGGAAGGAATATATTGATGAGTCAGGGAACCCCGCTACAATGAATATCATATCATTTGAGGCAGGTATGCCACCTCAGCCGGAAGAGCTGCCTGAGAAAAATGTTGTTCTTAATCCTGTCTTTTCAAAAGATAACCTTGAGGAGCTTTCAATAGATGCTGCAGCACTGCTCGGGAGATATTTCATTACCAGGCAGGCAGATGGCCTTTGTATTCGAAATATTGGAAAGATAAATGAAGCAAAACTTAAAGAGCTGTCCTTCTCTATCCTTCAGGCCACTGAGGCACGTATAACACGCACCAGGTATGTCTCCTGTCCTACCTGTGGAAGAACCAAATTCAACCTTCAGGAAGCAGTTCGGGAGGTGAAGAAGGCCACTTCGCAGTTCAAAGGACTGAAGATTGCCGTTATGGGATGTATCGTCAACGGTCCCGGTGAAATGGCAGGATCAGATTATGGATATGTCGGAACCGGGGAAGGCAAGGTTCACATATACCGTGGCACTGAACCGGTCTTTAAGAATGTTCCTGAAGACGAAGCTGTCAGCCGCCTGCTTGAGCTTATTGAGTCTGATCAGGCAAGCCTGTAATCAAGCTGTTTCTTCTGTAAATCGGCTTTTACCACTTCAACGGTGACTTTGTCGCCTAGCATATAGACTTTTCCCGTGCGACGGCCGCGGATGCAATAGTTTACCTCATCATATTCAAAGAAGTCTTCCTGCAGATCCCTTAATGGTACCATTCCCTCGCACTGGTTCTCCACAAGCTCTACATAGATTCCCCATTCTGTCACTCCCGAAATAATACCTTCAAATGTTCGTCCAATCTTATCGCTCATGAACTCCACCTGTTTGTATTTAATGGATGCTCTTTCGGCGTCGGTTGCCAGACGTTCTCTCCGGGAGGAGTGCTCGCACAGTTTCTCATACTTTGCCCCGTCGCGTGGAGCCTCTCCTTCAAGATAACGGGTGAGGAGACGATGTACCATCATATCGGGATAGCGACGTATGGGCGATGTGAAATGTGTATAGAACGGGAAGGATAGCCCATAGTGACCAATATTTTCAGTTGAATAAACAGCTTTTGCCATGGTGCGCAGAGCGAGTGTCTCTACAATGTTCTGTTCTTTTTTGCCTGCCACCTCATTCATCAGCTTGTTCATCGATGCAGAAAGCCCTTTTGAATCTTCAGTGTCGAGTGAATAACCGAAGCGTTTTATAAAATAACTGAACGAGCTTAGTTTCTCCGGGTCAGGCTTGTCATGGATACGGTATACAAATGTCTTTCCCCTGAGCTTTTTGCCAACATATTCTGCAACTTTTTTATTAGCCAGAAGCATAAACTCTTCAATGAGCTGGTTTGATGACCCGAATTCACGGAAATTTATTCCTACCGGAGTCCCGTCTTCTGCGAGGTTGAACTTTACCTCAAGGCGTTCAAAGGCAAAAGAGCCAGTGGAGAATCTTTTCTCACGCAATTTTTGCGCGAGGTTATGAAGTGCAATGACTTCATCTTTCATATCTCCCTCACCAGTGTCAATTACCTTCTGAGCTTCAGCATATGTAAATCGTTTATCTGATTTGATTATTGTTTTCCCATACCATTCATTCTGCACCATAGCTTTGCTGTCAAGTTCAAACACAGCTGAATAGGTCAGTTTTTCTTCATTTGGATTGAGAGAGCAAATATGGTTTGACAGTCTTTCGGGAAGCATAGGCACGGTACGGTCTACAAGGTATACCGAGGTGGCTCTCTCCTGGGCTTCTTTTTCGATTACTGATCCGGGCCTTACATAATGCGTTACGTCAGCAATGTGCACTCCGACCTCCATATTCCCGTTTTCCAGGCGCCGGAATGAGAGAGCGTCGTCAAAGTCCTTGGCATCTTCAGGGTCGATGGTGAATGTTGGAATTTTCCTGAAGTCGCGTCGTGAAGTAATATCTTCTTCAGTTATCTCGGAAGGAATCTTTTCAGCTGCCTTTTCTATCTCAGGTTCAAAACGAATAGGCAACCCAAACTCGGCAAGGATAGCATGCATTTCCGTATCATTCTCACCGGGGAAGCCAAGCACTTCCACAATCTCTCCCACAGGGTTACGCGAGCGCTGGTCCCATTCAACAATACGTGCAAGGGCCTTTTGTCCCTGTTTTGCACCGTTGAGCTTTGGAAGCGGTATGAAAAGGTCAAATGGCATGTTTTTATTGTCGGGGATGAGGAAAGCAAACTGTGGCGTGAGCTCAATGGTACCGACAAACGTTGTCCGTGAACGGGTGATAATCTCAACCACCTCTCCCTCCGGACGTTTACCTTTTCGCCTTGCATACAGCAACACTTTTACTGTGTCACCATGAAGTGCCGTCCGTAAGTTACGGGCCGAAACAAAGACATCATCCTCTACCTCATCAGAGGTTATAAATCCATAACCGAATTTGGTGAGATCCACCGTGCCCGTAATATATCCTCCCTGGGCTTTCATTATATACTTCCCATGGCCACGCTCCTCAAGGATATCATCTTTTTTCATTCTGTGCAACGCCTCCGAGACAAGCCTCTTTTCAACATCATCTTTAATCTCCAGACGAGCTGATATTTGCTTATAATTCATTGGGAGGGCAGGATTCTTTGCCATTACGTTGGTAATAAGCTCGGTTAACTTTTTCAGATTGATGTTGGGCTTTTTACCTTTTGTCTGTTTCCTTGACATTATTCTCACTATTAATCAATTTCAAAGATAGCTCGAATTTGGCTACCTTTGATTTATAATCAAGGCAATGATTGATAAATCATCCATACCATCACGGCTGTCATCAGTTGTTTCAAAAACGATAAAAGGGGAATGTCTTCTTGTCCCGCTATCCTCACATATTGCGGACATGGACTCGCTTTACAGACTTAATGAGACCGGTGCTTTTATCTGGAACGCCATTGATGGTCAAAAGAGTGTTTCTGAGTTAGCCCGGTTGGTTGCCAACGAGTTTGAAGTTGATCCGGAGGTGGCCATGAGGGATACTGTTGAGTTCATCAATGCTATTGAAAAATTTGTTCAACTCAATGTGAGTTAATATGGACCTGCTTATTGCTACTTTCCGCATTCGTTTTGAGGCAGGAGAAGATACAAATCTTCTCCCCGGAGAGCGCTTCGGAGCTTTCAAGGCAACAGAGGCAGGTGACGCTGATGTTACTATAGCGGTGAGCAAATCAGGATTTGACCTGCCTGGCGATGCAGTGAAAGTATTTGACGCACCTCTGGTGGAAGAAGAAAATGGCAGGGTTATTATTTCAGGAAAACCTTTCTGGTGTGTATGGAAAAATGATGAATCAACATTTGTGATGACATATCCTTCCGACGGAACAGGTGAAAAAGTCCTGGTCATGAAGGAAAACTCATCAGTATGGGAATTGTTTATGAACAGTACCGGGGACACAGTTGATCCCCTGATATATCCTCTTGACGGACTGATACTATATTACCTGGCCTCAAAGAAAAGTGCAGTAATGGTACATGCCTCAGCTGTCAACTATAATGGACGGGGATGGCTCTTCAGTGGCAGATCGGGTAATGGCAAGACTACAATAGCAAAACTCTTTGACAATCAGGGCGTAGAGGTCATCCACGACGACAGGGTTATCCTGGTAAAGCAGGAAGGTCGCTGGTTCATTCACAGTACTCCTGTTTATCAGGATGATGTGCCAAGAAATGCGCCACTGGATCATATATGGATTATTGAACATGGCAGGTCAAATGTTTCAATACCTGTGGAGGGTGCAATTGCAACAGCAATGGTTCTTTCAAACTGTATTCAGCAGACATGGGAAGGAGTGGCTGCTGAAACACTTCTCAATGCTGTTGAAGATGTGACTACGGCGACACAGGTGAGCCACCTTTCATTCGTTCCTGATGCCAGCATCTGCAGGTATCTTATCCTTAGGAAAGAAGAGGAGAAGGAATCCGTTTTTGCAGTAGCATTATCGATGCTTCGTGACGGTCGCTCCGTCACTGTTGCAGCAGGTGGTATCAGTATGTGGCCCGCAATACAACCAGATGACAGGGTTGTGATTGAGCCGCTGTCAGGGGCAGAGCTCTCTGCGGGAGATGTTGTGGCATTAATCCGCCTCGGTGGATTCGTTGTGCACAGGATTAAAAAAATTATCATACATGATGGTCATATCTTATATGAGACACAGGGTGATTCTGCCCGGGTGGATGACCATTTGTCAGAAGTGTACGAAATAGCCGGTGTGGTGAGAGAGGTAATCCGGGAAGGATCGCAACAGATGATCAAACACAGGCGAATGCCGGTGTTTGTTAACAGGCTCATGGCTCTGTTGGCAATCCAGCTATCCTTCATTGAAAAATGATGTCTTTGCGCTTTGCGCTCTCCGGCCTCCCATCCACCTTTTCCGTTTTCATTTTTCATCTCAATAAGGTATTTTTGCTTAATAATTATAAACGAAGCACATTGAAGCAGTCATTGAAAGAAGTTTTACAGGAGAGAATTCTTGTTCTTGATGGTGCGACAGGGACTCAGATCCAGCGTCATAACCTTAAGGAAGAAGATTTCAGAGGGGAGCTGTATAAAGATCATCCACAGCCCCTGAAGGGCAATAACGATCTGCTGAGCATTACCCAAAAGGATATAATACGCTCTATTCATCTCGATTATCTGGAGGCCGGGGCAGATATTATCTCCACCAATTCTTTTAATGCCAATGCAATCTCACTTGCCGATTATGGGATGAGCGGCCTGGTATATGAGATAAACAAGGCGGCAGCATCAATTGCTCAGGAAGCTGCGGTAATTCACTTTAAAAACAGCGGCAAGCAGGCATGGGTGGCAGGATCGATGGGTCCCACCAACCGTACCGCTTCAATGTCGGCCGATGTGAATGACCCCGGTGCCCGGGCTGTCACATTCAGTGATCTTGCACAGGCATATGCCGGGCAGGCAAGGGGGCTGATAGACGGAGGTGCTGATATTCTTCTCATTGAGACCGTTTTTGATGGTCTTAATGCAAAAGCCGCGCTCTTTGCAATAAAAGGTGTTCTTGAGGAGAAAGGTATTGAGATACCTGTTATGGTTTCAGGCACCATCACCGACGCAAGTGGCCGGACACTTACCGGGCAGACCCTGGAGGCGTTTCTTATTACAATGTCGCATTATCCTCTGCTCAGCATAGGGCTGAACTGTGCCCTGGGAGCAGAGCAACTAAAGCCATTTATATCCGAGTTATCAGAAAAGAGTTCATTCTTCGTCTCTGCCCATCCTAACGCAGGATTGCCGAACCAGTTCGGAGGATACGATCAGAGTGCTGAGTACATGGGCAGCATAATCGAGGAGTTATTTAAAAAGCAACAGGTAAATATTATTGGAGGTTGTTGCGGAACAACACCTGAACATATAAGGGTTATCTCTTCCATAGCAAGGAACTATAAACCAAGGGTAAAACCTGAAGGGAAACATATCACTGCTCTAAGTGGTCTGGAGCCTTTGATAATCAGGCCCGAGACAAACTTTGTAAACGTCGGGGAACGAACCAATGTATCGGGCTCACTCCGGTTTGCAAAACTGATCCGTGAAGGTAACTACACAGCAGCCCTGGATGTGGCGCGGGGACAGGTTGATGGCGGGGCCCAGGTGATTGATATTTGCATGGACGACTCGATGATTGATGGAGTGGAGGCAATGCGTCATTTCATAAACCTCATAATGAGTGAACCTGACATTGCACGATTGCCGATAATGGTTGACTCATCAAAGTGGGAGGTACTTGAAGCGGGTCTTCAGTGTATCCAGGGGAAGCCTGTTGTGAATTCGATAAGCCTTAAAGAAGGAGAAGAAGAGTTCATACGTAAGGCACGGCTTATAAACCGGTATGGAGCTGCTGTCGTGGTAATGTTGTTTGATGAAAAAGGACAGGCCGACACCTTTGAGAAGAAAAAAGAGATCGCAAAACGTTCATACATACTCCTGACCGAAAAGGCACTCTTCCCACCGGAAGACATAATATTTGACCCTAATATTCTTGCAATAGCAACAGGCATCGAGGAGCATAATAATTATGCTGTTGACTTTATAAAGGCTGTTGAGTATATAAAGAAGGAATTACCATATGCAAAAGTAAGCGGAGGGGTAAGCAATCTTTCTTTTTCCTTCAGAGGCAATGATCCTGTAAGGGAGGCAATGCATTCAGTCTTCCTGTATCATGCCATCAGGGCTGGTATGGACATGGGAATTGTCAACCCCGGTTTGCTCAAAGTATATACAGATATAGACCCGTCTCTTCTTCAGCTGACGGAAGATGTAGTGCTTAACCGGAGAAAAGATGCTACCGACAGGCTGCTTCAATATGCCTCTGGCATCAAGGCAGGAAAACAGGAGGATGGAACAAAGCAGGCAGAATGGCGGAATGAGGATGCCCTTCTCCGAATTCGCCATGCCCTGGTAAGCGGTATAGATACCTATATTGAAGAGGATATTGAAGAGGTAAGACCTCGGTTTGAGAAAGCACTTCATATCATTGAAGGGCCGCTGATGGATGGCATGAATGAAGTAGGCGACCTGTTCGGGTCCGGACGCATGTTCCTGCCACAGGTGGTTAAGAGCGCCAGGGTAATGAAGAAAGCTGTTGCCCGGCTAACCCCATATGTAGAAGAAGAGAGCAAGGATGGCCAGATGAAATCGGCAGGTAAAGTGCTGCTTGCGACAGTAAAAGGCGATGTCCATGATATAGGGAAAAACATTGTGAGTGTTATCCTTGCATGCAACAATTATGAGGTGGTGGACCTTGGAGTGATGGTACCGTCAGAGACAATAATTGAGACAGCCATAAAAGAGAAGGTTGACATTATTGGCCTCTCGGGACTGATTACTCCATCCCTTGAAGAGATGGTAAACGTTGCCTCAAAGCTTGAAGCCAGAGGATTGAAGACTCCTTTACTTGTTGGCGGTGCAACAACTTCAGAGATTCATACTGCGGTTAAGATTGCACCTGTGGCCTCTTTCCCTGTTGTTCATGTTAAGGATGCCTCAAAAGCTGTACCTGTAATATCAGGGTTATTATCCGGCGATGGCAAACTGGCACTGTCGGTAAAGGAGAAATATGATGCCATGCGTAAAGAGCATGAAGCATCAAAATCAGAGAGGATGCTGCTTTCGATTGAGAGTGCACGTAAGAACAGGTTTATGACCGAACATCCGTCTCCCAAACCTTCCTTTACAGGAGTAAAGAAACCGGACAAAATAACAACGACCGAGATTACAAAGCTAATCGACTGGACATTCTTTTTCTTTGCATGGAAGATCAACGGAAGATTCCCGGAAATATTCAAAGATCCGGTGAAAGGACCAGAGGTAAAGAAACTCTATGATGATGCACTTATTCTTATTGACAGGATAAACAGGGAAAATCTTATTACTGTGGATGCTGTGTTTGGCATCTTTGGTGCTGAGAATGACGGAGACGATATAAAAATATACCCTGGTGACGGTAAGACACCTGAGTATTTCCGTTTTCTCAGGAACCAGGAGATAAAGGAAAAAGGGCGTCATAACCTTTGTCTCTCTGACTTTATTGCCGGTAAGGATGATTATGCAGGAGCCTTTGTTGTCACAGCAAAGGTATCAGATAATATACCTGCAGACATTTCAGGTGACGATTACCAGAATATTATGCTCAGGATTCTTACTGACAGGTTTGCTGAGGCGGCTGCCGAATGGCTGCACCGGGAGATACGGATCAGATACTGGGGATATGCACCGCAGGAGCATCTTTCAGCAGAAGAGCTTTTTAAAGCCGAATATGCAGGGATACGTCCGGCACCGGGCTATCCTGCATGCCCGGATCATACAGGTAAGAAGGTGATCTTTGAGCTCCTGGATGCAACAGCCGCAACGGGTGTAACACTTACGGAGAGCTATGCAATGAATCCGCCATCTTCAGTATGTGCCTATGTATTTGCTTCTGAAGAGTCATTATATTTTAATGTAGGTAAAATAGGCGGGGACCAGGTTGCCGATTATGCCCGCCGATCAGGAATAACAGAAGAAGAGGCACGCCGGTGGCTTGCCCCAAACATTTAAAAATCAGACAATGAAGGGACCAACAGTAATAGATCTTATAAATAATTCAAAAAAGCCGCTTTTCACTTTTGAGTTGCTGCCACCGTTGAAAGGACATAGCATAGAACGAATTTATGGGGCTATTGACAGGCTTATGGAGTTTGCTCCAGCGTACATCAACTTTACCTCTCACCGGAATGAGGCTGTTCTGGTTGAGCGTCCCGATGGCTTGATTGAAAAGAAGATAACCAGGAAACGGCCTGGAACCATTGCCCTTGCTGCTGCTGTGAAATACAAATACAATGTAACAGTGGTGCCTCATATACTGTGCGGGGGATTCACAAGAGAAGAAACAGAAAATGTACTTATTGACATGAACTTCCTTGGAATAAATGATGTCCTTGCATTAAGGGGTGACCCTCCCAAAGGGAGCAGAACCTTTATTCCTGAGAAAGATGGTCACAGATATACCAATGAGCTTGTTGAACAGATTAACAACATGAACAATGGCAGATATCTTGATGAAAGTATGCAGAATGCGACGGCAACTTCGTTCTGTATTGGTGTTGCCGGCTATCCTGAGAAGCATTTCGAGGCGCCAAACATGAAGAGTGACATGGACTGCCTTAAAAGAAAAATAGACGCCGGTGCCAGCTATATAGTCACACAGATGTTTTTTGACAACAGCAAGTTTTATGCTTTCAGGGACGACTGTCGTAAGGCTGGTATAACCGTCCCCATAATCCCGGGTATAAAACCGGTGTCGGCATTGACTGATATGTCTTTATTGCCGCAGACATTTCATATCGATCTGCCTGAAGAACTTGTCCATGAACTGAGAAAATGCAAGAGTGATGAAGATGTACGTGAGGCAGGCATTGAATGGACCACTCTTCAGAGTAAGGACCTTCTTAAAAACGAAGTGCCGGGGATACATTACTATACCCTCGGCAGATCGGATAATGTTGCAAGAATTGTAAAAGCTTCGTTTTAGATTCCGAAAGCTTTCTTTATGTCATTAACACGGTTAAGCTCTTCCCAGGTGAAGAGGTTAACCTTTATCTTCTTGTCATTGTCGCCATTGTTGAATGATTTGAAGACCTTCTCTTCGGTACGTGGCTGGCGTCCCATATGACCATAGGCAGCAGTCTCGAAATAGATAGGTTTGCGAAGGCCAAGGCTCTTTTCAATCATGGCAGGGCGAAGATCAAACAGTGATTCAATCTTTTTAGCTATTTCACTATCGTTCTCCTTTACTTTAGCTGTACCATAGGTATTTACATAAACTCCAACCGGTTTTGCCACGCCAATGGCATAAGATACCTGTACAAGCATTTCATCTGCTACGCCGGCCGCAACCATATTCTTTGCGATATGACGTGCAGCATAAGCTGCTGAACGGTCAACCTTTGAAGGATCTTTGCCGGAGAAAGCTCCTCCGCCATGAGCGCCACGTCCGCCATAGGTGTCAACAATGATCTTACGGCCTGTAAGGCCTGTATCACCGTGAGGGCCGCCAATAACAAATTTCCCTGTAGGATTAACATGGTAAATGATATTATCATCGAAGAGTGCCTGTATGCGTTCATCAAACTGTGCCTTTACTCTTGGGACAAGTATATTGATGACATCGGTCTTAATAACTTCAAGCATCTTCTTTTCGTCCTTGTTGAAGTCATCATGCTGTGTAGAGACAACAATAGTATGAATTCTCTTAGGTGTACCATTATCGTTGTACTCAATGGTAACCTGTGATTTTGCATCGGGACGCAGATAAAACATCTGTTTTTCTTCGCGACGGATTAGAGAGAGCTGGTATACAAGTTCGTGTGCAATATCAAGAGAGAGAGGCAGATAGTTATCAGTCTCATTTATTGCGTAACCGAACATCATGCCCTGGTCACCTGCACCCTGATCTTCTTTCTTCTCGCGCTCAACACCCATTGTAATATCAGGCGATTGAGGATGGATTGAAGAGAAGACGCCGCATGACTCACCGTCAAACTTGTAAGCGGCACGGGTATAGCCTATTTTATTTATTGTCTCGCGTACGATAGACTGAACATCGATATATGTTTTTGTCTTGACTTCGCCTGCAACAACAACCTGACCTGTTGTGACGAGT
>Ga0116171_10002386_pt1 | contig 17829 bp, 16 predicted proteins | sample AD_JPNHW2_MetaG_FD_89798 | JGI IMG/M metagenome (GOLD analysis project Ga0116171, IMG submission 89798) | Active sludge microbial communities of municipal wastewater-treating anaerobic digesters from Japan - AD_JPNHW2_MetaG | ecosystem: Engineered > Bioreactor > Anaerobic > Digestate | place... | reverse complement strand
CGCAATGCCTGAAATACCCTGGCATAGAATTTATTTTCCTGCTTGCCGGGAGCCAGTTTAGCTATTGCTGACACCAGGTCGCCGGTTGATGATATTGATTTTTTCTGCCTTTCAGTGATTATAGCTTTTGCAAGCTTTCTTGAATTTGAGAGTTCGCCGTAGTTGTAGAAGATATCTGCAAGAGCAGGTTCTTCGAGTGTTGCGATAAGTGTTTCGGCAGTCATCGAGCCTTGCCTGTTCATTCGCATATCGAGCTTTGCATCATGCCTGAATGAGAAGCCCCGTTCAGGTTCATCGAACTGGTGGAACGAAACACCCAGGTCGGCAATGAGGCCGTCAATAGATCTGATCCCGTTAAAGAGAAGGTTATTCTTCAGGAAACGGAAGTTCTGCTCAAGAAAAAGAAAACGGCTGTCGGCAGGCACATTGGCTTTAGCGTCCTCATCCTGGTCGAAAGCTATAAGGCGACCCGTGCCTAGATGTTTTAGTATTTCACCTGAATGTCCACCGCCGCCGAAAGTTACGTCGACATATATCCCGTCGGGCCGGATATTCAGCCCCCTGATACTTTCATCCAGCAGCGCAGGTATATGGTATGCCATTATTCGTCAGCCTGGTTAATTGGACCACCCATCAGCTTCTCCGCGAGATTTGCAAATTCTTCGGCAGGAAGGCTGATCTGCCCGTATGTTTCTGCTGCCCATATCTCAATTCTTCCATCCTGGCCGGCCATCACAATATCTTTTTGTGCACCGATCAGCTCAAGAAGCTTCCTGGGAATAAGCATCCTGTTATTGTTGTCGAGAGAGAGTTCAGCTGTACCCTTGAAAAAATTTCTCAGGAAACTGTTATGTTCCCGGTTATAAGGATTTATCTTCTTCCTGATCTTCTCAAGCTGCCTGTTCCAGTCTTCTATCGAGTAAAGGACAAGGCAGTTCTCGAATATATCCTTGCGCACCACAAAATGGTCACGTGCATCGGCAGGCATCTGCTTTTTGAATGCCATCGGAAGAATGATCCTTCCCTTGACATCCACTTTGCACGTATAATCGCCAATAAATGTGGCCATCCCTGATTTTTATAATAAATGGCTAAAATAAATAAAATTTCTCCACTTTCCCCCACTTTGCTCCACTTTTTTCCTTTTTTGTTGATAACTTTCCGGAGCCAAAAAAATCATAACTTTGGCATCCACAATAAATCAGCTTCTCAAATGGAAATGATGCCGGAAAAAAATGCCTTGATACAGATCGATGTTGAGGAGGTGATAAGGTCGAAAAATCCATCACTCTCAAAAGCGATTCCCGGATTCCTGATCAGGTATCTGAAACGTATTATTCACCAGGAAGATATAAATAAGATCCTGAGGGATCACGGCCATCTCATGGATGTTGAATTCATCAGTGCGACACTTCAGACGATGGGGATAAGCTACAAGGTTTTCGGGAAAGAGAACATCCCTTCAGCCGGACGATACTTTTTTGTTTCGAACCATCCGCTGGGAGGTCTCGACGGGCTCGTTTTTATGAACGAGCTCGGCAAATATTATAAGAACATAAAATTTCCGGTCAACGACCTTCTGATGAATCTGAAAAACATATCGGGCATATTTCTTCCTGTAAACAAGCATGGTGGCCAGGCCAAAGAAGCGATCAGGATGCTCGAAGACACCTATGCCTCCGACTGCCAGATACTATATTTTCCCTTCGGTTTATGCTCACGTAAGAAAGATGGTGTAATACAGGATCTTGTCTGGCATAAGAGTTTTATAACCAAGGCTGTACAACATAAGAGAGACGTTATTCCGGCATTTTTCTCAGGCCGCAATTCAAGCTTCTTCTACAACCTGTCAAACATCCGGACAATGCTCGGAATTAAGGCAAATATCGAAATGCTGTACCTCCCCGATGAGATGTTCAACCAGAAAGAAAAGGAGATATCACTGGTATTCGGGAAGCCAATACCATGGCAGACTTTCGACAAGTCAAGATCTCCTTCGGAATGGGCAGAATGGGTTAAAACAAAATCTTACGAGCTCGAATCTCTGATCAGAATTACCGGGAAATAAAAAAAAGACTAAATTGCATCTGACTTTTTTTCGCTTAGATTCGAATTTTTCATCCTGATGGAAATGATACCTGTTGTCGACCGGCAGCCGCTGGAAATGATTGTGGCAGAACTAACTGCTGATAAACTTCTGCGCAAGACAAATAACGGGAATAACGAGGTTTATGTTTTTGACAACAATACATCTCCTGTGCTGATGCAGGAAGTTGGAAGGGTGCGGGAAATTACATTCAGGCATGCCGGGGGAGGCACCGGACATTCGATCGACATAGATGATTTTGACACTGCAAGGGAAGATCCCCAGAAACAGCTGATTGTATGGGACCCCGATAACAGGGAGATAGTCGGAGGATACCGTTTTTATTTTCCACCAAAAGGTTGTATTCACTGCGACATAAACAAACTCGCCTCCTCTTCATATTTCAGGTTTTCGGATAAATTCCTGGGAAAGTATTATCCTCACATGATGGAGCTGGGCCGTTCGTTTGTTACTCCTGAATACCAGTCAAAAGCAATGGGAAGAAAAAGCCTTTATGCCCTCGACAATATCTGGGACGGACTAGGCGCATTGTTCCTCGAGAATCATCATATCAAGTATCTTTTCGGCAAGGTTACGATGTATTCGCATTTTAACCAGAGAGCCAGGAACATGATACTTTTCTTTCTCAAAAAACATTTCGGCGATCCCGAGAATCTTGTTGTACCCATCGAGCCCGCCAATATCGATCTTGAAGAGGAAGAAATGAAGAAGCTGTTCAGAAGCTGGCGGTATAAGGAGGATTACAAGAGACTCTCCGCGGAAGTCAGAAACCTTGGTGAAACCATTCCTCCTCTTATAAATGCATATATGAACCTGTCACCCACGATGCGTGTTTTCGGCACCTTTATAAACCATCATTTCGGGGAAGTGGAAGAGACAGGCATTATGATAACCTTAAGGGATATCTATGTAGAAAAGATCAACAGGCATCTCGCATCCTACAAGCCCGATTTCTTTATACCCTGGTTTTCGCGCGACAGTCAGTAGGCACGAATGTTTTTCCCCTCCATAAAGTTTATAAATGACTGGTTGGCCACCTTATTGCCGCCGGGTGTCGGGTAGTTCCCTGTAAAATACCAGTCACCGGTATGACCGGGGCAAGCTTCATGGAGTCCTTCGATAGACTGAAATACAATCTTTACCTCTGCTTTGATCTCATCCGACCTTAGCATCTGTGAGATCCTGTCAGAGATTTCAACGGTACAAAAAGGTTTATATATTTCGCGTACAAGATTTTTTATTTCGCTGACTGGCTTCCTGTTTTCCTCCAGAGCCATTTCATATAGCTCGTTTAAGAATCCAGGTTTTTCTTTTTCTTTAAGAAGTTCTGTGGCAGCCCTGAATGCAATGAGGTCGCCCAGCTTTGCCATATCAATTCCGTAGCAATCGGGATAACGAATTTGCGGTGAAGAAGAGACGATGATTATCTTACGCGGATCGAGCCTGTCGAGTATTCTGATAATACTCTTCTTGAGTGTTGTGCCCCTTACTATTGAGTCATCAATTACAACAAGGTTATCGATGCCTCTGCGGATGACTCCGTAAGTTACATCGTAGACATGGCCGACAAGGTCGTCGCGGCCCTTATCGCCGGTGATGAATGTCCTCAGCTTTGCATCCTTGACAGCGATCTTTTCCACCCTGGGCCGCCGGTTTATGATGGCTGCAAGTTCATCTTTCCCCAGGGTGTTCCCTTTTTCGAGAATCGTTTCGATCTTTGATTTGTTGAGATGATCCTCTACTCCTTTTATAAGACCGTAAAAAGCGCTCTCAGCAGTATTTGGAATATAGGAAAACACTGTATTCCCAAGATCGTAGTCAACAGCTTTCAGAACGCTGTCTGTCAGCAGCTCTCCCAGCTTCTTTCTTTCCCTGTAAATTGCTTTATCAGTTCCCCTTGAGAAGTATATTCTCTCGAAGGAACACTTTCTGATCTCGGCGTCATCTCTTATCCGTTCAACGGAAGCTTCGCCCGAAGCTTTAATTATCAATGCATGTGCAGGGGGTAGTTCTGCCACGTTATCGGTCCTGACGTTGAATATAGTCTGAATCACAGGCCTCTCAGATGCAACCACAACCACCTCATCATCAATATAATAGAAAGAGGGGCGAATGCCGGAGGGATCGCGCATAACAAATGCATCGCCATGACCGACCATCCCGGCCATAGCATATCCTCCGTCCCAGCTGCGGCTGGCTTTCGACAATATTTTCACCAGGTCGAGGTTTTTCTCAATCAACGGTGAAATATCTTTCTTTGAATAACCCTGTTCCTTGAAGTGCCAGTAGAGCCTTTCGTTTTCTTCATCGAGACGGTGGCCGATATTTTCAAGGATCGTTACGGTATCAGAAAAATCAACAGGGTTCTGGCCCAGGTCGATAAGGTGATTAAACACTTCGCTCACATTTGTAAGGTTGAAGTTCCCGGCCATAACTAGGTTCTTCGATTTCCAGTTGTTTTCGCGGCTCACAGGGTGAACATAATCGATCTTGTAATTTCCATAGGTGCCGTAACGCAGGTGCCCCAGGTAAACGTCGCACGAAAATGGGATCCTCTCCTTAACATGTTCCGGATTCTTCGGGTCCAGAGTGCCGTTTGCTGTTATCTTATGGATATCTTCATATATGAGTCCGAATATCTCCCTTATTGGATCAGGTTTATTTGATCTTTGCCTGAAGATATACCTTTTACCAGGTTCCACATTCAGCTTTATTCCTGCAATTCCTGCTCCGTCCTGACCGCGGTTATGCTGTTTTTCCATCATCAGGTACATTTTCTGGAGGCCATAATCCCACGATCCGTATTTTTCAATATAGTAATCGAGCGGCTTGCGTAATCTCAGCATTGCAATACCGCATTCATGTTTGATGTTTTCGCTCATTTGATTATCTGATCAGGTCGGGGAAAAAAATCTTGTCGGGTACAAAATATGCATCTGGAAACTCTTTCCTTATCAGCATAAGCTCTTTATATCCTTCTGTCTTTGTACGGTAATTTCCAATACGCACCATATACCATCCCGGGTCGGTATATTGAACATAGGCTCTGAGGTCGGTGAATTTATTAAGAAAGTTGAGCATGACCTTGTTGGCTTCCTCGCGGGCTGTACGCACCGAGCTGTAGTATATCTGTATCCGCCATCCGCTCATGCCCTGTTTGCCGTCGGCAGTCCGGTTTTCCTTCTGTCTTGCAATATACCGGCTCAGAAGGGTGTCGACTGCCGGGCTCTGATCGATTACAAGAGAACCTGTTGTTCCCTGTCGTGAGAAAAGGTCGGCGGTTTTGATAAATGCCTGTGAATGACACAAACCGGTCATCAGCCCTGAAACCAGCAGCAGGAAAAAGAATCTTTTCAGTATCGGCTTAAAAGTAATCGTCATTGCACTGACTTAATAGCTATCCAGAAATTTCCGGCTTTTGTTCCGGCAACAAGCACAGTTCCATCGTGCCGTAAGTCCATATCCAGTCCAAATGCATCGGTAGTGTACGAATCGCATTCCGCGAACATCCTTGCAATACCGTCATCAGAGCCATCAGCTGAATTCAAAATCCTTAGTATAAAACAGTTTTTATTCAGCATAAGAACATTTCCTGATCCATTGAGAATAATGGAAGAACCCGTGTTTGAGTTTTCGAGATATTTCTTCCATTGTACCTCACCAAGTCTTGATACAGAAGCCACGTATGAGTTAGTAAGTGTTCCTGACATATTTGATGCTTCCGTTACGCCCGTAACAAACACATTTCCTGCTGCATCAGTAGTGGCAGCATAACAGCCAGCCCTGAATCCTGTATTATTATAGAGGTCTGTCTCCCAAAGTTTCTGAATATTCCTGTTGTACTTTGCGATTGCAGCTTTCGGTTTCAGGCTCCCTGATTTTCTTGTAAGCGGAAGATAAATATTTCCAGATCCGTCTTCAATAGCCTTTCCGGCAGCAGTAAACCCTGTCTCAAAATCTGTCGTTTCCATGGTATAGCTTATCTGTCCTGCCGTATCGAATCTTACAAAAAGGATGCCGGTGTAAATAACATCTGCTGAATCGGGGCTGGCTGAACCTACAGCCAGGAAACTGCCATTGCCTTCATAAACAAGACTGGTGATATCGAGATAGAAATCTGAAGTAATTGTTGTATCCCACAAAATTGTTCCTGAGGGGTCGATTCGTGTCAGAAGCATTTTGCCGGCTTTGCTTCCTGCGGCAACAATACCGGAGGTGTCGTACCATGCTGAACTGAAGAGACCGTTCTCCTGTGAATAGTATTCGAGTTCAATATCCCGTCCTGATCCGAATTTCACCAGATATGGGTTCCCTGAAAGTCGCCCGCAGCCGATAAAACCTGAATCGGCTGTTGCCCCGATAAAGAATGCACTTCCTTCACCTGCAGTTCTCTGCCAGACAATGTTATCGCTCTCTTTTTTGCAGGAGGCAGCAGCAAGTATCAGCAGGATAAATGGAATGTATTTCCTCATTGAAGAAAAAAATTATTCGAGTGCTTCTGCGAGCTCGTCGGTCATCTCAAGGTTATGGTAAACATTCTGGATGTCATCATCGTCTTCCAGAGCCTCGATGAATTTCAGCACCTTCTTAGCAGAATCCACATCAAGTTTTTTTGTATCGTTAGGGATCCTTTTCAGGCCTGACTCTTCCGGTTCTATGCCAAGGTCAGTAAGTTTCCTGCTTACGCTGCCAAAGTCTTCCTTGGCACAGGTTATTGTTATTGTATCGTCGTCAGCTTCGAAATCCTGTGCCCCGGCATCGATCATCTGAAGCTCAAGATCTTCAAGATTCTGGCCCTCAGTCTTAATGGTAAAAATGCCTTTTCTGTCAAAAACATAGCTCAGAGATCCGTTTGTTCCGAGATTACCTCCGTATTTATTAAATGCCGACCTTACTGATGCCACCGTCCTGTTATTGTTGTCGGTCAGACACTCTGCAAAGACTGCAATTCCATGAGGTCCATAGCCTTCGAATGATGTTTCGAGATAGCTTTCAGCATCAGATCCGACAGCCTTCTTAATAGCTCTTTCGATGTTATCCTTGGGCATATTTGCACCTTTCGCGTTCTGAATCGCCAGCCTCAGCCTGGCATTTGAATCGGGGTCTCCGCCTCCTTCCTTGGCAGCTATTATAATTTCTTTAATGATCTTGGTAAAGATCTTTCCTCTCTTGGCATCGGCTGCCCCCTTCTTCCTTTTGATCGTAGACCATTTATTGTGACCTGACATAAATGTTTTAGTATTAAGGATTATGTGAGTGCAAAATTATACTATTTCTTTCTACTTATGTATTTTTGTGCTTTAAAATTATGGCGTCAGGCAAAAGGCGTCCGGCGTCAGGCGTCAGGCATCGGACAAAATCAGGTAATGCCTGTTGCCCGAAGCCGGATGCCTGTAGCCTTGATATAAGTATTTGAATTGTAATGAATGCAGGGTTATCGAAAGTGAATAAGAAAGTTTTTATAGAGACCTACGGCTGCCAGATGAATGTAGCTGACAGCGAAGTTGTTATGTCGATCCTAAAAGATCAGGGCTACAGGGAGACTTCTGATATCGATGCTGCAGGGCTGATTCTGATCAATACGTGCTCGATACGTGAAAATGCTGAACAGCGGATTTGGAGCAGGCTCAGGGCGATAAATCATCTCAAGAAGAAAAACAAGAGTCTTGTGGTTGGATTGCTGGGCTGTATGGCAGAAAGACTTAAGGAAAGGATCATCGAAACCGAAAAACTGGTCGACATTGTTGCCGGGCCCGATGCTTACCGCGACCTGCCAGCCCTGATCAGCCAGGCAGAATCGGGCCATAAAGCAGTAAATGTGCTTCTCTCGCGTGAGGAGACTTATGCCGATATCTCACCCGTCCGCCTCGACAGCAATGGTGTCTCGGCATTCGTATCAATAATGAGAGGTTGCAATAATTTGTGTTCGTACTGCGTGGTTCCCTATGTAAGGGGAGGCGAAAGAAGCCGGAATCCGGATTCGATACTCAGCGAGATCAGGGAGCTGGCCGGTGCAGGTTACAGGGAAATTACTCTCCTGGGGCAGAATGTCGACTCATATCTCTATACAAACGGCGATGTATTGACCAACTTTGCATCTCTCCTTGAAAGAACCGCACAGGCATACCCTGATATCAGGATAAGATTCTCGACCTCCCATCCAAAAGATCTGTCAGATGAACTGCTGGAAACAATATCACGGAATAACAATATTTGCAGGCATATACATTTGCCGGCACAAAGCGGAAGCAGCAGAATACTGAAGCTCATGAACCGCGATTACACACGCGAATGGTATATGGACAGGATCGAAGCGATAAGGAGGATACTCCCTGATTGTGCTGTGTCGACAGATATGATCGCCGGCTTTTGCACAGAAACAGATGAAGACCACCAGGCAACTCTGTCACTGATGGAATGGGCAAGGTATGATTTTGCTTATATGTTCAAATACAGTGAAAGACCCGGGACAAAAGCCGCACGAAAACTGAAGGACGATGTTGCCGGAGAAGTGAAAACAAAAAGGCTGAATGAGATAATTGCACTCCAGAACAGGCTTTCGGCAATCTCAAAGAAACAGGACATCGGGAAGACATTTGAAGTTCTCATCGAGGGAGTGTCAAAACGTTCTTCTGATTTCCTTTCAGGCAGGACATCACAGAATAAAGTTGTTGTATTCCCGGCGGAGAAGCACCGGAAGGGAGAATATGTAAGTGTCACCATCGACAGAGCTACCTCGGCAACACTTATCGGGAAAATCTCCAGGTGATTTTTATATCTTTACCTTATCAACTCAATTTCATAAATTTTACAAATCATAAAATATTGAAAACAAAAATTCTCTTCCTGATTTTTCTCAGTGCATTCCTGATCACTATTCCCGTTTCTGCAGAAAAAGACAGGAAAAAGCAGCTCGTTACCGGTATCGTTAATGACAATAAAGGTATGCCTGTTAAAGGAGCATTGATATATGTCGATAATGTGAATACCTGGAAAACGACGGATAAGAACGGGATCTACAAGATCAGAATAAAACCTGATGCATGTATGATATCTGCAACTGCAGAAGATTTCGGTTCCGGGAAGAATGAAATAAAAGGAAAACAAAAAGTCGATATTACTTTAGATGGAATGATCGCCCGTAAGAGCGAAAATGATGACGAAAAAATAAATGTCGGATATGGCGAAGTGGATCAGAAGAACCTCACCCAGCCGGTGAGCAGGCTCAATAAGAAAAGCATTAATAGTGATTCATATACAAGCATCTACGAGATGATCAAAGGGCAGATCCCAGGAGTGGATGTAAGCGGAAGCAGCATAAGAATCCAGGGCGCCAATTCATTCATGGGCAGCACTGAACCGCTTCTTGTAGTCGACGGCATGACTGTGCAGTCGATAGAGGATATTAGTCCAAGGGAAGTAAAATCGATAGAAGTGCTTAAAGGATCCTCTGCCGCCATTTATGGATCGAGAGGTGCCAATGGTGTTATCCTCATAACCCTCAAAGGTGCAAAAAACCTGCAGTAGGAATTACTTCGTATCTTTTGGATTGAACCTGATCTGAAGTTCGTCGAGCTGTCTGACAGATATTTGCGCCGGGGTATCGAGCATTACATCTCTTCCTGAGTTGTTTTTTGGAAAAGCAATGAAATCGCGTATAGAATCCTGTCCGCCGATCATGGCCACCCACCTGTCGAATCCAAAAGCTATTCCCCCGTGAGGTGGTGCACCATATTTAAATGCATTAAGCAGGAACCCGAACTGATGCTCTGCCTCCTCATCGGTAAACCCAAGGACTTTGAACATAAGCTTCTGAACAGCAGAGTCATGGATTCGTACCGAGCCTCCTCCTATTTCGACTCCGTTAATTACAAGGTCATAAGCATTTGCCCTTACCTTGCCCGGGTCTGACTCCATAAGATGTATATCTTCAGGTTTGGGAGAAGTAAAAGGGTGATGCATCGCAAAGAATCTTTTTTCCTCTTCGTCCCATTCCAGTAACGGGAAATCAACCACCCAAAGCGGGAAGAAGATATTCTTTTTTCTAAGGCCGAGCCTGTTGCCCATCTCCAGGCGCAGTTCAGAAAGGGCAGTAAGAGTTTTCTTTCTGTCTCCGGCCAGGATAAGCACCAGGTCGCCCTTGCCTGCCTTGACAGCTCCGGCCCATTTCTCCAGATCGGCAGCTGTATAGAACTTGTCGGCTGACGATTTCAGCGATCCGTCGTTCCCGTATTTCATGTATACAAGTCCCTTGGCACCTACCTGCGGCCTCCTGACAAAATCAGTCAGTTCATCGAGCTGTTTCCTCGAGTACTCTGAACATCCCTCAACACAGATGGCGCCTATATATTCAGCGCTGTCGAAAACCTGAAATCCCTTCCCTTTAACGATGGAAGTCAGATCTGTAAACTTCATGCCGAAACGGAGGTCAGGTTTATCTGAACCGTAAAATTCCATTGCATCCTTATATGGCATCTTAAGGAATTTCTCATTAAACTCAATACCGAGTGTCTCCCTGAAAAGGTATTTTGCCAGTCCTTCAAAAGTATCCAGGATATCGTCTCTTTCAACGAATGACATCTCGCAATCTATCTGTGTGAATTCAGGCTGTCGGTCGGCACGGAGATCCTCATCGCGGAAGCACTTTACAATCTGAAAATATTTGTCAAATCCGGCAACCATCAGGAGCTGCTTAAGTGTCTGGGGCGATTGCGGAAGAGCATAAAAAGTACCGGGTTGCATCCGGCTGGGAACAACAAAGTCGCGTGCACCCTCAGGTGTCGACTTAATGAGAACCGGGGTTTCCACTTCTATAAAACCTTCTGAATCCATATAACTTCTTACAGCCTGTGCCACACGGTGGCGAAGAACAATATTGTTTTTTACAGGTGCCCGCCTCAGGTCAAGATAACGGTATTTCATTCTTAGCTCTTCGCCTCCGTCAGTTTCCTCCTCGATAGTAAAAGGAGGAAGCTCGCTTTTATTTAGAATATCAAGTGATGAAACTTCTATTTCTATTTCTCCGGTGGGGATCTTCAGGTTCTTATTGCTCCGTTCGCGTACTTTCCCTTCCGCCCTGATAACAAATTCGCGTCCCATTCTGCGGGCTTGTTCGCACAGTATGGGATTAGTCTCCATATTAAAAACAAGCTGTGTAATTCCATACCTGTCGCGGAGATCGATAAATGTCATTCCTCCGAGGTCTCTCGATTTCTGGAGCCATCCGCACAATATTACCGACTTCCCTTCATCTTTCAGAGTCAGTTCTCCGCATGTATGTGTTCTGTACATATTATAAAATTTAATTCAGCAAAAATAAGAAAATTTGAGTAAGAGAGAATCATTTTATCTGGTGTCAGGCGAAGTTGCACTGAGCTGTATCAGGGAGTAAAACCAGTGTGACTGAATGAAAGCTCTTTGCAATCCGCTGGCAAATTTTTCTTACTTTTATATTATGTTACAAAACAGGCATGAGAGATTTATGAAGGTGGCGCTGGAAGAAGCAAAAAAGGCATCCGGCAGGCAGGAAATTCCTGTCGGCGCTGTCGTGGTTTGCAGGGATCAGATAATAGCAAGAGCTCATAACCTGACTGAAACACTTAATGATCCGACGGCACATGCCGAGATGCAGGCAATTACCGCGGCAGCTACCTGGCTTGGCGGAAAATACCTGACTGAATGTACAATGTATGTCACACTCGAACCATGTGCAATGTGCGCCGGTGCATTAGGCTGGAGCCAGTTACCGGAACTCGTCTACGGAGCTCCTGATGAAAAGAAAGGATATACTCTGCTGACCGGTCAGCTTCTTCACCCCAGGACAAAAGTGATAAAAGGAGTGCTTGAGGAACAATGCCGTGAACTGATGGTCAGTTTCTTCAGGCGTAAAAGGGAGTGACCTGAATTGAAGGATTACAGGCAAAAATTATTGTTACAAAAAAAAATACGATATGACACTCGATAACGGAAGAACAATTATTAATCTGAGGATCAAGTTGTTTTTTGCAACGATACTTCTGATTGCCTGGCTTATAGTTGTATATGCTGCTGAACTTATAAACTTCCCTCTGCTTGGTTTCAGCGATACAATCTGGACGGTAGCCTTCGTGGCCGTATATATTATTATTGCGCTGATGCCAATGGTAAGAAATGTACAATATGTTTCATTTTCTGACGAGGAGGATCATCTGGTTTTCAGGTACTTTTTTGCCGGTATCGTCGGCGGAAAAAAGAATTCCATCTCTATCAGTAAAAAAAGTTTCTCAGGATATAAATATGAAAAGAAGTTCTTTGGCCTGAAGAGAAGCCTTATCCTCTTTCAGAAAATAGGCCAGGGTGTTGCCAAATATCCTCCTTTATATATAACTGCTTTAAATAAGGATCAGAGAACCAGGCTCTTCAACACTCTAAACCAGTATAATCAGAAGGTGTGATGGTCATTTTCAAATTCCATGAGTTAAATCATTTTTAATGAGTATTATAGATACGAACTTTGAACATTCATCCGGAAATAACACTAACTAAAATTATAATATCATGAACGTAGATAAGATTATGAACAACCTCGAGAAGAAGCATCCCGGGGAAGTTGAGTATTTACAGGCTGTAAGAGAAGTTCTGGAATCGATTGAAGAGGTTTATAATGAAAATCCGCAATTCGATACAGCAAACATTATCGAAAGGATTATTGAACCTGACCGCATATTTACATTTAAGGTTCCGTGGGTTGACGATGAGGGAAATGTAAAAGTAAACCTGGGCTACAGGGTCCAGTTCAACAATGCAATCGGCCCATATAAAGGAGGGCTTCGCTTTCACCCGAGCGTGACACTTTCCATTCTTAAGTTCCTGGGGTTCGAGCAGATCTTTAAGAATGCACTCACAACCCTTCCTATGGGAGGTGCAAAAGGAGGCTCCGACTTTGATCCAAAAGGAAAATCAAATGCCGAAGTAATGCGTTTCTGCCAGTCATTCATGCTGGAGCTCTGGAAACACATTGGACCTGAGACAGACGTGCCTGCAGGCGATATCGGAGTTGGAGGAAGGGAAATAGGATTTCTCTATGGAATGTACAAAAAGCTTAAGGGTGACCATACCGGAGTACTGACCGGAAAAGGAAGCAACTGGGGAGGTTCTCTCATACGCCCCGAAGCAACAGGTTTCGGAGGGATATATTTTGTACAGGAAATGCTTGCTGCTAAAAATGATACACTGAAGGGTAAGACTGTTTCGATATCAGGATTCGGCAACGTGGCGTGGGGCGCTGCTCTAAAGGCTTCAGAGCTTGGTGCGAAAGTTGTAACAATATCAGGACCCGATGGTTATGTGTACGATAAGGATGGTATTTCAGGAAAGAAGATTGACTATCTCCTCGACCTGCGTGCATCAAACCAGGATATCGTTAAACCCTATTCTTATACTTTTGAAGGTGTAGAATTTCATGAAGGCAAAAGACCATGGGAAGTGAAGGTCGACATAGCCCTTCCTTGTGCCACACAGAACGAGCTCAACGGCGATGATGCAAGGATGCTTATTAAAAACGGTGTAATTCTCGTTGGTGAAGTATCTAATATGGGATGTACACCCGAGGCCGTGGAAGCTTTTCATAAGAATAAAATAATGTTCGCCCCCGGGAAAGCAGTAAATGCCGGCGGAGTTGCCACTTCAGGCCTTGAAATGACACAGAACGCCATGAAGCTGAGATGGGGCGCAAAGGAAGTCGACGAAAGGCTTCATGAAATCATGCGCAACATTCACGGTCAGTGCGTAAAATACGGAAAGAAAGACGATGGATATATCGACTATGTAAAGGGTGCCAATATCGCAGGCTTCCTGAAAGTAGCAAATTCAATGCTCGATATGGGAGTGGTGTAATTCACGAACTCACCCCCTTTTTCCGCCCCGCTGGCTGGTTCCTTCTCTAAAACAGCCCGCGGGGCTGTTTTTTTAACGCTCGGCCCATGCCCAGATTTTTTGCCTCTCCCCCTACCCCTCCCCCAGGAGGGAGGGGCTTTATATCTGTACAAATATGACTCCCCCTTCTCTCCTGGGAGAAGGGGGGAGGGGGGATGAGGTCAAATCCCCTTAAAGGGGACCTAAAAACAACCCTCCATTAAAATTTATTAATTGATAAAATTTAGCCCCCCTCTGGTGACGAGGGGGGCTGATTTTTTATTATATTTACATGTCTCAACCTCTGTGCTATGTCGTCCGAAATCTCGCTGAAGCATAAAATTGCCCTTGGCTTAATACCGCGTATTGGTGATATAAACGCCCGCCGGTTGGTTGCACACTTCGGAAGTGTGGAAGCTGTATTCAGCGAACCATACCGAAACCTTATTAAAATACCAGGCATCGGCCCCGAGCTGGCAGGATATATAACTGACAGATCGTACCTGAAGACTGCCGAAGAGGAAGCTGAATATGTCACAAAAAATAATATTAAAACCTATTTCTACCTCGACAATGACTACCCTTTCCGCCTGAGGCAGTGTGATGATTCTCCTGTTGTCTTCTTCTTTAAAGGCAGCTGCAACCTCGATTCTCCAAAAGTCCTCAGCATAGTGGGTACCAGAAGCGCTACACCCCACGGCCGTGAGATCTGTGAAAAGATCATCGGAGGGCTGGCAGCAGGGCACCCTGATCTTATAATTGTAAGCGGACTCGCATATGGGATTGATATTTCTGCACATAAGGCGGCGCTCTCTTACAACCTGCCTACAATAGGTGTTCTGGCGAACGGACTGAAAACAATTTATCCTTCAATACACCGGTCGACAGCCATGGCAATGCTGAAGAACGGGGGATTACTGAGCGATTTCCTTTCAGACGCACTTCCTGAAAGAAATAACTTCATAAAAAGGAACAGGATCATTGCCGGTCTGTCAGATGCCACCCTGGTTATCGAGTCTGGAAAAAAAGGAGGTGCACTCATTACTGCTGATATTGCATCATCATACAACCGCGATGTTCTTGCAGTACCCGGTCGGCCGGAAGATCAATGGTCTGCCGGCTGCAACAGCCTGATCAAATCAAATAAAGCCGCACTGGCAGAATCCCCTGAGGATATTGAGTATTTCCTTGACTGGAAGTCGGACAAACCAAAATCACCTGTACAGACATCGCTGTTTGCAGAAATGTCGGATCAGGAAAAAGAAGTTTTTGATCTCCTTTCCCGGGAAAATGAGATGAATATCGATTCTATCTGCCGATCGCTCGAAATTCCTGTAAATAAACTTTCTCCTCTCCTGCTTCAGATGGAATTCAGGGGCCTGGTAAAATTCTATCCCGGGAATCTCTATCGTGCAACTTAATAAATTCAACCTTCAGGTCACTGAGGCTTTTAAACATTTTGCCGGAACACCACTTTTATTCCAAAGTATATAAATATTATACTACCTGCTGATATACTGATATTTATAGATACCCGGAGACTGTTTGCCTGGATATAAATATTTTAATCTTTTTGATTGCCGGTATCTCATTTTTAATAATTTTATTCCTCCTAAAAATTAAAACTTAAATCTATGGATCCCAGAGTACAGCAGTTTATGGCCATGATAAAGGCAAGGAATGCCGGAGAGAATGAGTTCCACCAGGCTGTTCAGGAAGTAGCCGAATCTCTTATCCCCTTTATTGAGGAGAATCCCAGGTACAAGCATGCAAAAATTCTAGAAAGAATTGCAGAACCCGAACGGACGATAATTTTCAGGGTACCATGGCTCGACGATAAGGGAGAAGTACAGATCAACCGTGGGTACAGGATAGAAATGAACAGTGCAATAGGCCCATATAAAGGAGGCCTGCGATTCCATCCCACCGTTAACCTTGGGATCTTAAAATTCCTTGCATTCGAACAGGTCTTTAAAAACAGCCTCACCACTCTTCCCATGGGTGGAGGAAAAGGAGGCTCCGATTTTGATCCAAAAGGCAAATCCGACAACGAAGTGATGCGCTTCTGTCAGAGCTTTATGACAGAGCTGTTCAGGCACATTGGTGCCGACACTGACGTCCCGGCCGGTGATATAGGCGTTGGAGGAAGGGAGATCGGTTACCTCTTCGGCCAGTACAAAAGACTGAAAAATGAATTCACCGGAGTGCTGACCGGTAAAGGTATCGAATGGGGCGGATCGCTTATCCGTCCTGAAGCAACAGGCTATGGCGCCACATATTTTGCCGAGGAAATGCTTAAAACCAGGGGCGAAAGCTTTGAAGGGAAAGTTGTGTCTGTATCGGGTTCGGGGAATGTTGCCCAGTATGCAACAGAGAAAGTTACACAACTCGGAGGTAAAGTTGTTACTGCATCCGACTCCAACGGATTTATTTACGATCCCAAAGGAATTGATCCGGCAAAGCTCAGATATATTATGGAGCTTAAAAACGTAAAAAGAGGACGTATTAAGGAATATGCCGAAAAATTCAGTGTTGAGTATTATGATGACAAGCGTCCATGGATAATTAAATGTGATATTGCCATGCCATGCGCCACACAAAATGAGATCAATGAAGAAGAGGCCAGGATATTAGTTAAGAATGGCTGTATGTGCGTTTCCGAAGGAGCCAACATGCCTTCGACACCGGAAGCTGTTGAAGTGTTCCTCAGTTCTAAAATCCTTTATGGCCCGGGGAAAGCTGCAAATGCAGGCGGCGTAGCAACATCGGGGCTCGAAATGACACAAAACTCTATGAGGCTTCCATGGTCGCGTGAAGAAGTCGACACCAGGCTACATACCATAATGCAGAATATACATGCCACATGCGTCAGATTCGGGAAAAAAGATGACGGATACATCAACTACGTCGACGGCGCCAATATAGGAGGCTTCGTAAAGGTAGCCAATGCAATGATAGCGCAGGGAGTGGTTTAATGAAGCTGGCTGACACACACACACACCTCTACCTTCCGGAGTTTGATGCCGACAGGGATGAAATGATAAACAGGGCATCCGCCTCGGGGGTTGTAAAATTTCTGATGCCGAACATCGATTTAGGTTCCGTCAAAGGAATGATGGAAGCCGCAGAACGATATAAAGATATCTGCCTGCCAATGATCGGCCTTCATCCAACGTCAGTGAAGGATGACTTTCGCGAACAGCTTGGTGAGCTTGAAATGATTGCCGGCAGCCACGATTTCATTGCAGTCGGTGAAATAGGGATCGACCTTTACTGGGACAAAACCCATCTGAAAGAACAGCTGGAATCGATGAAAAGACAAGTCTCCTGGGCAGTAGAAAATAAGGTACCTGTGGTCGTACATTCAAGAGAAGCTATGAATGAGGTCTTTTCAGTTTTAAATGGTTTCTCAGGATCAGGGATCAGCGGCGTCCTGCATGCCTTTTCAGGCACCATGAAAGAGGCAGAGAAGGCTGCTGAAATGAACTTTATGCTGGGAATCGGAGGACCGGTTACATTTAAGAATTCACTTCTTCCTGTTATAATTAAAAATGTAGGAATAAGCCATATCATACTTGAGACCGATTCGCCATACCTGGCGCCTGTACCATACAGAGGCCGGCGAAACGAAAGTTCCTATCTGACAATCATAAACAGAAAAGTATCAGAAATATTCGGGATTAGTGAAGAAGAAAGCGCAGAAATTATCTTTGAAAATTCATGCCGGCTATTTAATCTATGACTATGAAAAAAAATGAGACATCAATACTGATAATCTATACCGGAGGCACTATTGGTATGGTACAGGATCCCAGGAGCGGTTCGCTGGT
>Ga0116171_10002385_pt1 | contig 17830 bp, 15 predicted proteins | sample AD_JPNHW2_MetaG_FD_89798 | JGI IMG/M metagenome (GOLD analysis project Ga0116171, IMG submission 89798) | Active sludge microbial communities of municipal wastewater-treating anaerobic digesters from Japan - AD_JPNHW2_MetaG | ecosystem: Engineered > Bioreactor > Anaerobic > Digestate | place... | reverse complement strand
CTATTATCTGGGCCAGACACTGGGCGAATGGAACAATGTTTATGGATCACAGGCCGTCAAAGAAAAAGTGTATATCGGAAAGGTCACCAATTATTATTCAAAAATTAAAGTGGCCGACATTAAGGTGGAAACGCGCCCGTTGTCTTTGGGTGATGAAATAATGATTATCGGAAATACCACTGGTGTTTACGAAGATGTCATCCGGGAAATGAGGATTGACGATCATACGGTATCAATAGTGGAGAAATCGCAGTTGTGTTCAATACCAGTTCATTCGGCAGTGCACCGTGGCGACAAGTTGTTTATTGTAAAAAGCAAGGTCTGAATAAAATCCCGCTTCCTCAGGTTATTTGCTGATAATCTTAAACTCTGTTCTTCTGTTCAACTGACGGCCTTCTTCAGTATCGTTAGTGGCTATGGGCTGGTCGAACCCGAACCCCTTGTAAGTCATTCTGTTTTTGTCAATACCTTTGCCGACCAGGTAGTCAACCACTGCTTTTGCCCTGTTTTCCGACAAGGTTTTGTTATAAGCCACTGAGCCTATATTGTCAGTATGCCCGGAGATTTCGATTTTTACGCTTGGTAGTTCAACCATGAATTTCAGCAAGCGTTCCAGCTCGGGAATCGACTCTGAGCGCAAAGTAAATTTGTCGAAATCAAAAAAGATGTTCTTTAGCACAATGGTACTTCCCACGGCAACTTTTTTTAGTTTAATGTTCTTTTCCACTTCGCGGTAGCTAGTGGTAGGAGGAATGATGATATTTTCGGAATGGAAAAGGTATTCGGGTGCTTTTACGGCGATACCGTAATTTTTTCCTGATGGCAGCGATACCAGGTATTTTCCGGTGGCGCTGTTGGATTCATAGGTGCCTATCACCTCGTTGCGTTCGTTGTCTGTAATATCAATGGTAGCGCCTAAAGGAGCCAAAGTGATATCGTCCATGACAATGCCTTTGAGCAGTGTTACCTGGTTTTCTTTTATTTCAACGGGTTTTTCTATTACTGTTTCATTGACGGGTTGAGCCATGCTGGCTAAGAGGTTGTCTTCGGTATTATTAATCAACGGTTTTTCGGGGCCTAAGAAGGTGATGACATAAATATCCTGTCCGCCTAATCCATCCTGTTTGACCGATGAATAATAGCCATGAACGCCGCTGGCGGAGATAGAGAAAAACACATCATCATCAGGGGTATTGATGGGGTATCCGATATTTTCGGGCTCGCTCCATTTGGAGCCGTCAAAAACCGATTTGAAGATATCATAGCCCCCCATTGTGGCATGTCCCTGGGAGCTGAAATAAAGGGTTTTCCCGTCCGGATGGATAAACACTCCTTCTTCGTTGTATGGTGTGTTGATGCCTGCGCCAAGGTTTTTGGGTTCGCCCCAGTTTCCCTTTTTGTCTTTTACCGACATGTAGATGTCGTTACCGCCAAAACCGCCATCACGGTCGCTGACAAAATACAGGTTTTTGCCATCGTAAGAAATGGTGCCCGAAGATTCATGATAGTCCGTATTGATGCCGCTTATCCGCGATGGTGTTGACCAGGTGGTCCCTTTTAGTTTGCACTCGTATATATCTCCGCCGTTAACTCCTTTGTAAATCAGCAGTGTTTGTCCATCAGGCGAAAGACCAACGGTGGCATCGTGTTTGTTGCTATTCAAGGGGTTGGGGGGATTTTTCGGGGCGGTCCATGAACCATTGATTTTTTCAGTCATATAAATGTCTTCATAGAATCCAAGGTCGTTTTCATCCTGCTTGCCTCCGGTGGTATTATCTCGTCTTGAAGTAAAAAACAATACCGACTCGTCGGCGCTTATCAGGGGGGAATATTCAGGAAATGCAGAGTTTACAATGGGTCCCAGGTTGTCAATAAATACCCGTACCGGCGCGGCAATCATTTTTTTGCCGTTTTCGCATTCCATAATTTTCTTTTCAATTTCTTTTGAGTTTTGCTGCAGATCGGCAGGCGACAAAGCTTGTTTGTATTGCCGGATAAGGTCCAGCGCCCTGTTGAAATCACCATTTAGCTGGTAGGCTTTGGCCAGGTTGAATTTTGTGTCTTTGTATTCGTCAGAATTTAAACGCAGTGATTTTTCAAAATATTCTATGGACTTTGTTTTTTGCACAGTATTCAGATAGCAGGAGCCTATCAGGTAATTCAGTTTGGCATTGTCGGGGTTAACTTTTTGTGCATCCAAAAAGTATTCAAGGGCGGTGGCATACATGCTCTTGCCCATTTCATAATACTTTAGTCCAACATTGAAATTGTTTCTTGCCTGTTTAAATTCTTTTTCTCTGCCCTTGAAATTGCTTTTTACAAATTCCACATTTTGTGCAGCCGAAAAAAAAGTGAGAAATAATGCAATGATAACCAGGGAATATCTTTTTTTCATGATGTTTTTATTTGAATGATGGAACTATTATTTGCATTGTAAATTTGAATAACTGGCTGCGGTGGTAATACCCAATAAGGCTGCTTTTTTCCAGTCTTCGCAGGAATTTTGCGGCTTTCTGAGTATTTCGTATGTAATGCCGCGATTCAGGTAGGCATATCCATAACTGGGGTTGAGTTCAATGGCTTTGGTATAGTCGGCAATGGCACCTTCATAATCCTGCAGCTTGTATTTTGCATTTCCCCTGTTGTTATAGGCATAATAATAGGAGGGATTGAGCTTAATGGCCTGTTCAAAATCCCTGATGGCATCCTGGTATTCTTCCTGTTCAAAATGTGCGGTACCACGGTTGTTATATGCAATAAAATAATCGGGTTTTTTTTGTATGGCTGTGGAATAATCGGCTATAGCGCCTTTAAAATCTTTTAATTTCTTTTTTGCGCTGCCGAGGTTATTGTAAGTAAAAGGCATATCGGGATTGATTTGTGTAGCCTGGGAATAATCGGATTTGGCTTCTTCATATTTGTCGAGTTTTACTTTTGCGCTGCCCCTGTCGTTATAGGCATAGGCATAATCGGGTTTGTTTTTTATGGCCGCATCGAAATCGCTGATGGCTTTTTCGTATTCATTTTTTTCAAAAAATATTTCTCCCCGGTAATAGTAAGCCTGAGCATGATTGGCATCCAGGGCCACCGCCTGCGTAAAATCGGCCATGGCATTGTCGTAATCTTTGAGCTCGAAACGACATTTTCCCCTGCTGAAATATCCGTTGGCAGTGGGCGCCAGTTCTATGGATCTGGAAAAGTCGGATATAGCTTCCTGAAATTTGTTCTGTTCCATAATTACTGCGCCTCTGTTGAAATAAGCTTTTTCAAAATCAGGTTTTAGGTTGATAGCTTCGGAGAATTTTTTAATGGCTTCGTTGTACTTCTTGTGTTCAAAAAATTTCACTCCTTCGTTGTACACCTTTTCGGCGTCCTGGTTGTCGCCTTTAAACAAAGTATCGGTGGGAACTTCCTGGGCGCTGACCGTAAATATCAGCAAAAGAAAGAATAGCACGAAAACAGACTTTTTCATAAATGAATTTTTATAATGAATGTAAGTGATAATGATTGCAAATATAATAATTGATAGCAGATAAAAAAAACAAAGCGTCAATTTTACGTTGCAAGAAAAAAATCCAGGAGGAAGAAAAACAGCAGTATCAGGCCGGAAACCCCGTTGAGGGTATAAAAGGCAAAATTTATCCGGCTCAAATCGTTCGGTCTGACGATGTAGTGTTGATAAAAAAGCAAGGCAGCAAAAATGGATGTGCCGGCCCAGAAAAACAATCCCTGTTGATTGGCTATGCCAGCAACAATAATGACAGCCATGGATACGCAGTGGAGCACCAACGAAAAGATCAGGGATGTTGTTATCCCGAAATGTTCCGGAATAGAATGCAAGCCTTGTTTTTTATCGAAACTTATATCGCTCAACGCATAGATGATGTCGAACCCGCTTACCCAGCAGAGTACTGCCAGCGAATACAACAGCGGCAGGTAGTGAAAATGTGCCGTCACTGCCAGGTATGCCCCGGTGGGAGCCATGGCCAGCCCAAGGCCTAAAACAAAATGCGACAACCAGGTGAACCGCTTGGTGTAACTATAGCCCAAAATCACCAGCAACGCCAGGGGCGAAAGACAAAAACACAAGAAATTCAAAAAATACGTGGTGGCTAAAAACAATATGATGTTGACTGTCAAAAATAAATATGCATAGCTAGGGTGTATTTTCCCAGAGGGGAGATCGCGGTATTGAGTGCGCGGATTTTCCTTGTCGATATGGCGGTCGGCAATACGGTTGAAACTCATGGCCGCGTTGCGGGCAAAAAACACGCATAGCAGCATTAATACAAAGGTTTTCAGGTCGAAAGAAGTGCCCTGCTGTTGTAAAGCCAGAAAAAAACCAATGACGGCAAAGGGCAATGAAAATATCGTATGGGAGATTTTTACCAGGGACGAAAATTCCGAAATCCTTTTGAAAAATGCTGCCGCCATTTGTAGTTTTTCTTGCAGCAAAGGAAACAATAAGCCTGCTTATTTACAAATTAACTTTGTTTTTTCTTTTTAAAATGATCGCCTATCAGATAGCCCGGCAAAATCCCCAGAAAGACATAACGGCATCTCTAATAACCTTGATCGGGCACCTTTATAAACAAAAAAGTTCGAAACAGTCGAAGTTCTGAAAACCGCAGTGTACTATGCGTACATGAGGATTTGAAGAACGAAGACGAACGAATAATTTTGAGGTTTTTAGAGGTGCCAATAATAAAACGGGTTGGATTTCAGGGCACAGCCGCCGTCGGCACATCTTGAAAAATGTAAATACAGAAACCCGCCTGTGGCTCCGGTAAGCATACCGGCGATATGTCTCAGCGCGAATGCCTTTTTCAGTTGCTTTCCAAGCCTTTTCTTATTATGCTCAGGACTTGTCAGGGGCGCTGTTTCCCGTAATCCTACTGAAGCTGGTTGATGGCGTTGATAAGGGTTTCTTTGCTCTGCGTACCCACAAAACGTTGTGCGGGGACACCGTCTTTGAAAATGATGATGGTGGGCAAGTACCTGATGTCATATTTCAGGGAGGTAACCTTGTTTTGATCGGTATCCATTTTGGCTATGACGGCTTTTTTGCCAATTTCCGAAGCTACTTCTTCGATGATAGGGGCAAGAACCCTGCAGGGTCCGCACCATACGGCCCAGAAATCAACCAGGACTATGCCCTTTTTAATGGTCTTTTCGAAGTTTTTATCCGTAAGTATCAGTACTCCTTCAGAGCTGTTCTGTTTTTTTGTGCTTATGTTTCCCGAAATATTGGCCGGTATGGCAAAAATAAAAGCCATTAAAAGTAGTAAGGTCACGTTTTTCATAAGAAAAAATTTTTTATTTTTTTATCAATAATCAGTCCAAAATTATAGCAAGGTAACCACTGTAATACCTTCGCCCCCATGTTCCATGTGCTCGGGTTTAAAAGACACAACATTTCTGTGCCCCGACAGTAATTCGTGGATAATTTTGCGTAGCACTCCCGACCCTTTGCCATGAAGTATCCTTACATGATAAATTTTCAGCAGTAAGGCATCGTCGATATATTTTTCTATGATTTCGGTAATCTCTTCAGCTCTTTTTCCGCGCACATCAAGGGTGGTTTTAAATCCGGCTACTTTTTCAGTTAGTTGCCCGCTGATCTCCGAGAAGTTTGTCCGGGTTTTCTTTTTAATGAAATCCCTGTATTTGGAGGGTTCTACAATTTCCAGTTGTGCAACAGGTATCCTGATTTTGATGTTGTCAAACAACACCTGCGCCTGATCGTTGTGTACTTCTATTATTTCCCCGATATTTTTTTGTCCGGGCAGGCGCACAAAATTACCTTTTTGAAGGATAACAGTTTTCTTTTCGGCGTTGATGGCGGCGATGGCAGGCTTTTGTTTTTTTGTCGCCGCCGGTTTTGTTATAATTTCTTCAGGTTTTTTGCCGGCAATAATTTTTTCTTTTAGTTCCTGAAGTTCTTCTCTTGCTTGTTTGGTTTTTTCTTTTTCGGCTGCTGATTCTTTTATCTGCCGTATGGTGTTTTCGATGGCCTTGTTGGCGTTTTGCAGCAGCAGGGCTGCCTGTTGCTGTGCCTCGGTAATGATTATTTTTTTCTGCGATTCCAGTTCTGATAGCAGTTTTTGATATTTATCAATCATTTCCGAGAAAAATTCGTCGGCCATTCTCACTTTTTCCTGTTGGCGTAATAGTTCTTCTTTGTCGGCCTGAAAATTCTTTACCTGTTTTTCAAATGAGATATGTTCTACTCCTGCAATATCTGTAGCCCTTTCGGTGATGTGCCTCGGAAATCCTATGCTGTCGGCTATTTCGAGGGCATACGAACTTCCCGGGTGGCCTATGTTTAGTTTGAACAAAGGCAGGAGTTTGGTCGTGTCGAACAGCATGGAGGCGTTAACAATGCCATCGGTTTTTGCGGCAAATTCTTTGATGTTGGCATAGTGCGTGGTTACGGCTCCGTATGATTTTTTGCTGTTTAGCGCTTCCAGTGCGGCTTCGGCTATGGCTCCGCCAAGGATGGGTTCGGTGCCGCTGCCGAATTCATCAATCAAAAACAAGGTACGCTCATCGGCATTTTCAATAAAATACTTCAGGTTCAACAGGTGGGAGCTGTATGTGCTAAGGTCGTTTTCGATAGATTGTTCGTCGCCGATTTCAATAAAAATATCTGAAAAAATTCCGGCTTCCGAACCTTCACTTACCGGTATCAGAAAACCGCATTGTATCATGTATTGCAACAAGCCAATAGTTTTTAGGCATACCGATTTTCCGCCTGCGTTAGGCCCCGAAATAACCAATATGCGCTGATTGGTATTCAGCTTGATATCGTAAGGAACAACTTTTTTGTTTTTTTCTTTTAAATGTAAATACAATAGTGGGTTGAAGGCTCTGAGCCAGTTCAGGCCTGGCTTTGGCGACAATACCGGCATGACGGCATTGGTGTTGATGGCAAACAGGGCTTTGGCCCTGATAAAATCAATAGTTCCGAGAAATTCATATCCCTGCATCAACTCTTCAATAAAGGGCCTGATAAAATCGGTAAACAGGATGAGAATTTTTATTATGGCCTTTCTTTCGGCATTTTCGAGTTCACGCAACTGGTTATTCATCTCGAAAATTTCGGCAGGCTCAATAAAAACGGTTTGACCCGTGGCTGATTCGTCGTGCACGAAACCCTTTATCCTGCGCTTATCGGCGGCAGCCATAGGAATGACACAACGGCCGTTACGAACCGTCATTTCCGTTTCGGGATGTATGATGTCATCTTTTTTCAGCGACATTAATATTTGCCGGGTACGTTTACCAATCTGCGATTCAACAGCGGCTATGTTCTGACGTATGGTTTTTAACTCTTCCGAAGCGTCGTCTCTGATCTGGCCTTTTTCATTAAGTATCCTGTTGATGTTCGGGATAAGGTCGCTATGAATAATTATTGTGGAGGCCAGCCGGTTGAGGCAGGGGTACTTGTCCTGCCTGTGGAGGATATAATGACAAATATCCTGAATCACAGTATAGGAGAGGCGCAGGTTGTTCATTTCCTCGATTTCAATGAACGTACCCGGAGTGACAAGCCGTGCGAGTTCATCGCCAAGGTTAAAATAGTCATCGGATGGGAACGGTTCATCTGTGGTCAACACAGTTTTCATTTCGGCTGTAAGGTACAGTCCCTGCTGAATTTCTTGAAATACGTTTGAAAAGGCAATATTCTGCAGTTGTTGTTGTCCGGGTTCGCTAAGGCAGTAACCGGCTACCAACTGCCGGATATGGTCGAAGCCGATTTTTTTTTCGTGCTTGTCATAATTGGGTATCATAGCAGAGGTTGGGGCTTTGCGGTAAGTTGTTCATAGACGTTGTAATATACGCTTAGGCCGAAGTCCAATGAATATTCTTTCATAGCAAGGTTTCTGATTACTGCGGGATCCAGTTTCAGCAGTCCGGGGATTTTTGAAATGGCTGTTTCATAAGCGTCTTTTGTGAAATCCCTGACAAGCAGCCCTGTTCCGGTTCTTTCCACAAAAGTATCTACATCGCCCACACCGCTGTTAGTAATAAACGGGATGCCCATACTCATGATTTCTCCCATTTTGGTGGGCGAAGAGGCTTGCTTGGAATACACAGGAAGTATGAAAAACAGTGCAATTTTTGTTAACGAAAGCGCCAGCGGCATTTGCTTGTAAAATGCCCGGTGAATCAATATTTTTGTGGAGTCAATATTTTTGATTTTTGCTTTGGCAAAAATTTTTCCCGGCTCGTCGTGGGTGACAAACAAAAACTTTGCTTTGGGAAAAACGGCGGATAGTTGTTTGAAAAAATCCAGCATTTCATCCAGCATATACCAGGTGCCCAAAGAGCCCGAATAGGTAATTATCAGGTCGTCTTGTTTTATCTTTAGTTGACGGGTCAGTGCTTCCTTTTCGGAGGTGTCAATATTGTTTTCAGAAAAAAATTGAGTGTTGGCACAACAGGGCGTAACGCTGATTTCGGGAGTTTTTTCGTGCAGTCCGAATTGCGTTTGTATCAATTGTTTTGCCTTTTCGGTGAGGGTGATCACATGATCTGCATGGAGCAGGTATTCGCGTTCTTTGCGTTTAAAATACTTGTATATCGCCCGGTAAACGGGGTTTTTGATGTTCCAGATGCCGCCTTCCACCCGTTCGTCGGCCCAGAAACCCCTCATGTCAAAGATAAACCGGACGCCCTGTTTTTTCTTCAGATACAGTCCTGCAAAAGCTGCAATATAGCTGCGGCAATGCACCAGCGAAAAACCATATTTTTTATGTAAGCGTCGGGTGGCGGCCAGCAACCGGCCAATGTCGTACAAGGTCGAAACTACCGGCGGACGGGCGGTATAAGATTTCGGGTGCCATGTGATGCCGGCTTTGTCCAGCAACTCGTAAACCTGTTGTTGATGTTGGGCAAAACGGTTTTTTTTCTCACAACTCAACAGATGAATACGGTATCCTTTGCGGCTTAATCCTGCCAGGTAGGGTATAACCTGCGACTGCCCCAGCGGGTCGGTCATGCCGTCATACGAAATATAAAGCACGCATGCTTTTTCGTTCATAGCTGATTAACAGGATAAATTAATGGTAGCACAAAAGTACCATTTTATCCTGTAATTCTTTGTATTATTAATTGGATATACGGAGTAGTGATAAGCTTTTGACTAAAATGTCAGTATATAACACTGCCTGATTCGTGTCAATAGCTTATCACTCAACCCGGAGTATGATGGTTTTCTTAAGCTGTTACCCGCAATGGAAATATCTTTCTACCAAGTCCAGCATTCCTACTTTGTCATCTTTAAGCCGGGCGCGGAGGTCGTGGTCGTTGAATTTTTTAAGATTGTTGACGATGCCATCGATAATCTGCTGAGAAAAGACATTGTGTTTTTTGTAAATATCTGCTTGTTTTTCCAGCATTTCGGCGGATGCCCAGCATGAAAACGGCAGGGTGTCGAGTTTGTGCAATTTGTCTTTGAATTCTTCTGAAAAAATATTGACATCCACATAGGTGTCCTTTGCAAACTGCAGGGCGTTTTCCATTTCGAATCCATGACGGGCGGCAACGGTGAGTCCTGCCAGCAAGAGGTAGATATCTGCGGAACCATCGGGGCAGCGGAACTCCACGGTTTGTTTGTCGGTGAAATCGTCAGTAGGCACGGCTTCCAGCGGGTTTGCCTTTTTGATCATGTCGTTGGCGCCACACCATCCCAGGGGCACCCTTACCAGCACGGAACGGTTTCTGTCGCCCCAGCAAATGTTGGTAGGAGCTTCCTGATGAGGCACCAGGCGGAAATAAGAGGTGGGGTTGGTGTTACCGAAAGCGGTAAGCGATGGGGCCAGGGTCAGATAGCCGGCAATTGCTTTTTTTGCCGTATCGCTGATACCATGATTGTCAACCATCACATTGCGGCCGTCTTTCATCAGGCGGGTATGTATGTGCATGCCGCTACCGGCTTTTCCGGCAGTAATTTTTGGTGCAAAAGTGATGTTAACACCATATTTATAGGCCAGGTTTCGGAGTATCCATTTGGCAATGACTAATTGATCTGCCGATTCTTCAACATCTACAGGCAAAAATTCTATTTCATCCTGTTCATAATCCAAATTGTCGATAGAAAAGTTACCCACTTCGGAATGGGCGTATTTTACCTGTCCTCCGCACCGTACAATTTCCTGAAGTGCTTCGGTACGAAAATCTTCGAATTTGTTGTAGGGAGAAGATTCATGATAGCCTCTTTGGTCGCTGGCCCTGAAGAGGTCGTCTTTTTCGCTGATCAGGTAATATTCCAGTTCGCCCATGGTTTCGAAGGTAAGTCCGGTTTTTTCTTTGAGCACATTGTGTGCTTTGTGCAGGATATATTCCGGTGAAGACGCAAGGGGCTCGCCGTCTTTGTTGAAGTACGAACATAATATGTTTAGCGTGGGAATGCTGCTGAAAGGATCAACAAAAGCCGAGCGGAACCTGGGAATCACGTACAGGTCGCTGGAGCCGGCTTCAATGTATGAGAACAGGCTGGAACCATCCACCCGTTCACCGGTGGATAAAACGGTGTCGAGATGTTTGAGACTGTTGATGCAGATATTCATAGTTTTCAGGCGGTTGTCGCCACCAACATACCTGAAATTAATCATTTTAATTCCATTTTCTTTGATAAATTTCATCAAATCGTTTTTGGTGAAATCTTGTGATGGTTTGTCAAGAAACCCCACCAAAGGATTGGGGTTTAATTCAGTGAAATAGTTTTTGCTCATGTCTGTTTTTTTGTTAATAATCCGGCGTCAAACTTAATAAATATTTTTTAAAAACAAATTTCTTTTGAAAAAGAGTAATGATTTAAGTAAAACAGCGCTTGAAAACACTGATTTTGTAAATAAACCAGGAAGCAATTAGTTTTCGTAAATTGAATTACCTTTGTTATGGGTGAAAAAGGGATTGAGTTGAACAGGGTTTGCCCCGGTTTTTATTGAACTTAAAAATTACAAGGTAATGATTCGTTGGCCAAGGAGAAATAACAAATTAAAAACAGTGCTTTTTGTTTTAATGCTATTGGGCCTGCTAACGCGTCTTACAGCGCAGGGAGACATCCCCGATTCGCTTGTCCGTGAGCGGATTCAATATATCCAGGATCATCTGAATCAGTGCAGGACACCTGCAAATGTATGGTGGTATGGATGGTTGGCGGGCTATAGCGCGGCGACCATTGGTCAAGGCACAGCGTATTTTCTGAGTAACGATAAAGGAACGAGGCAGGATATGGTGTTGGGCGCATCAACTACCTTACTGGGCGCAGCAGGGCAGTTAGTCATGCCTTTAAATCCGGGACGTAAGGCCGATATTCTTGCTCAAACCCCTGATTCCACTTCCGCGCAGCGTCTGGAGAAGCTTCTTTATGCAGAAAAAATGTTTAAAGAAATTGCAAAAAATGAAAAATTTGGAAGGTCCTGGAAAATGCATGTCATTTATGGTGCCGTGAACATAAGCAGCGGGCTTATTACCTGGCTTGGGTTTAAACGTTCGGTCTGGGCCGGACTTGGGAATTTTGCCTTAAACACCGTCATTTCTGAGGCTCAGATATGGACTCAGCCAACCCGGACGATGAAAGATTATCAAAACTATTGCAAAAAATACCAATCAGGAGTAAACCCGCTTTCATACAAACCGAAACCTGTATTTTATGTGAGCGCCTGCCCTGATGGAATTGCCATAAAAATGGTGTTTTGATAAACAACTTTTAATAGAATGGTTTTTTGTTATGGGAAAATGTAGAGAAAAGGAATCGGTCAGAAACCATGAAATTAAGTTGCTGAACTTCGCTGAGATTGACAATTTGAATAAGTTTAAATTTTGTTTAAGACCGCTTCAAGTCCTTTAGCTTCAAGTGTTACAGAAACAATAGAAATTTTTTCATCATTCGATTAATTTTTTGTATTTTTGCGGTCCTGAAATTACCATCTCTTCGTAGCTCAGCTGGTAGAGCAATTGACTCTTAATCAATGGGTCCGGGGTTCGAGTCCCCGCGAGGAGACAAAAAAGAGGTTGTCATGATATGTGAAGACGGCCTCTTTTTTTATTTACTGGATATTTTTATAATTCGGAGACAAATTTTTTATGGTACAAAACTGTTGCGAACAGCTAATGGTTATATTTTGTTTAGCCGAATTTATTGCAAAGGTGTCGATTTTGTTTTCCGGTAAATCATTATTCCCAATGCTGTTTCTGCGGCCCCGATGATAAAAAACATGGGCTGCATAAAGCTGATTAAGCCAATCCAGGACACCTGTACCGTTATCCAGATAAGCTGAGCGGCCCCGAAAAACACACCCAGGTAGCCGGAAACCGGTTTTCGCAAAAAAGAAAATACCGAAGCAGCTAAATTTCCCAACCCATGAATTATAAAAAGGCAAAGACCGGGAATCAAAAAATTGGGCAGGGGTGAGTTTGCAAGCATATCCGTAGAAACACCAAGCTCTGTCCCGCTGGGGTCGGTAATATACAACAAACCGGCAGGCAGGGCACCTATGGCGATAAAAAGCTGTATTACGCCCAGGGCAATATAAAACCACTTGTTGTTTTTTTTGTTGGTGTTCATTTTTTCAATTTATTTTAAAAAAACGGCTGATGCCGCCAGTATCATTTGTTCAATACTTTTCTTAAGATATTCCAGTAGCTTCTTCCATACGAAACCAAAATTTCTTCACCGGCCTTGATATTGCGCGAGGCAACAATAAACGCCTCCCTTTTGATAAGCTGGTATTTGGCGTTGTTGCGCAATCCCTTGATGCGGGTTAACCCCGCGGCATCATTGGCGTAGCGCCCTTCAGCCCACAGGGTGTACTGGGCATCGATGATTCGGTTTTTGCTAAGGGTTAAATAGTATCCGCCATATCCCTCCTGGTTTTGATTGCGGCGTTCACATTCTTTCAGCGAAATTTTATCCCCATCGTATTTCACGATGACATCGCCTTTTTTAAAATCTTTGGCCGCCCACAACCCAAGGCCTGAGCCGGGTATCTGCGATGGTTTTATGCTAATCATTTTTTTCTTTTATAAACCTTATGTTTCTTTGTAGTGCCTGAAAGCCTATTCGCCGTATGGCGGAGTCTTCGGTAATGTCCAAAAATTCTTCCTCTGTCAGTGTTTCCCAATCTCCCGCAGTCATATTTTTTAGCGGTAAGGAAAGCTGAAATTCGCGGATTGGGGTTGGCTTCAGTTTTTTGTTCCACGGGCAGGCTTCCTGGCAGCAATCGCAGCCATAGATAAAACCATTGAAATTTTTCCTGAGGCCTTCCGGCATGGGATTTTTTTGTTCCATCGTCAGGTGTGAGATGCATTTGCGGACATCCAGTTTGTGCGGGGCTATCAGGGCGCCGGTGGGACAGGCCTCCAGACACAGGGTGCAGGAGCCGCATATTTCATCAATCGGTATGTCGTAGTGCAGTACCACATCGGTAACAAGCACTCCGATAAAATGGTAAGTTCCGGTTTTTTCGCTGATCAGAAGGCTGTTTTTACCTATCCATCCCAGTCCAGCCCGTTGCGCCCAGGCTTTTTCAAATATGGGTGAGCTATCTACACAAACGCGGGTATTTTGGCTTTGGGATTGCTGTTTGATGAAGGCGGCCACACCCGCTAGTTTTTCGTTCAACACCTTATGATAATCGGCGCCAAAAGCATAGTTCGAGATTCTGTACGGTGACTGGTCAGGGAGTTTTTCGCCTGTGTAATAATTATATAGTACCGCGATAATGGTTTTTGCACCGGGTACAAGCAGCGCCGGATTGGCCCTCACTTCGGGATTTCTTTCCAGGTATGTCTTTCCGGCGTGTAGCCCTTCGGCTGTCCACTGCACTAAAAAATCATATTCCCGCTGAAGTGTTTCCACTCGGGCAAACCCGCAGGCAGCAGCACCTGTGTCGAAAATTTTTTTCTTTATCTCAAGCGATAATTGTTGGGTGTCCATGGATTGCTATTCGAAAAGAGTGTTTTGCCGTGCCGGGTTGATGCGCCCCAGGTGGGTGTATGCTTTTTCGGTAGCTTCGCGTCCGCGGGGTGTCCTCATCAGGTAACCTTCCATAATTAAAAACGGCTCATAAACTTCTTCGATGGTGCCGGCGTCTTCGCTAACGGCGGTGGCAATAGTGGTAAGGCCTACAGGCCCCCCCTTGAATTTATCTACTATTGTTGTCAGGATTTTGATATCCATTTCGTCCAGGCCGTTTTTGTCCACATTAAGCGCCGTCAGGGCGATGTTGGTAATTTTCAGGTCGATGGTTCCCGTGCCTTTGATCTGGGCAAAGTCGCGAATACGGCGCAACAGCAGGTTAGCAATACGGGGGGTGCCTCTACTGCGGCGGGCAATTTCAAAGGCTGCATTTTTTTCGATATCCACGTTTAGGATGCGTGCCGATCGTTCAATAATAGTTTTCAGTATTTCGGCGTCATAATAGGAGAGACGGGTATTTATTCCGAAGCGCGACCGCAGCGGTGCCGTGAGCAGGCCCGAACGGGTGGTGGCGCCAATGAGGGTAAAAGGATTGAGGGTGATTTGTACACTGCGGGCATTGGGGCCGCTTTCTATCATGATGTCAATCTTGTAATCTTCCATCGCGGAATACAGGTATTCTTCAATGATCGGTGACAAGCGGTGAATTTCGTCAATAAACAGTACGTCGTTGGGTTCAAGGTTGGTCAGCAGGCCGGCAAGGTCGCCGGGTTTGTCGAGCACAGGCCCCGAAGTAACTTTGATGCCTACCCCGAGTTCGTTGGCAATAATATAGCTGAGAGTGGTTTTGCCCAGTCCCGGAGGGCCGTGCAAAAGTACGTGATCAAGCGATTCGCCTCGCAACTTGGCTGCTTCCACAAAAATTTTCAGATTTTCCACCACCTGTCCCTGACCGGAAAAGGCGCTGAAAGTATTCGGGCGCAGAAATTTTTCAAATTCTATTTCGTTTGAAGTCAGATTGTCTTTGGTTGGATCCAGTAAGCCTTTAGCCATCGCATAACCTTTTATAGGTGCAAAGTTACCAAAAATCCTGCACAAAAAGCCTACGTTCCCGTATATTGGTTAAATCTTTTTTTGAGGTACTGGAGAAGGAATATTATTTTATCATTTAATTGATGAGTTAGTCTTCCTGCAAATTTTAGAAATATTTCTCACCCTGATTATTATAAATAAATTGTTATTCCGGGTGAAACGAAGCTAAATGAGGCATCTTTAATTATATTTTTACTCAAAAATAATTCAATCCTGTCGGTTTTAAATAGGTCTTTTTTATTATTTTTCTGGTTTATGAAATTTATTTTTGAAAAAGACATTTGCTAAATGTATTTTTTTATTTAATTTAGCAGAAAAAACATAAATTATATCAATATGAAACAAATTGTAGTTGCTATAGACTTTTCAAAACATTCGATCCATGCTTTGGAATTAGCCATCACCATTGCCAATGTGATACGTGCTCATGTTATGATGGTGTGGGTAGATAAACCCGATAGTGATGATTCAATTTTTGATAACGCAGACCATGAACACCGGCAGGAGGCTAAACAACGTCTCGAAGACATGGTTAAAAAGTATTCAAAACATCTGAAAAAAGGTAAACTCACCTATAAACTCAGGAAAGGTAAGATATACAAAGAGATTGCCAATCAGGCAAAATACAACGATGCGTACCTGATTATTGCCGGATCACACGGTGTGTCTGGCTTTGAATCATTCTGGATTGGAAGCAACGCCAGCAAAATAGTAACTTATTCACCCTGTCCTGTGATTACCCTTAGAGAATCCTACCCATTAAAGAAGAATATACAAAAAGTGGTGTTGCCTATTGATAATTCTACCTCTACCAGGCAAAAAGTTTCTTTTGCCATGGATTTTGCTAAATGTTTTGGCTCAGAAATTCATGTGCTGGAATTGCAATCCACCAAACTAAAAGCAGTACGAAACAAAGTGTCGAGTTATGCTGCCCAGGTGTCGGATTATCTTACAGAAAACAAAGTAAAGCATGTGGTAAAAACTATTGAGGCTGACAATATTACCAATGCTACCATCAAATATGCCGAAGATGAAAAAGCCGATCTGATTATCATCATGACTGAACAGGAGCAGGAACTGTCCAATATCTGGCTCGGTCCTTACGCACAGCAGATGGTGAACAATTCTCCCATTCCTGTCATGAGCATTCACCCCAAAGAACTGGATTACCTGTCGAAGTAGCAACAAAAAAATGAAATTTAGTTTTATCAGAATAGTTTTTCTGGGCGTATTTTTATTTGCATCCAGGGCCGTTTTTGCACAGGATAATGTGTTGAGGCAAAAGGTTACCGTGATTGAGGATCCGCAGATTGTTTCGCTGGTACAGAAACATATTTACCTGAACGAAAAACAAAAAATTAATGGCTGGCGGGTTCAGATTTTTTTCGAGTCGGGTAATAATTCAAAAAGCCGTGCCCACACCAAAAAAGGATTGTTCATGACGCTTTTCCCTGATACAGGCGTTTACCTGATGTTTCAGTCGCCGTATTATAAAGTCCGTGTGGGCGATTTTCGTTCGCGGATGGATGCGGAAGGTTTTAAACAAAAAATTATCAGGGATTTTCCCGACTCTTTTGTGGTGAAAGATGAGATAAACTTTCCTGAGTTATAGTTTTTTCTTTGTTACTTATCCAGCTCGTAAATCCCGAAATAACTTCCTAAGGATGACAATGAAGTACCGGTACCAACCAGGATAAAACGATGGTCGTTTACTTGTTGTGTTGCCGATAGATTTGCCCTGATATCATGAGCGCCGATATTGGTTATCATCGACTTTTTTATGTCGCCGTCCAGGCTGACAATAGCCTTGGTTACCCACAATTTGTCTTCACCAACAAAACGCGGTTTTTCGATGAATTTGGCTGCGGCAATATTATCGGCATAATCATAATAAAAAAAGCAAAGATCATTTCCGCTTATAAATCCTTTGCAAAAATGGTCATCAAAGGATTGCTTGCTGGCCACCGACTTATTGATCATGTTCAGCCATTCGATTTGGCCTTCGTTATCGAAACACAGCAGCGTAATATGTTTAAAATAATAGGTGGTGGAGGTGCTGCCCGATGAAGAGGTGCTGGTGGAATAATACCGGTGTTCGGAGGCGTAAATCACTTTATTGTCGAGCAGAAACAGGTCAAAAGGTCCGAACAGACTTTCTGTCAGAAACATTTTGTATTCGGGATACCTGGCTACGAAAGTTTTATCCAGTTCATAGCTTTTAAAAACCGGTTCCGTATCAATATTTTGTAAATCCTTATTCAGAAAAAACAATTGTTTTTTTGCCTGGCCGAAAGGGACGTTGGATCCCATCATATTGGCGCCGCTGATAATTATATTGCCTTGAGGACCTACCACGGTGCGGTATGCCAGATTTTCATAAGGGAAAATTTGATTCCAGATAATCTTATAGGATTGCGGTTTATCAAAGGCTACCAGATAAACCGTGGCTTTGATTTTTTTCATACCATCTGCAGGACATGAAGCCGTGAGGATGAGTTTGCCGCCCACAAAATCCATCGAATAATTATTGATGTTGGTTTTTTCGCCGAAAATAGTGTTGAAGTTAACAGAGTCGCTCCAGACGTGATTAAGGTTTTTATCATACACATCAATGTAGGTCATTTTTGGCGGTTCTTTCAGGCTGGGTTTGTCAAAAGCCAGTATTTCATTGTTTACCACTATCAGGTGGGTAGAGTCGTGCGAAAGATATAATTCCGGCGAACCGGTAAATTTGTTTTTTTTGCCATGAAGCCGGAATGTTTTTACCACCAGCGGGTTCATATTGTTGTCGGCAATAACTATCATATT
>Ga0116171_10002382_pt1 | contig 17846 bp, 10 predicted proteins | sample AD_JPNHW2_MetaG_FD_89798 | JGI IMG/M metagenome (GOLD analysis project Ga0116171, IMG submission 89798) | Active sludge microbial communities of municipal wastewater-treating anaerobic digesters from Japan - AD_JPNHW2_MetaG | ecosystem: Engineered > Bioreactor > Anaerobic > Digestate | place... | reverse complement strand
ACCGGAACCAGCAGGAGAATTGCAATTATTCCTGCTATTCTTAATAAAGGGTTTTTCATGCGATTGCTTTTAGTTTAGAACGGCGCAAAGGTAGAATTTTCTTCTTTCCACGGCGATTACTCCGGACAGTTTTAGGTATGGAAATATTACAATTATGGCATATAAACTGCTCCACCGGTAGCTGCATTGCGCGCACCCGTGACCGATGGAAGGCAATTTGGGATTCTGTTCATGCGGAGCAACCCCAGCAATGCGAAAATCAATGCTTCCTTATAGTTGATAATGTCGGCAGGTGGGATCAATAATTCAACTTTCGTATGTGATTTTAATTTGGAAATCAGGTACTTATTAAAAGCGCCTCCGCCTGTGACTACCATGTTCACAGCTGAATCCGGTACACAGGCCGCAATTTGAAATGCTATATGCTCTGTTACAGTGGCCAGTAGATCGGGTAATGAAAAATTGCCTGTTGAAATCATTGGCAGGAATTCATTTTCAACCCATTCGCGGCCAAGAGATTTGGGTGGCTGATGGTGATAATACTGGAGTGAATTCAACCTTTCCAGTAACGAGGGAATCACGTTACCATTAGAAGCCAGTTTGCCATCCTCGTCGTATGGCAAGCCGGCTTTGCCTGCCAGGTAGTTTAGGACAATATTTACAGGGCACGTGTCAAAGGCAATGCGCTGCTTGTCAAGCTCATACGAAATGTTTCCAAAGCCTCCTAGGTTGAGACAGCAATCAAATTCTGAGAAAAGCAGCCTGTCACCAATAGGTACCAACGGCGCCCCCTGCCCGCCATATGCGACATCCGAAGTCCGGAAATCGCAGACGACAGGCAAGCCGCATTCGGCAGCGATAGCGGCTCCGTCACCAATTTGTGATGTGAGGCCTTTGTCAGGCTGATGGAAAATTGTATGCCCGTGACTGGCCACAAAGTCGGGCTGCAAATCGTGCCGCTTCACAAATGATTTCACCAGTTGGCCAACATAATGACCATAATCAGTGTGAGTTTTAACAAAAGTCAAAGCATCCTTTAAGGGCAAATCAGCCAGCCGCGATTTCCAGGCGGCATCATAAGGAACAGTTTCACAGGCGTCGATTTTAAATTTGTACTGTTCTGCTTCAATACTAAATGTGCAGAAGGCCAAATCCAAACCATCGAGCGATGTGCCCGACATCAGGCCGATTACTTTGTGAACCTTCTTCATGTTATTTTTCAGCGGCTATTTATCAGATGATCAGATTATAAGGCGGGTAAAACGTTTTCCATGCGGCTGCCACGTGAGCCTTTAAGCAGGATGGTGTAATCCCTGGGACATTCTTTTAATAATAATTCATAAACTTCTGATGAATTCATGAAGCATGTAAAAGAACTGCCTGCCGCGGCTTTCATAAATTCGGGGCCTGCAAATATTGCTTTTTCGAACTGCATTTGTTCAACCAGTTTAACAATGGCCATGTGTTCAGCATAGCTCTCATTACCAAGTTCAAACATATCACCCAGTATTACCATTTTCTTTCCGGCTTTAAAATGGCCGAAATTCTCAAGTGCAGCTTTCATGCTGCTTGGGTTGGCATTATAAAAATCGGCAATTACCGTGTTCTTCCCTGTATCAACAGCCTGCGATCGGCTGTTGCCTGGCTTGTATTCCGCGATTGCTTTAACAATCTTTTCCGCAGGCACTTTAAAGTAATTGCCAATACATACTGAGGCCATTACATTTTCGAAATTGTATTGTCCGATGAGGCTTGTACTGATCTCAAATTCAACTCTTCCAATGGTCACTTTTACGTTAAGAAACGGATCGGATGCTGTAATTGATCCCTGGCTATCAAGTAGTTCTGATGCGCCATAGGTTGTCCGCCCAATCCCCGCCGTAAGATTTATAAGCTGTGAGTTGTCGCCATTTACAAAGGCATGTCCTTCATTGTCAGCGAGATAATTGTATAGTTCGCTCTTGGCTTTAATCACGCCTTCATAACCTCCGAATCCCTCAAGGTGGGCTCGTCCTATATTGGTAATCAGCCCGTGAGTGGGTTTTGCAATCCTGCACAATCCGGCTATTTCGCCTACATGATTGGCACCCATCTCTACAATCAGCATTTCTGTTTCTGCCGGAGCAGAAAGTATGGTCAACGGGACACCCAGGTGATTATTAAAATTACCGGGGGTGGCATGTGTTTGAAAGTGAGATGATAAAACAGTAAATGCTAGCTCCTTGGTTGTTGTTTTGCCGTTAGTTCCGGTTATGCCGATAACAGGAATATGCAGATGGTCCCGATGAACGGAAGCCAGTTTTTGCAATGTGCTCAGCACATTCTCAACAATGATGATGTTCTCCGCTTCGTTAGCCGGATCGTCAGATACAGCATAAGCCGCACCATTGTGAACTGCCTGCCTGGCAAAAATATTACCATCAAAGTTTTCACCTTTGAGTGCAAAAAAGAGGCAACCCGGCACAACTTTCCTCGAATCGGTAATGATCAAAGGGTGCTTTTGATAAATGTTGTAGAGCGCATCAATGGAGATATTCATAGACTGAGAGTGATTATCATGAACGAAGGTACAAATATCGGCCGGAAAGGAATAAAAAAACCCGCTGCATAAGCTAACGGGTTTAAATTTCAATATTTTACGCTGTTATTTGCGTTTTGTAGTCTGGACTGAGGCGCTGCCAACCCTTCCCATTGCGCAGCGGAAGCCAATGTAATTTGTCGACATATCTTCATCAAGAAAACGGCGGGTGGACGGGCTCTGGTAGAAAGCGCCGTCACGCCATGAACCTCCTTTATAAACGCGGCTCTTATCGCTGATGAGTGATGATACACCGTATTCATACATCTTGTTGGTGACATTTGGATCTTCACTCTTCTGTGCCCAGTCAACACCTACCTGTGATGCATAATCGCCGTCGAGGTAGTTGATGTTGTTGGCTGCACGGTAGTTGTAGCGCCCCATGGCTTCTTCTTCCGAAATTTCGCGATACTTGATGCGTCCAAGGCTGTCCTTAGGAACGAGGTATCCTTCGGCATCGGTCACTTTTGTTTTGAATACATTTCCACGGAAAGGATTATAATCGGCAACATCTTCGAAACTAAGCGGGCGATAAACATCGAGCACCCATTCTGATACGTTACCGGCCATATTATACAGGTTGTAGTCGTTTGGCCAGTATGAGCCAACTTCGGCAGGAATTTCGGAACCGTCGTTCAGATTGCCTGCAACACCCATGTAGTCACCACGCCCGCGTTTGAAGTTAGTAACAAAGCTGCCATAATATTTTTTATCATCGGTACGCAGAATTGTTCCGTTCCAGGGATAAACACGGCGTTCTACAATACGTTCGAAATGTGTATTGCCAACGAGGCCATATGCAGCAAATTCCCATTCGGCTTCGGTCGGGAGGCGATACTTGGGAAGCATGATTCCGTCTTCCATTCTTACGCGGCGTTCGCCGGTGCCATTCGGGTTGAGGTCACGAAGAGGCCGGTTAACCAAGCCTTCGTATTGTCCTGCAAGGTAGGCTTCGGTGCTGAAGTTGTTTTCGTTTTTCTGATCAGGGTCAAAATCCAGTATGCCTTCATTCACCAGGAGCATTTCGTTTACCCTGTCGGTACGCCATTGGCAATAATCGTTTGCCTGCAGCCAGCTTACGCCAACTACCGGGTAATCGCGGTAAGCAGGATGACGAAGGTAAGTCTCGATGAGTGGCTCATTGAATGCCAGTCGTTCACGCCATACCAGCGTATCGGGCAGCGCTTTGCGGTAAACTTCAGGATAATCGGCGCTGTAAACGCGGTTTAGCCAGTAGAGATATTCAAGGTAATCGAGGTTCGACACCTCAGTTTCATCCATGTAAAAACTGGTTATGGTGACCCTGCGGGCGATGTTGTTCCATTCATACATGGGATCATCAGTAATACGTCCCATGGTAAAGGTACCGCCTTCAATAAATACCAGGCCGGGGCCTGTAACGGGCTCCTGGTAGGGCACAACCTCAAATCCACCATTTTTGGGATTATTGTAGTCCCAGCCGGTGGTATGTGACTGAGGCTGTGAGCAGGAAGCCATCAGGGCAATCGTTGCCGCAAACATCAGTTTTGCTGCGACTTTCTTAAAATTTGCCATTGCAGTTTGTGGTTTGTTGTTCGTTATAACTAAAAACGCGGGCATTTTATTGCCTTGTACCTGAATTCTTTTGTAGGGCAGGGGAATTGCCATGCAAACGATATTTCGTGTGCACCCCCTGATTTCATGCTTAAACGGGATACTGTGAAGTCAAAGCTGTATCCCACTTTAAACTTTTCCTGCTGAAAACCAATGAGTAAGATGGCTGCATCAGGATTATCAATTGTGTGCCTGTACCAGGCGCCGGCTACAAACGGGTACAAATTTACGTACATTCCTCCATTTATTTGCCTGAAATCGCCTTGTTGTATGTAAACAATGTTGGGCGAAACCGACAGGTTTTCAATATTGTTACCCTGAAATCCTTCTTCAAGGTCGAAAAGCGCACCGGCATGAACGGTAAAACGGATGTCGAGCCGATTGAGGTTATCGGTGTAAAAAGCCATGTCAGGCATAGTGATATGATGCATGGCAGCACCGATATAGATCTTTTGGTCATAGCCGGCAAGAAATCCTGTCGAAAAATCGATTGTTCCTATGCTCAGGTTGGGAGGCATTTGTTCTGTTGTCGGAATTATTTCTCCGGTACCCGGTACAATCTGGTCTTCAAAAACGAGTTTGTCCCAGTTCAGGCTGTACTGGAGATACCCCGCTTCAAGGGCAAGATTTAAAACAATCTTCCGGGTTGCCTGCAGACGGTAAGAGTAGATGGCATTTCCGCTGTAAGTGTTCAGCGTGCCGCCACCGGCTACATCAGCATTGGCAATAAACCCGACTCCTCCTGAAATTTTATCAACCTGCTGATCCCAGGCAGCACTGTAACTCACATAGCCTTTGCCTAAGCCGGGCCATTGGTTACGGTAATTCAGCGTGAGACGCGGGCAGATTTTAGAACCAGCGAGTGCAGGATTCAGATAAAGCGGGTTGGCGTAGAACTGCGAATAAATGGCATCCTGTCCCTTCACTGATAAGGAGAGAAGAATTATCATTATTACCAGAAATGCTAACTTTGATCGCATGTTAAAGGGGTCAATATTACGAAATTTTTCCCTGAAAGGGATGATCGCAATCGAAAAAGGTTTCTGCTGGTAATAAAAAAATCCTTTTTTCGTTTGATTTATATTCCCCGAAGCGCAGAACTTACTCGCCCGGCATTTGTTTTACAATCAGAATTCAAAGAACGAAGGTATTCTGCATTTATTATTTTATCATCGAATACCTAAAAAGTAACTGCATGTCGAAAGCTATATTTGCTTTTCTTGGTTTGCTCGTCATGTGTTTTGCGCCTTTATTGGTTAAAGGCCAGGAGATGCCTGCGCGCACTATCCGCTGGAATAGTGTTTATAGCACCAGGTTTGATGATGGCTCAGAAGAAAAGTATTTCAATTTTGACAGCATGGCCGTTGACCCCGCTCACAAGCTGCCGGTTTACCTCGAAAAGATTTCCTGTGCTGGGAATACCGAAATGGCTGGTTTTATCATCGATTCAATAGAATATCAGCCACTTACGGATGTGGAATCATCAGTCATTCTGAACTCAGGCGAAGCTTTAGATGATTCTGTTCAATATAATTTTCACCTAACTGGTAGCGGGAATGATAAGTTCCTGATATTGAGTTTGCTGCCTTTCAGGAAGAACAGCCTGACCGGCGAGTTTGAAAAGGTTATACGGTTCACATTAGCTCCCGGCAATTTAGTATCAGGCACGAAATCGTTGGTCGCATCCTCGCATGATTATGCAGCGCACTCAGTATTGGCTCAGGGCAAATGGATCAAACTGGGTTTTACACAGGGCGGAGTATGTAAACTTACTTATAACGATGTGCAATCATTTGGTTTTGATATGGCTGCGCTCGATCCGCGAACTATTAAGATATTTGGAAACGGAAGCGGAATGCTGCCGGAGAGTAACCAGGTTTCGCGCTACGACGACCTTGCTGAAAATTCTATTCTTGTTCAGGGTGAGCCTGACGCAAAGTTCGATGCAGGAGACTACATTCTTTTTTATGTCAGCCCGCAGATCAAGTGGAAGTACAACACCTCACAGGGAGTTTGGGAACATGTAACCAATATATACTCCGACACGACCTTCGTTTTTCTCACGGCAGGAAGTGGGGTGGGGAAGAGGATTACGGGCATCAGCAGTACAGCGCTGGATGCCACCGTGGAAGTGAATACATTTGAAGACTATGCCCTTCACGAAACCGACCAGGTGAACCTGATTGGTTCAGGAAGGCGCTGGTTCGGTGAGATTTTCGACCTGACAACTCAATACTCGTTCAATTTTAATTTCCCGGGCATCGTAAACTCCTCCGAAGTGTCGGTAAGGGTTGTGGCTGCTGCCCGAAGCACGATATCCAGTTCATTTACAATAACAGCCGGCGGGCAATCATGGCCGGTTTCGGCATCACCCATCTCAACATACTACAACAGTGCATTTGCATCCGGGGCAAACAGTTTCCAGAAAGTTCCGGCATCAGGAGAAAGTCAGGTTGTTTCGGTCACATACAACAAACCGCTCTCATCCTCAAAGGGCTGGCTTGACTATGTTGAACTTAATGCTCAGAGATCGCTGAATTTTACGCAGGGACAAATGGCTTTTCGTAATTCCGGGGCATCGGGAGCAGGCCAGGTGGCGCAATATCAACTGGGAAACGCTTCATCATCAGTTTCTGTTTGGGATGTGACAAATCCGGTGAAAGTCAGAAGTGTTATAACTGAGCTTGCCGGTAGCGTCCTCAAATTCAGGCTTCCGGCCGATACCATCCGCGAATTTATGGCCTTTGACGGCACCTCATTCATTAGTCCGGCGTCGTCAAAAAATGTTGTCAACCAGGACCTTCATGCACTGCAAACTCCTGACCTGCTTATCATTGCGCCTCCTGTTTTTATGGAACAGGCTGTGAGGCTTGCAGCGATGCACAACCAGGACGACGACCTCTCGACAACCATTGTAACTCCGGAAACCATCTACAACGAATTTTCTTCAGGGTCGCAGGATGTTAGCGCCATCCGTGATTTTTTGAAAATGTTTTACGACCGGAAAAGCACAGAGGGTAAGCTCCCTTACCTTTTGCTTTTTGGCGACGGATCGTACGATTATAAGGACTTTCACAAAGAAAACACAAATTTTGTCAACACTTTCCAGTCACCCGAGTCGTTTGACCCTGTCCATTCCTACACCTACGATGATTATTTCGGTTTTCTGGATGATAACGAGGGAACAGGATCATTCGATATGGTTGATATAGGAATTGGCCGTTTGCCGGTAAAATCGGTTGATGAAGCGACAGCCCTTGTGGATAAAATATTGTTTTATGCCGGTAAAAATTCAGCGGTACAGGGAGATTGGAGAAACACGATCACTTTTGTTGCTGACGACGAAGACGATAACGAGCACATGAGCCAGGCCGACCTGTTAGCTGGCTACATTGATGCAGGTTACCAACGTTTTAATATCGATAAAATTTACCTCGATTCGTACCAGCAGTCTGCCACGCCAAGCGGTAACCGTTATCCTGACGTTAACAAAGCCATCACCCAGCGTATCGAAAAAGGAACACTCATTATGAACTATACGGGTCATGGAGGCGAAACAGGCTGGGCTCACGAGGAGGTTTTACAACTGAGTGATATCAACTCCTGGAGCAACCGCGAAAAGATGCCGGTATTTGTCACTGCAACCTGCGAATTCAGCCGTTACGACGATCCTGAACGCACATCAGCCGGGGAGCAGGTTCTCTTAAACCCGCTGGGTGGTGGCATTGCACTGTTTACAACTTCCAGGCCAACTTTTGGTACGCCCAATCTTTCAATAAACAAGAGTTTTTATAAATATGCTATTCCGGCACCGGGTACATCACGGACACGTATGGGAGATATTATCAGGGATGCCAAACGCGAAAGCGGGTCTGATGAAAACGGGCGCAAATTCGTACTGCTGGGAGACCCGGCTCTTCAAATAGCGACTCCGCAACTGAAAGTGGTTACAACGCAAATTAATAATAAACCGGTAGGCTCAGATCCGGACACGCTGAGTGCACTTACAAAAATCACTATCACGGGAATTATTGCTGACGCAGCCAATAACAAAGAGGCCGGATTTAACGGATCATTGACTGTTTCGGTTTTCGATAAACCGGTACAGGTCACCACGCTTGCCAATGATGGCGGCTCACCATTTACCTTTAGTCTTCAGAAGAACCTGCTTTATAAAGGTCATGTTGAAGTGAAGGATGGTGCTTTTATTTTCACATTTATCGTTCCCCGCGATATATCATACCGCTATGGCTTTGGCAAAATCAGCTACTATGCTCAAAACGGTGAACAAGATGCCTCCGGAAGCTATGAAAACATTGTTATTGGAGGTGATGGTGAAAATGCCGAAGCTGATAATTCAGGACCTGTGATCAGTTTGTATATGAATGACCTGTATTTTATTAACGGTGGTACTACAGACGAAAATCCTGCGTTAATAGGATTGGTGGCTGATAAGAGCGGAATAAATACTGCCGGAACAGGTATTGGGCACGATCTGGTTGCTGTTCTCGACGATAATTATGACGCACCCTTTGTATTGAACGATTATTATGAGTCAGATGTTAATACCTATGAGAACGGACGCATCTTGTTTCCGTTTGTAGGCTTGCCTGAAGGTGCTCATAAAGTGTTGGTTAAAGCATGGGACGTATATAATAACTCTTCTGAAGCTACTCTTGATTTTATGGTGGTGCCTTCCGGAAACTTTATCATGGAAAATGTCATGAATTTCCCAAACCCTTTCAGTGAATATACTGATATCGCATATAGCCATAACCAGCAGGGGAAATTGCTGGCAACTACGGTCATGATATATTCTTTGTCGGGCAAACCTGTGATAACCCTTTACCAGGAGGGCCAGGATTTTGGCTCACGGTCGTTGCCGGTGCGCTGGAATGGCCGCTCCACCAGCGGAATTCCCGCAGCAGCCGGTATCTATATTTACAAAATTACATCGGTGACTTCCGATGGCCTTTCAGCAACAAAGTCAGGAAAACTCATTTATACCAGATAGGAGAATCTCCAAATGAACAAAGTATCCTTAGTATTATTCATGTCATTATTGCCGTTTCTGGGTAGTGCATCTGTTGTAAAGTACAGTGTATCATTAAACTGGAATAATGTAACCGATATTGGCACCGAAACCACAGGGCAATTGCTTGTTCTGCACTTCGACAAAGCATCAAATCCTGCCGGGGGGAATTATGCACCTTACTATCATAATGTTTTCCGTTTTCATAATGGAGAGATACCTTTGAAAGTCACAGTTGAGAATGCAGTTTATCAGCCGGTTGCTTCGTCAGAAATCAGCCGGCTCACCTTCGTACCCGATGTAAGTGACACACTTTCACCTGAGTATTCTTTTGCAACAGAGAAAGAAAAACAAGTTGCGGTAGTTTCATTTAATACTTTGCGGAAAAACGGCGGTGTAATTGAAAAACTTGTCTCATGCGATATCCTGATCGAAACAGCTCAGGTAACCGAAACCAACAGTCTGAAAAACACTACTGGTATTATCAACTCGGTGCTGACTTCGGGAGATTGGTATAAAATTCAAATCGATGAAACAGGTTTGTATTCAATCACTTATGAAGAAATGCAAGCCATGGGGGTCAATATGGCCAACGTTACTCCTGGCAATATAAGACTCTATGGGAATGGCGGTGGTATGTTGCCGGAGGCTAATTCAAAAGCGCGATTTGCCGATCTTACCGAAAATGCCATACAGGTTGTTACTGCGCAGTCAGGAACCTTCAAATCAGGTGATTATGTCTGTTTTTATGCCACCGGGCCTGATAAGGTAAATTACGACCAGCTCAGCAAGAGGTTTGATCACGAAAAGAATAATTACAGCGACCATGCTTATTATTTCCTGACCATTGGCGGAGAAGGCAAACGGCTGGGAGAAATTTCGTCAACAACATTGCCGCCATCAGATGTTGTAAGCACGTATGCTGACTTTATTCTCTACGAAAACGACATTTTTAACCTGATAAAATCGGGCCGTTACTGGGTGGGAGAGCGCATGGATGCCAGTTCAAACCAGGTAAATCTTCCGACTTATACAATATCTGATTTTGACTCAGTTAACCAGTCGTTTATACGCTACCGAAGAGTTACAAAGGCTTCAGTTGCATCGGGTTACAAGGTTTCAGTTAACGGGATTACAGTCTCAAATCCGGTTGACAGCGGCCTCAATAATCAATATGAATATGCCAAGACCGGCACCGAAGTGAAAACGTTTTTCCTGAAATCGCCTGAACTGAACGTAAATTTCACTTACAATCTTCCGAACAGCACAGCCCAGGGCTGGCTCGATTGGGTGGAACTTAATGTTTCAAAAAAACTTATTTTCAGGGGTGGGCAGCTTAAATTCGCTGATCCTAAGAGTGTTGGTAAAAGCCACATTTCCCAGTTCAGGATTGAAAACACAACTTCGAGTGTCGAAATATGGGATGTCACAAACCCCGAAAGTGCTAAACACGTGAATACCACATTTACCGGTGGTTTGTCGGTTTTCACGGTTCCATCGGATACACTTAAAAGGTATGTGGCATTCGACAGGAGCGCATTCAGGAAAACGACATTCATTGAAAAAGTTGCGAATCAAAATATTCACGCTATTACAAGCGTCGATATTCTGATAGTTACACCTGATATTTTTCTTGCTGAAGCCGAGCGGCTGGCAAATCACCACCGCAGTTTCGACAATATGCAGGTTCAGGTAGTTACGCTGGATGATATTTATAATGAGTTCTCTTCCGGTTCTCCTGATGTGACAGCAATCCGTGATTTTTGCCGGTATGTTTACAGTAACGGTGAACAGGATCATAAGCTGAAATACCTTCTTCTTTTTGGCGACGGCTCTTACGACAATAAAAACCGCCTGGCTGAAAACACAAACCTGATCCCTACTTACCAATCGCGTGAGTCATTATTGTTGACCGATTCATATGCAACTGATGATTATTTTGGCCTGCTCGATCCTGGTGAAGGCCAGGATGCTGCTGGTATGCTGGATATCGGCATCGGCAGATTCCCGGTAGTGACCGATGCCCAGGCAAAGGCAGCCGTGGACAAAGTAATTCATTACGCCACGAACACACCGGCTATTTTCGGTGATTGGCGCAACCAGCTTTGTTTTGTGGCCGACGACAAGGATAACAATACGCACATACATCAGGCCGAGGATAACCTGGTACCCATTGTCAAAGTAAATGCCGCTGATTATAACCTGAATAAAATCTACCTGGATGCTTACAAGCGGGTTTCAACACCCACAGGAGCCTTATATCCCGATGTAAACCAGGCAATTAACACACAGGTTGAGAGAGGGGCGCTCATTGTAAACTATACAGGCCACGGAGGCGAAATGGGCTGGGCTCATGAAGAAGTTCTCACGCTTCAGGATATTGCCAGCTGGACCAACTATGAGAACATGCCTTTGTTTGTAACAGCTACCTGTGAATTCAGCCGCTTTGATGATCCTGAGCGGGTTTCAGCCGGTGAAAGAGTGTTCCTCAATACTTCCGGTGGAGGTATCGGGCTCATCACCACAACCAGACTTGCCAATGCCGGGATCAACATTCAACTGAACATGGACCTTTACGATACCATATTTTCATCGGAGAACGACGTTTATCCGCGACTTGGTGATGTTTTGGCTTACTCTAAAAACGAAAACAACGCACCTTCAGGAATACGGAATTTTGTGCTGTTGGGTGACCCTGCGCTTATGCTGGCTTACCCAAAATACCAGGTTGTTACGACAGCAATGAATAACCAGCCAGTTTCCGAAGAAAGCGATACCGCTGCGGCAATGTCGAAAGTTGAATTGGGCGGGATAATTGCCGATGCCGAAGGCAACAAACTCTCATCCTTCAATGGAACTCTTTTTGTTAAGGTGTTTGATAAGGCCCGCTGGTGTATGACTTTAGGCAACGATCCCGAAAGCCAGCCACGCTATTTTGAAATGCAGGACAATATCCTTTACCAGGGCAAAGCCACTGTGGCTTCCGGGGAATTCTCCCTGACTTTTGTTGTTCCGAAAGACATTGACTACAGTTTTGGCAAAGGCAAGATTTCTTATTATGCCAATAGTGACAACACTGATGCTAACGGCTATTTTGACCAGATCATAATTGGTGGTTCAGCTGACGGGCAAATTACTGATAACCAGGGGCCCGAGATCAAACTATACATGAATAACGAAGAATTTGTTAATGGCAGCGTTGTAGGTGAAAACCCGAAACTTCTGGCTATCATTAGCGATGAGAGCGGTATCAACACAGTGGGCAATGGAATAGGGCATGATATAGTTGCAACACTTGATAATAATAACAACACTTCCGCAGTTCTCAACGAATATTACCAGTCTGACCTCGACAGTTACCGGAGCGGTAAAGTGGTTTACCAGTACTTTCAGCTTGAAGACGGAGAACATACGTTAACACTGAAAGCCTGGGATGTATTCAATAATTCGTCGGAGGCCACCATCAATTTTGTTGTCAAAAAAGATATGGGTGTCAGCATCACAGCAATCACAGCTTATCCGAATCCCTTTACTGATGATGTTAACGTTGAATTTGAGCATAACCTTTTCGATTCATCGGTAGATGTTGTACTCGATGTCATCTCCTCCGACGGACACCTGGTTCGGTCATATCCGCAGGTAACACTCATTTCATCGGGTAACAAGGCAGGCCCGGTTCAATGGGACGGCCTGAACGAATCAGGGCAGAAAGCCGGGGCTGGTTTGTATCTGCTAAGAGTTAGGGTGAGTGATGACTACAACGGTAAAGCTGCCAAAACCGTTAAAGTGATAAAAACATCGAATCCGAGGTAGCGTTGCCGTCAAATTTGCGGCTGAATGCAATATCTTGTAAATTACGCCGTTTTTAATCCGTTAAACCGAAAAGTGTAAATTTGCACTCTATATCTAAAAAGTTTATCATGTTGAATACAAAATCTATTTTTTCCTTTACATTGCTGGTTGCGATGGTGTTGGCTACTGCAGTGAATGCACAGGACAGGCTTAATGTTGTGCAGACTGCTGTTCCTTTCCTGATGGTTTCACCGGATGCCCGTTCAGGAGCAATTGGCGATGCCGGCGTTTCCTCGACCCCTGATGAAAACTCAATGCACTGGAATCCAGCTAAATATGCATTTATTGACAAACAAATGGGTGTAGCCGTGAATTACAGCCCATGGTTGCATAAGCTTGTTCCGGATATTAACCTTGCCTATCTCACTGGTTATATGAGGCTTGATAAAAACCAGACGATAGCCGCTTCGCTTCGCTATTTTTCCCTGGGTAATATACAGTTTACCAATGCATTCGGCCAGCCTATCGGGGATTACAAACCCAATGAATTTACCATTGACGGTACATATTCCCGAAAATTTACAAAAACTCTGTCAGGCGCAGTCGCCGCCCGGTTTATCCATTCAAACCTTACACTCGGCCAGCAGGTTGGCTCACAGTCAACAAAACCTGGTAATACTGCAGCAGCAGATGTAGCAGTTTATCAGCAACTTCCTCTTGAACTGAACGGTATGGATGCTATATTTGCCTGGGGTGCAAATATTTCAAACATTGGTGCAAAAATCTCTTACAGCAACGATAATATCGTGAAAGACTTCATCCCGACAAATCTTAGGATCGGGCCTTCACTCACCCTTGATTTTGATGAATACAACCGTATGTCGTTTATGGTTGATTTCAATAAATTACTTGTGCCAACCACACCGCTTTACAGCGATTCAAATACCATTATAAGTGGTATGGATCCCGACGTTTCGGTTCCTTTAGGTATGTTGCATTCGTTCTACGATGCACCTGATGGTTTTAAAGAGGAACTGCGTGAAGTGAGCATCTCTGCCGGCCTTGAGTATTGGTATAACAAGCAATTCGCCTTACGTGGCGGCTTCTTTTACGAGGATGCTACCAAGGGCGACCGTAAGTATTTTACCCTGGGTGCAGGCCTCAGGTACAATGTATTTGGCCTCGACTTCTCCTACCTGATTCCGATGAAGCAGGAAAACCCGCTCGAAAACACATTGCGGTTCTCCCTGTTGCTCAATTTTGATGCAGTAACAGGCGGCGGAAAGAAATAAACATACATATTCATAAAGAAATCCGGGCTGAGAGGTCCGGATTTTTTTGCATCCCCGGTGAGCGGTTTTAGTGATATATTTGCATAAATGTCATCAATATGAGTCAACGCATAGGTTTTGGTTATGATGTTCACCGGCTTGCTACAGGCAGGCAATTCTGGCTTGGAGGAGTGCTGATACCGTCGGAATTTGGCGCTGAAGGCCACTCTGATGCCGATGTATTGTTACATGCTATTTGTGATGCTTTGCTCGGGGCTGCTGCACTTGGCGATATTGGCAAACATTTTCCAGATACCGATCCTGCCCTGAAAGGCATCGATAGTAAAATATTGCTCGGAAAAGTGAACGATTTGATGACTGCCGGAGGTTACAGCATAGTAAACATCGATTCCACCATAGCATTGCAGGCTCCAAAAGTCGCAGCCTTCATTGAAAATATGCGGAAAACTATTTCAGGAATCCTTGGAATTTCTATTGACCAGGTTTCGGTTAAAGCTACAACTACCGAAAAACTAGGTTTCGAAGGCAGGGGAGAAGGCGTATCAGCGTATGCGGTGGTGCTGATAAATATGCAATAGATATTTTAGTTTTTCTTCATTGCTTCAGAATATCTTCTGCCTACCTCATCCCAATTGATGATTTTCCAGAAAGTATCAACATAATCAGCCCGTTTGTTCTGGTAGTTGAGGTAATATGCGTGCTCCCAAACATCAAGTGCGAGCAGGGGAATACCCCTTACGGCTGCAACATCCATCAGCGGATTGTCCTGGTTGGGAGTAGTGGAAACCTCAAGTTCCTTGTCCTTATTCAGGATCAGCCAAGCCCAGCCGCTGCCGAACAGGCCTTTGGCAGCATTGCCAAATTGATCGCGCAGTGCGTCAAGTGTTCCGAATTTTTTACCGATTGCCGCAGCCAGGTCGCCTGATGGTGCCGCTCCCTGCATCACCTGCATGTTTTCCCAGTATAGAAAATGGTTGTAATAACCGCCGCCGTTGTTGCGTATAGCGACCGGCTGCTGACTGATATTTGCGAATATCTGTGCTATTGGCTGCGTTTCGAGCGGAGTGCCTTTAACAGCGGCAACAAATTTGTCGTAATATCCGCGGTGATGCTTGTTATAATGAATGGCAACAGTGAGGCTGTCAATAACCGGCTGAAGTCCGTTATAGGTGTATGGTAATGCCGGGAAACGAAAACCGGTTTGCCTGCCATCAGCTGCCTGCGAATAAAGCTTAGCTTCTCCGGTAGTAACCATGCCGGCTTCGTTACTGTAATTGTACTGGGCGTTAGCCTGGACTACCAGAATTGTGATAATGGTGCAGAGTATCAATGTTCTTTTCATATTCCGTTTGATGTTTCAGTTTTTTTAATTCAAATTTCAGCGATTAAAGATACTCAATTTACGGGCAAGGTCAGTGTTAAATGAATAGTTTTATTACTTAAGTGATTGAAAAACCGGGAATTACAGTATATCGCAACTCCCGGTTCAATCAACCAAACAAACACGTCCTTCAGATTTTAAAGTTTTGATAAAACCTCTTCAAAGTTGGCGTTTGCCTTCTCCCAGTTTACAACATTCCAGAATGCAGAAATGTATTCGGGACGGCGATTCTGGTATTTGAGATAATAGGCGTGCTCCCACACATCGAGTCCAAGGATTGGAGTTCCCTGGCAATCAGCAACATCCATCATCGGGTTATCCTGGTTAGGGCTTGAGCAAACGCAAAGGCTGCCATCAGGTTTCACACTGAGCCATGCCCAGCCGCTACCGAAACGGTTAATGGCAGCATCGGTGAAACGATTTCTGAATTCTTCGTACGAACCATATTGCTTTTTAACACTGTCAGCAAGCTTACCAACAGGGTCGCCACCACCACTGGGGGAAAGAATTTCCCAGAAAAGAGAGTGGTTAAAGAAACCTCCGCCGTTATTGCGGACGGCAGCTGGTAATTTGCCGGCATTGCGGATGATCTCATCCAAAGGCTTACCGTCAAATCCTGTGTCCTTTATGGCTGCTACAAACTTATCGAAGTAGGTTTTGTGATGCTTTGTGAAGTGAATTTCCATGGTAGCCCTGTCAATATAAGGCTCCAAAGCGTCGAAAGAATAAGGTAATTCGGGGAACTGGTATGACATTTGAGTAATTTAGTTTAGATTCAGTATAAATAACATCAGTTCATGCTAAAAGTTCATTATCAGAAAAAATACTTGAAAAGGATAATTGTCTTAAACAGCGGATAATCATACTGTTGGATAAATATAAAAAATTAAATATAGGCTTGAAGCCTCTATCAATTTACTGATAACCTAAAGCCATCTAAAATTCAACAGAAACCTTCAGGTTTATCTGTCTGGATGTAAGGTAATTGGGAACGCCGTACTGGTTGCCATCAAAATCACGTACCCACATGTAGGAGATCGTGTTGTTGATTTGAAGCAGGTTTAAAATTTCTGCAGTGATCCACATTGATTTCAGACTTCTGAAGAAGGATCTTGACGAAGTGCCTGCTTCATTTCCAATGACCTGTTTGGCGAAACCTATATCAACCCGGCGATAGGCAGGCATCCTGAAAACATGCTGATACAGCGGTGTATTGGGAGCGCCGGTTGTAAGTCCTGTTCCGAAATAAAGTCCAAGGTTCATCTTATAAGTTGGGTTCATTGGCAGGTAATCCTGGAAAAAGAGTCCGAAAGTGACCCGCTGATCAGTTGGCCTGGGAATAAAACCGGGTTGTATCCTGACAGAATCAGCAACAACCTGGTCAACAGTTAAACCGGCAATTATTTGTTCACCTGACTGGTTGTAATACTCATAATAATAGTCATCATACAGGTCTTCCTCAATTTGCATAATTGAAAGGCTGGCCCATGACTCAACACCTTTTACAAATTCACCGTTAACTTTCATGTCCAGTCCCACTGCGTAACCGTCGGAATCGTTATAACCCAGGTAGCGTATCCTTACATTGTCAACTTCGTAGGGAATAAGCTCGCGCAGCATTTTGTAATAAACTTCACTTACAAACTTAAAAGGGCGGTCCCAGGCCCTGAAGTTCAGGTCGCTGCCCAACACGAAATGTATTGACTTTTGAGCCCTGATCTCCGGGTTTATCTGCCCTACAAGGTTCCTCAGTTCACGATAAAAAGGTGGCTGGAAATAGTAACCGGTTGAGAATCTGAAGAGTATATCGCGTTGCCAGTTTGGTTTGTATGATATTGTTGCTCTTGGGCTTACGAGAAACTGGCCGTTGTAATCCCAGTACTGGAACCTTACTCCGGTGGTTAGAGTAAGCCTGGTAGAATCACCGTCAATGTTCCGGCTGTTTTGCAGAAAACCTGTATACCTGTTTGAAATGATATCAGCGGAGGTTTTCAGGTTGTAATATACATCAAGATCGGTGAGATTGCCTGGCATTCCTGGTATTCCCGGCGAGTAAGGTGTTGAAAACCCTGCTGAGTCCATCAGCATCCATTCATTGATCCTGTCATTGATAATTTCGTGCTGGTATTTTAGGCCCCACTGGGTGTAACTATTCCCTGAAGAGAATGAGTAGCGGTT